>ERZ831979.2162-NODE-2162-length-14394-cov-4.133831_pt1 | contig 14394 bp, 11 predicted proteins | sample MGYA00519952_ERZ831979 | MGnify/ENA primary metagenome ERZ831979 (study PRJEB31850, sample SAMEA3708723) | human gut metagenome | biome: human gut; feature: human-associated habitat; material: faeces | place: China | collected 2014 ...
TTCCCCAATTTGACATAATAGCGCTATTTTAAAGCATTATAGCAACCAATTTGAAGACAACAAAAAATCGCCACAACCACTCAATCTGTAACGATTAAATCAAAATTGTAAAATAAAATCATTTCAAACTCACCTTAGAGTTATGAGCGAGGTTTGACCAGTTTTTGTGGTTTTGTGAAAATTAGAGTTTTTGTTGGTATTTAGGTATTTACAAGAGTTTTGGTTTGTAGAACATTTGTGCATTTTTAGGACATTTTTGAAGTAGGTTTTACCCAATTTTTACCAAATAGGTATGGTACGTTTGTTCTAGTATTTCAAGCTTTTGTAAAGGATAATTTTATTAATAAAAATTGTGTAATGAGAACAAAAGAATATTTTGATTTGTTTATATTGACCTTTATCTTTTTTGTATATATAATTAAAATGTAATTAAAAATAAAAACAAATTTTATGAATATTTTAAAGTAACACATTTATCTACTGTGTGAAACGCTAAATAATAAACGTATATGTTGTTGATGTTCAAAACCAGTATATACTAACGTAAAGGAGGAAAACAATGAGTGTTTCAAAAGAAGAAAAAGACTATTTGATTAAGGAAATGGACAAACTGACTAATGGTCGTCCGCTTTTTTATTTAAAGTTTTGTGCTAATGAAAAATTTGCACAGGATATCTGTAATGGTAATTTGTATAGCAACACTGCGGAATACTTTCGGCAACAGGAAATTGAAAGTGGCGAACGTGGTCAAGGAGATAGATTTGAAGCAATTTTAAGTATAAAAACTGAAAAAATCACTGTATATAATAGAGAAACTGGAGAGTTATGGCTTACTGCACCAAAAGGGACTTTTACTGTGCAATTTGATTCAGACAAGAAAATACCCATTGTTTCATTTGTAGGAATTCCATTTAGTGAAATGAATATTATTGAAGCTGATGAAACACATACATCTTTTACATTACCTTTTACAGAAGGTGAATATAAAAGCATGACAACAAAATTTGGTAAATATTGTGTTGTTATTAGCGGAAAGGAACTGGAAAACAGAATATCTACAATATATAACGAAAGTGGAATCGATTATATATTTGACAAAATAGAATACTGTGACCAAAATAGAATTGATAGAATACAAGCATTTAATAAAAGAGCTAAAGAAAGATATTTGTATAAAAATAGCGATTTAGCATATCAAAGAGAATATAGACTGGCAATCGGAATTGAAATGCCAGAAGATCATTTTATTCGGGTCGGTAAATTCAGCTCGGCACAGTATATTGAGTCGGATAAATTAAAAGATTTATATTATAATGTAAATTATAAAACTGTAGGAGGATAACAATTGGGCAGACAAACTGACGCATTTAGAAAAATGCATCCAGAGCAGTTTTCTGATTCAAAAACTGTTCAAGTTGGAAATCTTGATAGAGCATTTCTGGATTTTTATTTTGAAACTTTAACCAGTAGAAATATGGATAAAGCATTTGAAGATTTTTGTAGACATTTAGCTGAAGTAGAAATTTGTCCTAATTTATTACCACAAACGGGTCCAACTGGTGGTGGGGACAGTAAGGTGGATAGTGAAACATACCCAGTAGCAGAATCAATTTCGGAAACATGGTACTATGGAGATGGTAATAAAGCGTCAACCGAAAGATGGGCTTTTGCAATAAGTGCAAAAAAAGAGTGGAAATCTAAAATTAAATCTGATGTTGAAAAAATAGTTAAAGTTAATCAAGAAAAAAATCGTGGATACACTAAAATCTTTTTTATGTCTAATCAGTACATATCAGACAAAAAAAGAGCTGATACAGAAGATGAACTTCGAATGCTTTATGGGATTGATATTCGTATTATTGATCGAACATGGTTGCTTGATAAAACTCTCAAAAGTGATAGAAATATTGAAATAGCTATTAAAAGCTTTGGACTTTCAGATAGTTTCTCAAATAAGATTCAAGTTGGAGAACGAGACAATAAACGTAGTCAAGAATATAAGCAAATTGAAGTTGAATTAGCCGAAGACTCATTAAAACCATCAGAGAAGGTCAGATTTTCACAAAAAAGTGTTATTCTAGCTAGAGAGCTTGAGTATGATAAAAAGATAATCTTAGGATTAATAGAACGAAATAATCGTATTGCTAAAGAATATGGTACAATTATTAATCAAGCTGATGCCTTTTATGATGCAGCGTGGACAATTTATTGGTGGTATTCGGATTATACATTATTTTATGAGTACTATAAAAAATATGAAGAAATAGCACTTAAAGAAAATAATGTCAATCTATTCAAAAATCTTGTTACTCTTTGGATTAATCTATATTCAGCTTCGTTTGATAGTAAAGCTATAGATTTAATAAAACACACTAATAGTTTGAAGGAAAAATATAAATATTATGTTGGCGATGAGTCTAAACCTAACACCAAGATTGAAGCTAAGGCATCTTATCAACTTATTCGCTTATTTCTTGGTGATCCAATTGATGACATAGTCAATGATATAATTCAAATACTGGAAGAAAGCTTTGGACATCTTGATCTAGACTTGTATCCCATTTGTAGAGTAATTCAAGAAATTCCCGCTTTTGAGAATGCTAAACGGTTCGCCGAACTATTTGAATCTGTTGTTTCTTTTATGAGCAATCAGAAACAAAAAGCAGAAGCTGCTTTAATGCTGGCAAAACGAGGACATGCATTAAAACAGAAAAAACCATATGAAGCCCTTGCTTATTTTAGTCGTTCTCTTATGGGTCTATATAATGAAGAGAATAAATCCCAATTAATCAACATTATCATTGAAATGGGCGATGTTTTCCAAAAGATTGGACTTTTATGGGCTGCACGTAATTTTTATTACTATGGTTTTTGTCTTTGTTTAAATCAATATATGAAATTTGGTGGCGTACACCCAGGTTTAATTATTAGTTCTTATTCATTAAAATACATAGAATTAAGACTAGGTCATATCTTATATGCCTCCACTTTTCATACCCTGTCTAGTATGTCTCAAGAATTATATCCTAAAAAAATCAAGATAACGGAATCAGAAACGGATAATTTTGACTTTATCCTTGCCATTCAATTGCTTCGTACTTCTTATGAGACAGAAAAATCTCTCGGTCAATTACCAAAATATTTAGAGAAACAAGGATTGTTTTTCTCTGAGGCAGCTATAGAATATGAACTTGGTTATTACAATAAATTAATACTAGATGAGTTTGAAGGTAATACAGAAGCATTTGATGATTTGATTGCTAAATGTATAAGACAACCAGCCATAGAACAATTGAATTATCTACCTTGGTATGGTATAGAAGAATCATGTTTGATGCAAACTAACTTATTAGGATGCTCAATTGAATTGAGAACATATGCCCCTTATGATCATGGTGGAATTGAAATTGGTGCAACAATACTTGCAACAGTTGAAAGTTTTTTTGGAACCGGCATTGCCAATGAACTTGTATCCTTTTCAGGAAAGATTAAAATTGAATTAAAATATGATGCAAACTGTTCGTTTTTGATTCAAGGAGAGATTTCGAAAGAAAGACCCAATGTTATCATGTTAACATATAGAGATTATAAGTCAGAAGATATTATTACTGCACAAAAAGAGTTTTTGGATTTTTCAACAAATCTTATTGCAATGGTTACTTCTATTATGTTTCCATATGATTCTCAATTGAATAAAATAGAAAAAATGATTAAACAAGAAAAAGCTTTTGAACGTTCTCAATTTTTTGCTAATAGTGTATTTTTTGGAATGGAGACTTTAGGAAAAAATACTTTTTCATTTTCGGTGATTTTAAGCGATTTTGATGAAATAAAAATGAAACGAAGAGCAAAATCCGAAATCACAGATATAAAAAATAAGAAAGTTGAAGTTGAACCTCTCATTGCAGAAAATATAGTGCATAATTCTCTACCGGAAAATTTCGATTTTAAGAATATCAGCAATAACAATGTAGTTACTTCTTCAATCATAAATATTCCATTATGGAATATTTGTGGTTGGAGAGGAGTGCTTTTTTCGGTAAGTCAGTTACATGAATTTCCGCCAATTTTATCATTTGCTTTCATGAATACTAGTTGTAAAAATATTTTTGAGGAATGGAGAAACGATATTGGAAGTTATGATAGTGAAAATAAAATTGGTATACGAATAATAAAGGGAATAGACAAAAACCTACCATATTCGTATAGAGTCATTATTGGTCAACAGGGCTTTTCAAAAAAGTGTACAGATAGTGAAAAGATTATTGCTATGCCAATAAGGTTTCACAATATGCAACCCAGCAATAATTATAATCTGAAAATGTTTGAACAAGAATTACGAACTGCAAAGAGATTTTGTATTTGTCCTACTTATATGAAAGATTTTACATCAGAACCAAAAGTATTCGATGAATTGCTAATCGAGAAAAATGTTGATAGCATCGTGATTTGTGATGCATGCGATGTGCAAGCAAATGATTTATTGATTGAAGCAGCAATTCTTCCAACAGATAATCCGATCATTCCTAAAGGAAAAGAAGATTCGCCAATATTAGATATAATTAAAAGGAAAAAATATAAATAATCTCTTGACATAATCAAACGAGTAAATTATGATGTGCTATGATCTTTTCGTTGGTTCGAAACTACCATAAAAATCAGAAAAAACATCTTTTTTGCACAACCCTGACAAAAAATCCGTTCTCATTGAGGACGGATTTTTGCTTTTCATATATTTTGTAGGCTCTATACTAAATGTTGGGGTAAGGAAAGAGCCTACAATATAAATTGATACTATAAGCATTTGCGAGCATTTTTTGCCCTTGCAATTCATTATTTTGGATGAATATTCTGTTACTTTTCTTGCTATTTTGCCAGATCAATTTTATACGCTGTTCCATAATTTAATCCTTATACAGCCGCACACCTTAATTAAGAAGAAAAACTCCGAAGTTGAGATATGCTGCGAAGGTTACCCATATTAAATACGGTATTTGCAGCAATGCGGCTGTTTTGCTTATCGGATAAAACATTTTTATCATAAGGATAATCAGCAGCCACAAAATAATTATCCATATAAATGAAAATAAATAGGCGCTCATATTAAAGAAAAATATCGCCCAGAAAAAATTTACAAGCAGCTGTATGCCATATACTATAAGCGCATTGCTCTTTTCAAGTGCATCACTTCGATATATAATATATGCTGATATTCCCATAAGAATAAAAAGTATTGTCCACACAATAGGAAAGAGGTAGTCGGGTGGGGTGAGCGGCGGTTTGTTTGCACTTTTAAAATCGTCCATTCCCATCATTGTAATTATTCCCGACAATACACCTATTCCAAGACTTATTGCAAGGCTTATTGCAAGCTGCTTGTAATTTACTTTGTGTACGCTTGACATATTTATCACCTCAAAAAAATACTCCTGTTCTATTTTATGAACAGGAGTATTTTTTATTCGGGAATTAGAAAGTAAGGAGAACTAATTAAAGGAGTTTAAAACTTATGAATTTAAAAATTACTGGTAATCGCAAACATTTACCCATGAGAGTAAGAATTCACGCTCTTCTTCTTTGCCCTTAACAGACTGAGAAGCAGCTACAATTGGCAGCCATTCCTGAACATACTGACGAGCTGTATCTGTCTTATCGCAGAAGAGCTTTAAGTATTTTTCTGCAAGATCGTCTTGTCTGTTGAGTTTGAATAAAAGATATGTTCTTGCAGCATCAGCAGAGCCGTTGCCTTGAGTTGCGTGCGACCAGTCGAGAATATACGGTGTGCCGTCAGCAGTAATGATAATATTACTTGGGTTAAAGTCGCCGTGGCAAACCTTTGTATGCTTAGGCATACCATTTAAGCGTGTAGAAAGCTCATATCTTGTTGTTGCGTCAAGACCTGTTTCCGAAATCTTGCGGAGCATTTTATCTTTTAGCTTGTTGAGCAAAGGAGCTTTCTTTGAGAGAACCTCGATCTGAAGATTTACGAATAACTCAAGATATTCGTCGAGCTTGTCGGGATTTTCTTCCATAAGCTGAGCAAGTGTTTTGCCCTCAATATAGTCGGTAATAATTGCCCACTTGCCGTCAATCTTTGTAACTTCCTGTAATGACGGAATGTTTAATCCTGTTTCCTCTACACGGGCCTGATTGAGTGCCTCGTTGAGTATATCTGATTTTGGGAAAGATTCGTCAAAAACCTTAATGGTCTTATCGCCATCTTTATATATAGCCTTATTCTTTCTTTCGGCAAGAATTGTTTCAAATTTCATAAAAGTCATTCCTTTCAATAAAAACACTAAGCAATTTCTTGTTTGCTTTGGCTATATTATACAACAAGTTTATGCCGAGGTATAGAGGTAAAATAACAGAAGTTTAAAAAAATTCTTTGTTTAAATACACAATGGCTTTTTGCTAATTTTGTATGAGTAAATAAAAAACATTATCAAGATTAAGCAAAAAGCACAAAAATTATGTTAAAACATTAACTAAACTATTGACAAATACTTAACAATCCTTTGTGCAAATTGACAAAGTTTTAACGATAAATATTTAACAATGATACATCCTTTTGTTGCCGCAAATAAATACAACTTATGCGTTAAGTCACAATTCATTTATTCCTTTTTCCGGCAGATTATGTTATAATATCTGCGGATAGGTGATTTATGTGGATAACGATTATTTGGTTAAGAAAAAGCCGATGTATGCGCTTTTTGTGTTTGCATTGCCGATTATTATAGGCAATATTTTTCAGCAAACATATACAATGGCGGATTCGGCTATTGTGGGACGGTTTGTAAGCGAACAAGCCTTGGCGGCGGTTGGTGCGTCATATTCGCTTACAAATATATTTATTTGCGTGGCAATAGGAGGCGGAATCGGTGCGTCTGTAATAGTCAGCCGATATTTTGGCGCAAAGGATTACAAAAAGACAAAAACAGCCGTTTATACCGCTCTCATCGCATTTACGGCGCTGAGTATTTTACTCGGAATTATAGGGCTTGTGTTAAGCCGACTTATTCTTATGGCGCTCAACACTCCGCCTGATGTGCTCGATATGGCGGTAGATTATCTGAATATCTATTTTGCAGGCTTGCCGTTTCTATTTATGTATAATGTGCTGTCGGCAATGTTTAATGCGCTCGGAAAATCAAAAATACCTCTGTATTTCTTGATTTTTTCATCTGTGTTCAATGTTGCGCTTGATCTCTTGCTCGTCATAAATTTTGATATGGGAGTGACGGGAGTTGCGTGGGCAACGCTTATTGCGCAGGGTGTTTCTGCTGTGCTTTCGTTTACCGTACTTGTATGGGAATTTAAAAAGCTGAACATTGGTCATGCAAAATATTTTGAAAAAAGCGAGCTTTTGCCAATGGCAAAAATTGCGTTCCCGTCAATCATACAGCAGTCAACGGTATCTATCGGAATGATGCTTGTGCAGTCTGTTGTAAACGGCTTTGGTTCAGAGGCGTTGGCAGGATATTCCGCCGCAATTCGTGTGGAGTCTCTTTGCATTGTGCCTTTTAACAGCATAAACAATGCGGTGTCTTCCTATACGGCGCAGAATTTGGGCGCAAAAAATGAAAAGCGAGTTATTGAGGGTTACCGTGCCGCAAACATTCTTGTGGTAGTATTTTCTCTTTTACTTATTCTGCTTATAGAACCTTTTAACAGTTTGATTGTATCAATGTTTCTCGGTGATGACGGCACAATAACCGCAATGAATACGGGCTGCGGATACCTCAGCTTTATGGGGTGGTTCTTCTGCTTTATCGGATTTAAAATGGCGGTTGACGGACTTTTGCGAGGTGCGGGCGATATGAAAATGTTTACGGTCGCAAACTTTGTAAATCTGTTTATCCGTGTGTTTGTCGCAATGGCTTTTGCTCCGATTTTCGGCTTGCAAATGGTATGGATTGCAGTTCCTATAGGCTGGTTTTCAAATTGGATTATATCGTTTTTGGAGTATCGGACAGGCAAGTGGAAAAGGATATATAAGAGATAACTGTAAACTAAATAAAAATATTATATAAAATATAGGCATATGATTTATTAAATAAGTCATATGCCTTGCTTTTTTGTTCAAAAATCATTTATACTCTTTGGTCAAGTAAACAAAATTGTTTTTTATTGTTGTAAATAAAATGAGGCAATGATATAATTTTAAATAAAGTTTGAATTTAGGAGTTGATTTTTTATGAAAACAAGCAAAAAAATTATAAGTTTGTTGCTTAGTGCAGCTATCATTATGTCTGCCATGGTGATAACAGCTGTTTCGGCGGCTGCCGCAGCAGACGGCTCAGAGGTATATTTTGATAATTCGGTTTTTAATTGGGAAAATGTTTATATTTATGCCTATGGCACAAAAGAAAATGCCAAATGGCCGGGTCAGCTGATGAGCGCAACTGATGACGGACTTTACAAGGCAAGCTTTACTTCAGCATATAAATCAGAAAGTATTATTTTTAATAACGGCAAAGAAAAGGACGAGGGCAAGGAGCAGTATCCAAAGGCAAGCGGACTTTCTTTAAAGGCAGGTCAGTGCAAACTCCTCACAGCCGCAAAGCAGTGGGCAGATTACGGCAAGCCTGATTCTCATGGATACGGAATTGTTTACACAGCTTCCGGTACAAGCTTTTCGTCAGAATTTTTGCAGGTTCAGCTCGGACTAAAAAATGCCTCAGTAGGATACTATTCTGTTGACGGTTCGGCAAAAAAATCTTATACCGACGGCACAATTATTGAAATAGGCGAGGGTAAAATCGGTAACAGCGAAATTACTCTTGTGCTTACAGCAACAGGCGATGACGGTGTTGAAACAACACAGACTTTCACTTACAACAAAACATTTACAGCAGGCAAAACAACTTTTTCTGCTGACTCGGACGGACACACAACAGCTCCCGAAAGCGGCTATTACGGAACAAACCCGAATATGCAGCTGGGTAAATACAAGACAATTTCTGTTGACGGCGATGTAAGCGATTGGGACAGCTCAATGATTATTGCTCAGGGTACAGCAAACGATGACCCCCGAGTATATATGCCATCTTCAATGCATGAGCAGCCGTGGGACGCATACGCTCTCTATGGCGCATGGGACGATGAAAACCTCTACTTTATGTGGGAAATGGCAAATACAACATACATTACTTCTCCGAACGATAATTTTGCGACATCAAATGAGGCTCGCCCTTGGAGAAACAGTATTCCAATGTATATTGCACTTTCAATAGACCCAAGCAAGCAGGCAACAGGCAAGGCAGTAGGCACAAACAAAGACGGCTCTGTTTACACAAATCCGTTTGTATGGGGGTGTGACGGCGGCGTTGCCAGAAATGGCGGTGTAGGCTTTACAACTCACATTGACACACTTGTTGCATTTGATTCAAATAATTCAAACGGCGGCGCATCAATCTTCAAGGCTGATGTTCAGGATACGGACGGAACATACCTGTTTGATTATGATACAAGAGTTCCGATTGGCGTAACAAACTATCAGGCACAGGATAACCGGAACGGATTCAAAATTAAATTTGCAAACGGCTCAAAGAGCGAAACTCTCTACGGTGTAAGAGAAGTAAAGGACGGCAGAACTTTAGGCGACAACACTGACCCTAACTCAAATTGGGTTGATTTCTTTAAGCTCGGCTACAAGAAAAACTACGGTTATGTTTACGAGGTTGCTATTCCTTACTCTGCACTCGGTATCGACAGAAATTATGTAGAAACTCAGGGCATTGGCGCAATGCAGATTCTCACATACGGTACTTCGGGTATGGATACACTTCCACACGACCCCTCAATGCTTGATGTTGCAGATGTTGAATACAGCTACGATCCTTCTACTTCACACGAAAAAGAGGATATAGACAACATTACAGTTCCGCTTGCAAGACTTGGCAAGCTCCTCCCTGATACACAAGTTCAGGAGGCAGAGTTTGAAGTAAACTTTGGCGCAGACAAGAGTTCATCTCAGCCTGTCGGCACAGCACTTGAGCTTAAAGCAGAGCCGTACAACAACCATGGCAATGTTACTTACGAGTTTGCGGTAAACGGTGCAACTGTAAAGACTTCATCTGACAATACATACAATTTTACAGCAAATAATGCAGGCACATACACATTGTCAGTAAAGGCTGTTGATTCAGACGGCTGTATAGCTGAAAGCACAAAGTCATTCTATATTTCGGACGGCGGCGAGCAGGAAACTATCCTCAAGGGCGATGTAAACCGCAACGGTGTTGTAGATGTAAACGATGTTACACACTTACAGGTTCACATTTCAAACGGCGATAAAAATCCGCTTATTGATGTTACAAACAAGGCTTGGTTTGACGCTGCTGATATGGACGGTGACGGCAACCTTGATATTCTTGACGCAACCGCATTACAGATTTATATCGCATAATTCGTAAAAGTTATAATCATATTCAAAAGGATTGCAGAGCAAAATCTGCAATCCTTTTTTGTGTATACAGGATGTAAGAATAGTGTAAAATTGCCTATATTGTATTGACATATAAGCTATTTGGTGTTAAATTAATATTGAAAATAAGCGGAGGTGAGATTTAATGGACAGTTGTGGTAGTTTTGATCGAAGTATTCATAAAGGTGTTATGGAAATACATAAATACAAAAAGCTGTCCGTTAAATTCTGACAGCTGTATATTGCCTTGCAATTAAATATTATTTCTGTTCCACCGAATACTATTCTATACTGCACAACAATTAATTGTTAGACTGCTATGGATAGCGGTGGTATTTTTATGCCATTTTTTAGGCTGATAGGAGGTAATAGTATGACAGATAAGGTATTAAACAAACCAATTTATGCAGACGAAATCGTAAAAATTTTTAGAAGTGGACTTTCTAAGGATGAGCTTATCAGAAAAATATCTGATTATCATACGGGCGACATTGCAGACGCTTTAGAGAAAATGACAGCGGAAGAAAGAAAAAAGCTGTATCCCGTTTTAGGCGTTGAGCTTGTGGCTGAAATTTTTTCTTATATTGAAAACTCCGAGGAGTATATTAAAGAGATTAACTCTGATAAAGTAGCAAATCTTATTTCGGAAATGGACTCCGACGATGCAGTTGATATTCTTGAAAAGTTGGATGAAAACGACAGAAAAAGAATTGTTGCATTGCTTGATAATGATGCAAAACAAGATGTCCGTATGATTTTGTCTTATGCCGATGATGAAATCGGCAGTGAAATGACAACAAACTATATTGTAATCAGCAAAAATCTTTCTATAAAAGATGCAACTCACGAATTGATTTCTCAAGCAGGAGAGAATGACAATATAAATACGATTTATGCCGTTGATGAAAATAATTGCTTTTACGGCGCAATTGATTTAAAAGATTTAATTATTGCAAGAGATTACCAAAAACTTGATGACCTAATTACAAAATCATACCCGTTTGTAAAGGCACACGAAAAAATAACGGATTGTATTGAACAGTTAAAGGATTATGCCGAGGACTCTATTCCTGTACTTGACGATAAAAAGCATATTCTCGGAGTTATTACGGCGCATGACATTGTGCAGGTAGTTGATGAAGAAATGGGCGAGGATTACGCAAAACTCGGTGGTTTGACGGCGGAAGAAGACTTGAATGAAACGGTTTTTAAAAGTACTAAGAAAAGACTGCCATGGCTTATTATTTTGCTTTTCCTCGGAATGGGCGTATCGTCTGTTGTTGGAGTTTTTGAAACTGTGGTAGCCGTTATTCCCATTGTAATATGTTTTCAGTCGCTTATATTAGATATGGCAGGCAATGTAGGTACTCAGTCGCTTGCCGTCACAATAAGAGTGCTTATGGATGAAAACCTGACAGCTAAAGACAAAATAAAGCTCACTGTCAAAGAAATGAAAGTCGGCTTTTTAAATGGAGTTTTGCTTGGAACAATGGCATTTGTTTTTGTGGGCCTATACATTTTCTTTATAAAAGGAAATGATATCGGCTACTCGTTCATTGTATCGGGCTGCGTTGGTTTTTCGCTTTTAGCATCTATGGTAATTTCAAGTTTAATCGGCACACTTGTTCCCATGTTTTTTAACAAAATAAAAATTGACCCGGCAGTAGCATCAGGCCCGTTAATTACAACAGTAAATGACCTCGTGGCAGTGGTTACATATTACGGTATGGTGTGGATATTGCTGATAAACATTCTTCACTTAACATAAATTTATGTGGTAACTCAAAAATAAAGTAACTATATTAAGCAAGCAAAGTAAATTAAATCGTTGCTTGCTTTTTCGAGAAAAACAAACATTATAAATTAAACACCGCCCGACATTTAATTATGCCGAGCGGTGTTTTTAGGTTAAATTATTAACGGAATTGATTATTCAAGGTCAAAGAAGTCAAAGTAAATATTTTCATTTACGGTATGTTCAACAGGAGTTGGGGTAGAGGTTGTGATGATGTCCTCGTTGTCTATTTCCTGAATTTCTATTTCAATCTTCTCGTAAGCTAATTTCATTATAAAAGGCTCTCCTTATACAATAATTTATTACATACATTATAATAGCACACATACACCAACAAAACCACAACAGAGAAATGTTTTGAGTATAGAAAATACTGTGGAAATAACAAAATCATTGTGCAATAATAATAGTGGATATCATATTTTAGTGCCTACATATTTTTGCAGGCTCTCTTCACTTACATATTTTGGAACATCAATGATTACTGTTGTACCCTTGCTTTTTCTGCTTCTAAAAGCGATTGAACCGCCGAGCAGGTGCTCTATTCGCTCCTTTACGCTTAAAAGGCCGAGGTGTCCTCTGCCGTCATCGTTTTTTGGAATGTCATCTATTGAATCGGCGTCTATTCCTATGCCGTTGTTTTCAATTTTTATCAAAACACGATCTCCGATTTGTAATGCGGAAATGGTTATGTATCCCCGCCCTTTTTGTTGCCAACACCATGCTTTACGGCATTTTCCACTATTGGCCGTAAAGTCAGTACAGGCAGGTAAAAATCGCATATTTGAATATTATAAAATACTTTTAGCTTTTCGCCGTACCTGAGCTTTTCAAGATTAAGATAGTGATTAATGTTTTCAAGCTCCTGCGAAAACGGAATAAAGCTCTTTTTAATGCTGTTGTCTATGTTGGCTCTGAGATAGGCTGAAAAATCGTCCATAGCTTTATCTGCCTTTTCTTGATCTGTTTTGTAAAGCACACGAATGGTGGCAAGTACATTGTAAAGAAAATGCGGCTGCATTTGTCCCAATATCATTTTAGTTTTTGCGTCAAGCAATTTTTTTGTTCTGTTCTTCCTCTTGCTTTACAAGCAGATTTATTTTTACAATCATTCTGTGCGTTACTATATATGAACCGCCCAAAATTACAAATACAGTGTTTATCGTGTCCGTAATAAAAATATCAGGCTGAACAAAGAACATTTCAAACAATACTATTGCAACAAAGCAAAACGAATAAAATAAAATGTAATCGTGAGGGTAGCTGTCAAACATAGCGCTTATTATCAGCAGAGTAACATACATCATTACGCTGACATTTGTCGGCTTTACAACTATGTCGTAAAACATTGAAAGCAAAAAGGTTGAAAAAGAAAAAATGGTTGTAAAAATTCTTGCATGAATTACGATTTGCCTTGAGTTGCCGTCTACGGTTTTTAAAATGTATTTTGCTCTTTGAAAATTTTAAACATAATATGGTTGAATTTATCTTTCAGATATTTTTTATTATAAATTATATTATCAAATTCTGCAATTATTACGAAAAAATAAAACAAAATATGCCATAATTTTAGCGTATTCCATATTTACAACAGGCATTTGCAATGCTATACTTTTGGTGCAATACCAAGGTGTTACAATCTGAAACGGAGATGGTAATAATGAAAACATTTAATTGGGCAACCCTCGGTTGTGGAGTAATTGCGAATGAGCTTGCACAAGCAATGCAGAGCCGTGGTCAAAAGTTGTATTCTGTTGCAAACAGAACCCACGATAAAGCGGTTGCCTTTGCCGAAAAATACGGTATCGAAAAAGTGTACGACAACATTGATGATGTGTTTGACGATGAAAATGTCGATATTATTTACATTTCTACACCGCACAATACACATATCTCTTATTTGAGAAAAGCACTTAAAGCCAAAAAGCATGTGCTTTGTGAGAAGTCTATCACGCTCAACTTTGATGAGCTGAAAGAGGCGATAGATCTTGCAAAGGAAAACAATGTGGTGCTTGCCGAGGCAATGACAATTTACCATATGCCTATATACAAGGCGCTTAACGATAAAATAAAATCGGGCGACTTGGGCGAGCTGAAACTTTTGCAAATGAACTTTGGCAGTTACAAAGAATATAATATGAATAACAGATTTTTTAATAGAAATCTT
>ERZ831979.2171-NODE-2171-length-14361-cov-7.000350_pt1 | contig 14361 bp, 12 predicted proteins | sample MGYA00519952_ERZ831979 | MGnify/ENA primary metagenome ERZ831979 (study PRJEB31850, sample SAMEA3708723) | human gut metagenome | biome: human gut; feature: human-associated habitat; material: faeces | place: China | collected 2014 ...
AAAGGAGGAAGCGCTATGAAAAGAAGGTTATTTGTCTGTTTTTTTGCACTGACCATGCTCCTGAGCCTGACTGCCTGCGGCGAACAGCCCGCTGGCGCTAACGGCATGATCTATTTCGGCGCATGATCCAGACCCATAAAAAAGAGACGGCCTCGGCCGTCTCTTTTTATGCCTTTTATTCAAACAGCCCCGCCTGTCCCGGCACCTCCGTGTGCCCGATGGACTGTATCTGGCGGACATTCTCGGCGGTCAGCGCGTCGCTGATGGCCATCTTACGGATGATGTTCTGCACCGTCACGTCCAGCCCCGTGCCCTCCCGGTAGTCGGCAGGGAAGATGAAATCCACCCGTCCCTTGGCCAGCAGGTCCTCCACGCCGGCCCGGTTGCTGCTCTGGTACACGGCGATGGCCTGCCCGCCGTAGGACCGCATCATCTTCATACACGGCACGTCGGAGAGCCCGTCGCCCACATAGATCATGTTGGTAAAGGGCACCCGCTTGCTGTCGTCGGGCATGGAGTCGTTCAGCGTCTTGTCATCGGCCACGTCCAGCACACCCTTGTTGATGCGGTAGACGAACTGGGTCTTGTTGGTGAAGTTGACGTCCAGCTTGGGCCAGCAGGCGGCGCCCGCCTCGTCATAGTAGAACTCGCAGGCGTAGATCTGCTTGAACTCGTGGGCAATACCGCTGCCCTCAATGATCTCCTTCAGCCCGGAGGACAGCACATAGTGCTCGATGGTCACGCCCTGCTGCTCACCGAAGGCGTTGATCCGCTGAAACCACTCCCGCACGCCGGGAAACAGCTCCATGCTGCGGCCGCACGCCACCAGAAAGTCCCGCTTCAGGTCCTTTCCCTGGGCGCGGCACTCGGCGATCATGGTGTACATATACGCCAGCAGCCCGTCCATCCGGTTCTCCCGGCCGAAGGTATTGGCCTTGTGCCAGAACTCCGCCGGGGTATACCCCAGGGCCGGGATAAAGGCGTAGTCCTCCATGTCCGTGGTACACAGCGTCTTGTCAAAGTCGTACAGCAGCGCGATGATGGGCTTTGTCATACCGTCTTCCTCCGTGGAAAAAAGGCGGCGCAAGGCCGCCTTTTGTTGTTGTGCTTACTTGTCTCCGCTGTAATTCCGTCCGAACTTCAGCTCGTCCAGACTCAGCCGGAAATCGCTGGGGATGGCGCTGCCGTCCACCGGCGGCAGCTTGATGGTGGGCTCGTCGGTGACGGCGCTCCCGGCACCCTTCTCCTCCGGCGCGTCGATGTACTTGCTGAGGATATCCTGCTCGATGGCGGACACCACATCGGCCTGGGGCTCAGCGGCAGGGGACTCCGGCTGCTCCGGCACGAAGTCCAGCTCCGGCAGGGACTTCAAAAAGGTGCTCTGAGCCTGGCACAGCTCCTCGCTGCGGCGAATGAACGCCGCGGTCTTCTCCTGTGCGGCCTGCAGCTTCTTCTCCGCCGCCCTGCGCTCATCGTCCAGCCGGTGGATCTCCGCCTGGGCCTCCACCTGCGCGTCGGCCAGGATCTTCTCCTTCTCGGTCTGGGCCTCCTGCACCAGCTTGGCGGCCATCTTCTGGGCCGTCAGCAGTGCCTGGCGCATGGCCTCCTCGGTGGAACGGTACTCCTCTACCTTCTCGGCCAGCACCTTCAGCTTGGCCTTCAGCGTGACATTCTCCTTGAACAGGGCGGTGTAGTCCTCCGTCAGCGCGTCCAGAAACTCATCCACAGACGCCATATTGTATCCGCCGCCGCCGAATGACGCCTTCGGGAATACTTTTTCGGAAACTTCCTGGGGTGTAAACATTGCCGATCCCTCCGTTATATGATTTCTTTAGAAGTACAATCCGTTGTTCTCCAGCTCATCGATCAGGTCGCCCATGATGTCCACAGAGTAGGGGGTGATGATGTACGTGTTGGCCGCCACCTTCTTGATCTTGCCCTCGCCGGCATAGGCCACGCCGGACAGGAAATCGATCAGCCGCCGCGCCACGTCCTTGTTGGTGGACTCCAGGTTCAGCACCACCGTGCGCTTCTCCTTCAGATGGTCCGCGATCTCCGAGGCGTTCTCGAAGCGCTCCGGCTTCACCAGCACCACCTTCAGCTGGGTGGTGGCGTGGATGTTCACCACCTTGTTGTGGCGGTCCTCGCTGCGGCGATCCTCACGGCGGTCGTCCTTGCGGTCGTCAAACAGGGAACGGGAGGACTCCTTTACCGGCTCCTCAAAATCGTCCTCATAATCATAATCCTCATCATCGTAGGGATGAATGATCTTCTTCAGCTCGTCCATCAGGCCCATGTGCAATACCTCCCGCGTATTATTTGGAATAGTCTCTTGCGCCGAAAATGGCGGTGCCCACGCGGACCATGTTGGCTCCCGCGCGAATGGCATCGGCAAAATCGCCGCTCATACCCATAGAAAGATATTCTAATCCATTATCGTACATTTTTCTGTTTATGTCAACATATAGTGCCTGTACTTTTTGAAAATATACCACATTTTCTTCCCGTGTGGCGTCCGCCGGGGGTATGGTCATCAGTCCCCGCACCCGCACATGGTCCATTTCCTTCGCCTGTGCCGCCGCGTTTTCCACCTCCTGCGGCGCAAAGCCGCTTTTGGCCGCCTCGCCGCCGATGTTCACCTCCAGCAGGATATCCTGCACGATGCCCAGCTTTTCCGCCTGCTTGTCCACCTCGGCCAGCAGCTCCGGCGATCCGATGGACTGGATCAGGGCCACCTTGCCCACCACCTGCTTCACCTTGTTGCGCTGCAAGTGGCCGATGAAATGCAGCGGCGCGCCGCGATAGGCATCCTCCGCCAGCTTTGCGGTCATCTCCTGCACCCGGTTCTCGCCCAGGGCGTCGATGCCGGCGGCGATGGCCTCCTGGCAGGCGGCGGCATCGTTCATCTTGCTGGCGCCCACCAGCGTGATATCCGCCCTGGTGCGGCCCGTCTCCCGTGCCGCCGCGTCGATCTCGGCGCGGATCGCTTCCAAATTTTCCCGAATAGACATCGCTTGTGCCTCCTTGTCTCTTTCGTATCTAAGCCGCGTGCGCCCGCTGGAGGCGGGTGCCGCCGTGTTTATCGGATGACCTTGCCGTCATACAGCTCGCCGGACGTGGCGATGACCTGATCGCCGGAGCGCAGGGTCTGCGTGTCCCGCACGCCCTCGGCGGGCTTCACCAGCGCGTAGCCCTCCCCCTGATATACCAGCTCGATCGGCCGGAAGGAGGCGTTCTCGCCGTCCACACAGTACACGCCGGTGGTGCCGTCCGCGCTGACCCGCAGCGCGTCGGCCGGTACCCGCAGTCCCTGATAGGTGTGCAGCACCGCGTCCGCCGCCTGATGACGCAGCAGCGTGGTCTGTGCCAGATACCGTGTGCTGGACAGCACCACCACCGCCTGGCCGTTCTCCTCCCGGGACACGGACACCACGCTCATGCGGATGCTCTGGTCAAAGCCCTTGGCCAGACGCACATCCACCCGGCCCATATCCTTCAGCGCCGCCGCCTGCTCCGCCGGCAGCACCACCGCATAGTACCAGGTGTCGCCGTAGATCAGCTTGCCCACGTTGCTCTGCTCCGCCGCCGCCTTCACGCCGTTCAGCTTGCCCGGCGTCACGTCCTCCAGAAACGCCTCCGTCAGTACGCTCTCGTACCCGTCGCACACGGCGGAATAGGTGCCGGAGGCCTTGGCGGTCACGGTCTTCGCGCCGGACAGCGCAGCTTTCTGCTGCTGTATCTCACTCTCCACCGACTTGATCTGGGCCTGTATCTCCTCCTGTGACGTATAGCTCCCGTGGTCCCGCTTCAGCACGGCGGCCTTCAGCGCCGCCAGGTCGCTCTCCGCCGCGGCATAGTCCCCGGCGCTCAGCGTCTGGCGCAGGGTCAGGATGTCGCCGGTGATGGACGTATCCAGCTTCAGCGCCGCGTCCGGGTCCAGATAGGACGTCAGGGCAAACTGCAGCTGCTGCAGCTGCAATTCCAGCGTCTCGATCCGGCTGACGGTCTGCAAAGCGCTGTCGTCGCTGTACACCGTGGCCACCGTCTCGCCGGCGGCCACCCGCTGTCCCTCCTGCACAGCCCGGGACACGGTGCCGGTCTGGCCGGGCAGCGGCTCCTCCGTCCGCACCAGCCAGCCCTCCATGGAGATAACGTCCTCCGCCTGTGCCTCATAGACCAGCGTGATGGTCAGCGGATCGGCAAAGTAGTTGTATACCTGCGCGGCGAAGTACACCAGCACTGCCGCCAGCACCGCGATAGGCAGCACCTTCAAAAGCGGCGACGAGCGCTTGTTGTTCCCCGCCGGGATGTTCGTGTTGTTGTCTGGGGTGTTGTTCATGGGCTTTCCTCTTTGTCTATGTTCTCTTACTCCGCGTCCTCCCACAGCGTGACATTCCGCGCCGGCGCGATGGTGGAGATGGCGTGCTTGTAGATCACCTGCTGCCGCCCCTCGCTGTCCAGCACCACCACGAAGCAGTCGAACCCCGTGATGACGCCCCGCAGCTGAAAGCCGTTCACCAGGAACAGTGTCACCGGCACATTCTCCTTCCGTGCCTTGGTAAGAAAGATATCCTGTAAGTTGTTTGTCTTTTGCATGATCGTCCACTCCTTGTATGTCTGTACGGACGATATGCACAATATCTGCCTCCGCCCGCCGCTATCAGCATACCCCGGCGGACAGGAGGAATTCTGTCGCATTTTGTAACCCCGCCGAAAAATCCGGCGTTTTTTCCCATACTATCCAGTGGATGGCCTCGTTGCGCCGCAGCCAGGTCAGCTGCCGCTTGGCGTACTGCCGTGACCGCAGCTTTACCTCCGCGATGGCCTCGGCCACGGTGGCGCGGCCCTCGGCCACCGCCAGAAACTGCTTGTACCCGATGGCCTGCAGGGCCGTGGCGCCCCGGGGCAGGCCGCTTTGCAGCAGTGTCTCCACCTCCTGCAAAAGCCCCTGTGCCACCATCGCATCCACCCGCCGGTCGATGCGCTCCTTCATGTCCTCCCGGTCCCGGAAGGCCAGGCCGATGTACGCCGCGTCGTACCGGGGCGGTATCTCCCGGCTTTTTCTGTCGTGCGCCCCGATGGTCTCCCCCGTCTCGTAATAGACCTCCAGCGCCCGGACGATCCGCTTCTCATCCCGCAGGTGCAGCCGCGCCGCGCTCTCCGGGTCCACGGCCCGCAGCGCCTCCAGCAGCGCCTCCGCGCCATCCTTCGCCAGCCTTTCCTGCAATTCCCGGCGTATCTCCCCGCCCTGGCTGCCGGCGGCAAAGTCCTGCCCCCGCACCAGCGCGTCCAGATACAGCCCCGTGCCCCCCACCAGCACCGGCCGCTTTCCCCGCCGCAGGATGTCCTGCACACACGCGTCCGCCTCCCGGACATACCGGGCCACGGACCAGCTCTCCGCCGGGTCCGCCACGGCCACCATGTGGTGGGGCACGCCCTCCATCTCCTTCGCCGTGGGGGCGGCGGTGCCGATGGTCATCCCCCGGTAGAGCTGCATGGAGTCCACGGACACCACCTCGCCGCCGAAGCGCTTGGCCAGCACCACGCCCATTTTCGTCTTGCCGCAGGCCGTGGGCCCCACCACGCAGACGACCTTGTTGTCCATGTCCTCACCTCGATCCGTTTTGGAAAGCGCCGCAGCGCCGTTATGGCCTGTAAAGTCGTGGATTTTTCGTTCTGCCGATGACGGGACGGTGCCGCTGTACTTTGTGTACAGCAAGCCGACCCGGCGATGGCAGAACGGAAAAGACGCGGCTTTACGCCCGTTTGAACATTTTTTCGATCTCGTATTCTCTCAGCTTCACCGCCACGGGCCGCCCGTGGGGGCAGTAGCGCACCGCGCCGGACTGCACCTGCGCCGCCAGCGCCCGCAGCTCCGCCGGATCGCTGGTCATACCGGCCTTGATGGCGCTCTTGCAGGCCACGGTGTGCAGCACCTCGTCCCGCAGGGCCGCCCGGTCCGCACTGTGCAGGCGCAGCTTCTGCGCCAGCTCCTCCAGCGTGGCGGCGGCGTCCTCGGCCCGCACATCGTCGGGCACCTCCCGCACCAGCACCGTGCCGTCGCCGAAGTCCTCGCACAAGAACCCGCAGTCCGCCAGCAGCTCCAGATTTTCCAGCACGGCGGTGTATTCCTCCGCCGCCAGCGTCACCGCCGCCGGCGTCAGCAGCAGCTGCCGCATGGGCGGCTCCGTGCGCGCCTTCAGCGCGTCGAACCGCATCCTCTCATGGGCGGCGTGCTTGTCAATGAGCCACACGTTCCGTTCCGCGTCCTCGCAGATGATATAGGTCTTCAGCACCTCGCCCGCCACGCGCCAGGGCTGCTCCGCCGCGGCGGGGCCCTCCGGCATGGCGATCTCCTGCTGCTCCGGCTCCGCGGCCGGGGCAGGGGAGGGCGTCGTCTCCGGTCGTTCCGCCGTTTGCTCCGGCGGCGTGATGTGATACACCACGCCCGGCGCGGCCGGCGCCGTGAACGGCTTGTCCGGCTCCGGCGCCACATCCCGAACGGCCATCGCCGGTGCGGCCGGCACAGGGACAGGCGTGGGCCGTACCGGCGCCGCCGTCACCGCCGGTCTTGCGGGTGCCGAGCCGATGGTCTTCCCCATGGGCAGCATCGCCGCCTGCGAAGGCTTTGGCGCGTTCGGCCGTTTCAGGAATTCCTGTGCCGTCATGGTCTGATAGAAGGGCTTTTCCGCCGCTTTTGGCCGCCCCTCGCCGTCCAGCGCGTCTTTTACGGTGTAGTGCACCGCGTCGAACACCGCTTTCTCGGCGGCGAATTTCACCACCGTCTTGGCCGGGTGGACGTTCACGTCCACCTCGTTCACCGGCAGCGTGATGTGCAGCACACAGCCGGGGAACTTCCCCTTCAGCAGCCGGTTGCGGTAGGCCTCCTCCACGGCGGCGGTCAGCAGCTGGCTTTTCACCAGCCGCCCGTTGACAAAGAACAGCTGCCGCGCCCGGGTACCGTGTCCCGCGGCGGGACTGCTCACAAAGCCGCTGGCCCGCACATCGCCGCTGCCGCCGTCCACCTCCAGCAGACTTTTGGCAAAATCCCGGCCCAGGGCAGCGTAGATCGCTGACAGCAGCTGCCCGTCGCCGGGGGTGTGCAGCACCTCCTGCCCATCCCGCAGCAGCTTGAAGGACACCTCCGGATGGCTGAGCGCCAGCTGTGTCACCACAGCGGCAGCCGCCGCGCCTTCGGCACTGTCCTTTTTCATGAATTTCATTCGCGCCGGGGTGTTGTAGAACAGGTCCCGCACACACACGGTGGTGCCCTCCGGGCACCCGGCGGCCGTGACCTCACCGGGTACGCCGCCCTCCAGATGCAGGGACGCGCCGCTGTCGGCGCCCCGCGCACGGGAGAAAATATCCAGCCGTGACACGGCGGCGATGGCCGCCAGCGCCTCGCCCCGGAAGCCCAGCGTCCCGATAGCCGCCAGGTCCTCCGCCCGGCGCAGCTTGCTGGTGGCGTGGCGCAGAAACGCGGTAGGCAGCTGCTCCGGCGCGATGCCGCAGCCGTTGTCCGTCACCCGCAGATACGTCATGCCGCCGTGCTCCAGCTCCACGGATACGGCGGACGCCCCGGCGTCCAAAGCGTTCTCCAGCAGCTCCTTGCACACGCTGGCGGGGCGCTCCACCACCTCGCCGGCAGCGATGAGATCGGCGATATGGGCAGGCAGTTGTTGTATCTGCGGCATGGTATTCACTCCTTTTCTATTGCAGCTTGCTCTTCAGTTCATACAGCAGGTTCAGCGCCTCCAGGGGGCTCAGCGCGTCTACCTGCGTCCGGCGGATGATATCCGCCACGGCGCCCTCGGCCATGCCCTCCAGGGATACCTGGTCCTCCCGCGCCGCCGGGGTGTGGGGCTGCCGGGGCTGGCTCTCCAGCTCCCGCAAGATCTCCCGCGCCCGCTTGAGCACCGTGTCCGGCAGGCCCGCCAGCTTGGCCACCTCGATGCCGTAGCTCCGGTCCGCGCCGCCGGGGACGATCTTCCGCAGAAAGACGATATCCTCGCCCCGGGCGTGGACGGCCACGTTGTAGTTCCGCACGTTGGGCAGCTCCTGCTCCAGCGTGGTCAGCTCATGATAATGGGTGGCGAACAGCGTCTTGGCCTTCAGCTTCCCGGCGCAGTGCTCCAGCACCGCCCGGGCGATGGACATGCCGTCGAAGGTGGAGGTGCCGCGGCCGATCTCGTCCAGGATCAGCAGGCTGTTTTTTGTGGCGCAGCGCAGCAGGTCCGATACCTCGGTCATCTCCACCATGAAGGTGGACTGCCCTGCCGCCAGGTCGTCGCTGGCGCCGATGCGGGTGAAGATGCGGTCCACCACGCCGATGTGCGCCCGCTGGGCGGGGACGAAGCACCCCACCTGGGCCATCAGCACGATCAGCGCCACCTGGCGCATATAGGTGGACTTACCAGCCATGTTGGGGCCGGTGATGATGGCCACCCGGTCCTCCTTGGCGCCCATGTGGGTGTCGTTGGGCACGAAGAAGGCGTCGCCCCGGACCTTTTCCACCACCGGGTGGCGCCCGGCGGTGATCTCGATGACGCCGGACTCGTCCACCTCCGGGCGGCAGTAGTGGTTCTGGGCCGCCACCTCGGAAAAGGCGCACAGGGTGTCCAGCTGGGCGATCAGCGACGCCGCCAGCTGCACCCGGGCCACCTGACCGGCCACCTCGGTGCGCAGGGCGGTGAACAGGTCGTATTCCAGCGCCGCGTCCCGGTCATGGGCGGTGAGCACCTCGTGCTCCAGATCCTTCAGCTCCTGGGTGATGTACCGCTCGCCGTTGACCAGCGTCTGCTTGCGGATGTAGTCCTCCGGCACCTGCTCCTTAAAGGAGTTGGACACCTCGATATAGTAGCCGAACACCTTGTTGTACCCCACCTTCAGGGTGCGGATGCCGGTCTTTTCCTTTTCCCGGGCCTCCAGCTGGGCGATGAAGCCCTTGCCGCCGGACAGGATGCCCCGCAGGCGGTCCACCTCGCTGTCATAGCCCTCCCGGATCATGCCGCCCTCGCGGACGGAGAAGGGCGGCTCGTCCGTCAGCACGGCGGCGATGCGCCCGCTGACGTCCTCCAGCGTCTCCAGCTGCTCGTCCAGCCTGGCCAGCGCGCCGGTGCGGAAGGGCGTCAGGCACTTCTTCACCTCCGGCAGGTGCTCCAGGGCGGCACGCAGGTTCACCAGGTCCCTGGCCCCCGCCGTACCGTAGACGATGCGGCTGATGAGCCGCTCCATGTCGCCCATGCCGGTCATGGCCAGGCGCAGCTCCTGGCGGCCCATGGTGTTGTCCGTCAGCGCCTCCACGGCGCCCAGGCGGCGGTCGATGGCCGCCACGTTCAGCAGCGGCTGCTGCAGCCACATCCGCAGGTTCCGGGCGCCCATGGGCGTCTTGGTCCTGTCCAGCACCCACAGCAGGCTGCCCTTCTTCTCCTTGCCCCGCAGCGTCTCTGTCAGCTCCAGATTCCGCCGGGCCGCCAGGTCCAGCTCCATATACTGGCCAGTGCGGTACCACTCCAGCTTGTCCAGCTGCTTCAGGTCGGTCTTCTGCGTCTCGTAGAGATACGTCAGCAGTCCGCCCAGCGCCAGCAGCGGTGCGCTCTCATTCCTGGGCAGGTCCCGCAGCGCCGCCTCGCCGAATTGCAGCCGCACCTTCTTCTCCGCGTCCGACACGTCGAACCGTCCCTCCGCCAGCCTCTCCCGCCGGCAGGAAAAGCGCTCCTCCAGCGCGGCGGTCAGCGCCGGGTCATCATAGGCCGCGGCGTTCATCACCGCCTCCGCCGGGGCGAAGCGCCCCAGCTCGTTGATCAGCCCCGTCAACCGCTGCGCCCCGGTGAACGCCGTCACCTGGGCCTGTCCGGTGGAGATGTCCGCCGCGCACAGTCCCGCCGCCGTCTCGCTGAGATACACGCCGCACAGATAGTTGCTGCGTCCCGCGTCCAGGCATGCCTCGTCCAGCACCGTGCCGGGGGTGACGGTGCGGATGATCTCCCGCTTCACCAGCCCCTTGGCCAGGGCCGGGTCCTCCATCTGCTCGCAGATGGACACCTTGTACCCCTTGGCGATCAGCCGCGCGATATACCCCTCGGCGGAGTGATACGGCACGCCGCACATGGGGATGCGCTCCTCGTCGGACTTGCTCTTGTCCTTGTCCCTGGTGGTCAGGGCCAGGTCCAGCTCCCTCGACGCCGTCCGGGCATCCGGCCCGAACATCTCGTAAAAATCACCCAACCGGAAAAACAGCAGGGAGTCGGGGTGCTTCTCCTTCTCCTCCATATACTGCCGCATCATGGGTGTCAGCTCAGCCATAGCTCGGCTCCTTTCTCCCTCCGGAAAGTCTGCGCCTTACAGCGCGGGGCGCTCAGCCCAAAAAGCCCAGCAGGCCCAGAATGCCGAAGGTGGTGTACAGCAGGCACATGACCACCAGCAGAATGGTGATGATGCTGTACATGGCGCTGGTTTTCTTCGTGTGCTTGTACTTGCGGATATAGAACAGCGTGCCGCAGGTGATGCCCAGCGTCAGGGAGGACAGGTGGGTCATCACCGCGCTGTCCTTGAAGACTGTCAGGCGCAGGATCAGGATCACCAGCACCACGGCAAACTCCGCGATCAGCGTCACATTCAGCCAGGTGGGCAGCTTCACCTTCTCCTGCTGGTTCACCTTCTCGGCCACCTTCTGGGCCATGTACGCGCCGGTGGTGTACCCGCCGTAGTTGCTGTTCTTCTTCTTGGAATGGATATTCTTATTGGGGTTGCCCTTGGCCTTGCGGATGGCCTCCTCCTGGTTGGCGTACTGGTTCACGTTGGCCTTGTAGCTGTTCTTTGCCATGGTTTTATTCTCCTTCTGTCGGTAGATTGGTAAGATAACGCCGCAGCATATCAAAAGCGTGGTGGGCGGACAGCGTCCGGATGCGCTCCCGGTCGCCGCCCATGGTCAGATGCCGCACGGTCACGCCCTCCGGCGCGGAAAGCCCCACGAACACGGTGCCCACCGGGTTTCCCCGGTCGTCGCCGTCGGGACCGGCCAGTCCGGTGACGGACACCGCCAGGTCCGCGCCTGTCAGCACCCGGACGCCCAGGGCCATGGCCCGGGCCACCTCCGCCGACACCGCGCCGCAGCGCACCAGCAAATTCTCCGGCACGTGCAGCACCTGCTGCTTCACATGGTTCGTATAGCTGACCACGCCGCCCAGAAAGACCTGCGACGCGCCGGGGATATCCGTCAGCCGTTTGGCGATCAGTCCGCCGGTGCAGCTCTCCGCCGCCGCCAGCGTCAGTCCCCGTTCCCGGCACAGCGTCAGCACCGTCTCCTCCAGTCCGGACACGTCCGCGCCGTAGAAATACGCGCCCAGCCGGGCCCTTACCTCTGCCAGCACCGGCGCCATCCGCGCCTCACAGGCACGCTCGTCCGCCCCGCGGGCGGACAGCTGCAGCATCACCTCGCCCGGCTTGGCATAGGGCGCCAGCGTCATGTCCGCCTCCCGCCGCAGCAGGTCGTCCAGCAGCTCCTGCACCTGCGGCTCCGTCAGGCCGAAGATATGCAGCGTGTGTGACCGCACCGTCTGTCCCCGGACCTGCTCCAGCCAGGGCAGCAGGCAGTGCTCGGCCATATAGCGGCACTCATGGGGCACACCGGGCAGCAGCACGGCGGTGATCCCGCAGGCGGTAAAGGCGCAGCCGGGGGCCGTGCCCACCGGATTGCGGAACACGGTGCACCCCTCCGGCAGATAGGCCTGCTGCATATCGCATTCCGGCATCTCCCGGCGGAACACCCGGTCGAAATACCGCCGCATATCCTCCACCACCTCCGGGTGGAACACCAGCGGCGTGTCCAGCGCGGCGCACACCGCCGTTTTCGTCATATCGTCGTAGGTGGGACCCAGCCCGCCGGTGAACACCAGCAGCTCCGCCCGTCCCCTTGCGATGGTCACGGCCTTTTCCAGCCGCGCCGCGTCGTCGTCCACAGTGGTGTGGTACAGCACCTCCACACCGGCGGCAGTCAGCAGCCGGGAGAGGAACGCGGCATTCGTATTGGTCACGCCGCCGGTCAGCAGCTCGCTGCCCACGGCGATGATCTCCGCGGTACGGGGCATAGACGCGCCTCCTTATAGCGTAGGTTTGATCCGGATCATCTCGCGTCCGGCCATGGCCCGCTGGCACAGGCCCTCCACATCCAGCGCGCTTTCGTACTCCCGCGTCTCCTCCACACTGGGCTTCGTCTTGGGGTGCCGGGGGGTGAACACGGTGCAGCAGTCCTCATAGGGCAGGATGGACGTGTCGAAGGTGCCGATATGGCGGGCGATCTTCACGATCTCCTCCTTGTCCATGCCGATCAGGGGCCGCAGCACCGGCATGGTGGTCACGTCCTCGCTGACGGCCAGCGCCTGCATGGTCTGGCTGGCCACCTGACCCAGATTTTCTCCGGTGACCAGGGCGCGGCACCGCAGCTCCAGCGCCAGCATATTGGCCAGGCGCATCATGAACCGCCGCATGATCAGGGTAAAGTGATCCTCCGGGCACTTGCGGCGTATCTCCTCCTGAATTTCGGTAAAGGGGATGATGAACACCGCCAGCCGGCCGCACCAGGGGGTCAGCTCCTCCGCCAGCTTCAGCACCTTCTCCCGGGCCAGCTCGCCGGTATAGGGCGGAGAGGCAAAGTGGATCATCTCCAGCTGTACGCCCCGCTTGGCGATCATATAGCTGGCCACCGGGCTGTCGATACCGCCGGACAGCAGGCTCACCGCGTGGCCGCCCATACCCAGGGGCAGACCGCCCGCGGCGCTCTCGGCGGGGCCGTGGACGTAGGCCGCGTCCTCCCGTACCTCGATGTACACTGTCAGCTCCGGGTGGTGTACGTCCACCGTCAGGTGGGGGAAGGCGTCATGGAGCGCGCCGCCCACCCACTGGCTCAGCTGGATGCTGCCCATGGGGAAGGACTTGTCCGCCCGCTTGCTCTCCACCTTGAAGCTCTTGGCCGCGGTCAGCGCACCGCCCAGATAGGTTTTTGCCGTGTCGAAAATGGCCTCCTTGCTCTTCTCGCAGGGCAGCGCCCGGGTGATGGCGATGATGCCGAACACCTGCTTGCAGGCAGCGTAAGCCCCGGCGATGTCGCAGGTCTCCTCCGCCGGCTCCACATAGATAGTGGACTGGCGGGAATAAATCTTCCACTTGCCGAACCGCTGGGTGCGGCGGCGGATGTTGCTCATCAGCTTCATCTCAAAGCTGCGGCGGTTCAGGCCCTTCAGGACCACCTCGCCCAGCTTGCACAGAATGATCTCGTGCATATGGTTCTCTCCTTGTTGTTGGTGTACAGATGTGGGGACGGCGGGCGGGCAGCTTCGTCCGCCCCTACAACGGGACGGCGTACCCCAAGGGCATTTGTTCCGCTGCGCTCCACTGCGGGACGCCGTCCCCTACGGACGTTTATCGGCGGCGTACCGGGTCTGACGATGGCAGGGCGGAAAAGATCCCGCCGTCATTTCAGTGTACTGCTGCTGCGGTACTGTATGGCCTCGGCAAGATGCGCCGCCTCGATGCGCTCGCTGCCCTCCAGGTCGGCAATGGTCCGGGCCATACGCAGTATGCGGTCGTGGCTGCGGGCCGTCAGGCCCAGGCGCTCAAAGGCGCCCTGCATCAGCTTTTCGCCGGCGGCGTCCAGCGCACAGTACTGGCCGATCATGGCGGGGGTCATGTAGGCGTTGCAGGACACCTCCGTCCCCGCAAAGCGCTTTTTCTGCACCTCGCGGGCGGCGTTGACCCGTTCCCGGATGGCCGATGACGGCTCCGGCTGCTCCTTGCGGCGCATGGCCTCATACTCCACTGACGGCACATCGATGTGCATATCGATCCGATCCAGCAGCGGGCCGGAGATGCGCTGCATATACTGCTCCACCTGCTGGGGTGAACAGGTGCAGCGTCCGGAGGGGTGGCCGTACCAGCCGCAGCGGCAGGGGTTCATGGCGCACACCAGCATGAAGCGGCTGGGCAGCGTCAGGGAGCCGGAGGCCCGGGTGATGGTCACAAAGCCGTCCTCCAGCGGCTGGCGCAGTGTCTCCAGCGCCGCCTTGCTGAACTCCGGCAGCTCGTCCAGAAACAGCACGCCGTTGTGGGCCAGGGATATCTCTCCCGGCCGGGGTATCCCCCCGCCGCCGGAGAGCGACACGGTGGACGCCGTGTGGTGGGGGCTGCGGAAGGGCCGCGTATCCACCAGCGGGTGCCGCGGGTCGGTCATGCCCGCCACGGAATAGATCTCCGTGGTCTGCAGGGCCTCCGCCCGGGTCATGTCCGGCAGGATGGACGGCAGCCGCCGGGCCAGCATGGACTTGCCCGCGCCGGGCGAGCCCACCAGCAGCACATTGTGGCCGC
>ERZ831979.2174-NODE-2174-length-14332-cov-4.006234_pt1 | contig 14332 bp, 8 predicted proteins | sample MGYA00519952_ERZ831979 | MGnify/ENA primary metagenome ERZ831979 (study PRJEB31850, sample SAMEA3708723) | human gut metagenome | biome: human gut; feature: human-associated habitat; material: faeces | place: China | collected 2014 ...
AGGCAATTCTGCAGAACTCCATTGCAAAGCTTGTTGCAGGGAAAACACTTATCGTGATCGCACACAGACTGTCTACCGTCAAAGACAGCGATCAGATTTTCGTCATAAATGAAGGAAATGTAGCAGCACACGGAACACATGAGGAACTTCTTGCATCGTGTCCGCTATATAAGGAAATGTGGAATGCACATATTTCTGCAAAAGATACAGCAAAGGAGGGCGAGTGATATGTTTGAGATTCTTGCAAAGTTTTTTAAGTTTTCCGGAAAAGAAAATGGAAATAAATTCAAGCTGTCTATTGTGATCGGTCTTGTAGAGGCACTTGCCTCAGCGATGAAGATACCGGCGATTATGTATATATTGATCGGACTGATAAGTGGGGAAAGCATGGGAAAATACATCGGCGGATCGATCGCGATCATGGGAATCGCCATTGTGACCGATATTATCTGCAAAAGATTTTCGACTGTGCTGCAGACAGAAGGCGGATATAATGCCAGTGCATTTATGCGGATAAAGATTGCGGAGCAGCTTCGTTATCTTCCGATGGGATATTTTAATTCCAACAGCATCGGTGAGATCTCTTCCGTTACAACGAATACCATGGAAATGCTTGGTGACATTGCAGCGAGAGTTGTGATGCTGACAACCCAGGGGATTTTGGAAACAACGATGATCGTTCTTATGATCCTCATTTTTGACTGGAGAATCGGTCTCATCGCAGCGGCTGGAGTAGTCCTTTTCTTTATGATCAATACGGTCATGCAAAAGGCAGGAAAGAATGATTCGGAGGAAAAAGTCCGGTGTGATACCGAACTGATCAGCCAGATCATGGAATACATTCAGGGAATATCGGAAGTGAAGTCCTATAACCTGCTTGGGAAACAGGCAAAAAGGCTGAATGATGCAAACGAAGCGTGTGCCAGGATCAACACAAAGATGGAGCTTTTGTTTGTGCCATATCATTTCTTTCAGGGAGCAGTGACAAAGATTACTGGAGCAGTCATTGTGATCTGCAGTGCAGCGTTTTATATCCATGGAACGATGAGTGCTGTTTATGCGATCGGTATGACCATTGCAGCATTTATGCTTTATTCAAGCCTGGAGTGTGCAGGAAACTATTCCTCACTTTTACATGTGGTAAGTGTGTGCGTGGATAAGGCAAATGCAATTCTAAAACTTGATACAATGGACATTAACGGAAAAGAGATCAAACCGCAAAAATATGACATTCAACTGGATCACATTTCATTTTCCTATGATAAAAGAAAAATCATTGATGATGTATCGCTTTCCATTCCGGAAAAGACAACAACAGCAATCGTTGGTCCATCCGGTGGTGGAAAATCCACCATCTGCAATCTGATCGCCAGATTCTGGGATGTAGATGCAGGTGAAGTCACACTTGGCGGAGTAAATGTGAAGGATTACAGCATGAACAGTCTGATGAACAACTTTTCCTTTGTATTTCAGACAGTCTATCTGTTCGCTGATACAATTGAAAACAATATTAAATTCGGCCGTCAGGATGCAACTCATGAGGAAGTTGTAGCGGCTGCAAAGAAAGCATGCTGCCATGACTTTATCATCCAGCTTCCGGATGGTTATAACACCGTGATCGGAGAAGGCGGAGCCACACTTTCCGGTGGTGAGAAACAGCGTATTTCGATAGCCAGAGCAATCATGAAGGATGCGCCTATCGTCATTTTAGACGAGGCAACAGCCAACGTTGATCCGGAGAATGAGAAGGATCTGATGGATGCGGTAGATGCACTTACGAAGGAAAAAACGATCATCATGATCGCCCACAGACTGAAGACAGTAAGGCATGCAGATCAGATCATAGTCGTCGATAAAGGTCAGATCGTCCAGAAAGGAACGCATGAGCAGCTGATGGAGCAGGATGGTATCTATAAGAGGTTTGTGGATGCAAGGCAACAGGCGGTGAGCTGGAAACTGGCACACTGAAGATCATTCTGGCTTCCAGCTTTTTATAACGCAGAAATATTTTATAAAATGAGCAGAATTGTACTTTTTCTGGTTAAAATAGTGCAAGTTTTTCAGGGGAAAATAATATAAAATAGATTGGATAAGTATGAACAGAAAAAGGAGATAACTTAAGATGAAACAGCTCACAAGACTTTTTATCCCAATCTGTCTGGAAACACTATTTTATATGCTGTCCGGTATGGTTGACACTCTGATGTTATCCGCAGTTGGAGACTATGCAGTCGGGGCGGTGGGAACGGCAAACAGTTATATTGGAATTTTTATCATAATGTTTTCTATCATATCTTCCGGCATGGTTTCGGTCATGACGCAGAATATTGGCGCAGGCAGACCGGGGGTTGCCTATCAGGCAAGGCAGCTTGGATTATTATTTAATGCTGTTGCAGGCGTGCTTATGGCTGTATTTTTATTTTCGGGAGCAGGAGCAATCCTTCGTATGGTAGGAATTGCGGATGCATTGTATGAACCGGCGTTGATTTATCTTAAAATTGTCGGGGGTGGGTGTATATTAAATGCGGTCATTCCTATCTTTTCAAGCTATCTGCGCGCATTCGGATATACAAAGCAGCCATTATATGCCACGATCGTTGGAAATATCGCAAATTTTGTGATGAATGCAGTATTTCTTTTTGTATTGCACAAGGGTGTTGCAGGTGTCGCCATAGCAACTGTGATCTCCAAGATCCTGAACCTGTGTATTGTACTGTATTTTTCACATAAGCTGATCTCTGCAAAAAACAGCACAGAGAGGATCGCAAATAAGACAGTCTTAGGACAGATCGTGAAAGTCGGACTTCCATCTGCATGTGAGACGGCACTCTATAATGTTGCAATGATGCTTGTCATCCGTTTCCTAAATCAGATGGATGCAGAAGGGCTGAATGTGACAGCCAGATCTTATACGGCAACAATCAGTAATTTTTCCTATTGTGTCGGTGCAGCACTGGCACAGGCAAATGCGATCATGACAGGCTGGCACATCGGTGCTGGGGAACTCGAAGAGTGTGACAGAGGGACAAAGCGGGCGGCATTTGTCGGAGTATGTGTGGCAGTCTGCATGGAGATAGCAATTGTGCTTGGTTCCGGTTTTATTATGCCGCTCTTTACAGACAATCCGGAAATGACTGCGCTGGTTCGCAAGCTGCTGGCGATCGATATTGTACTTGAGATTGGACGCGTGACGAATCTTGTGTTTGGACAAGCCTTAAAAACAAGCGGAGATGCAGTGTTCCCGGCAGTGATCGCAGCCGTTTTCATGTTTGTTTTTGCGGTGGGAGGCACATGGCTGTTTGGAATTTCCATGGGACTTATGGCTGTGGGAGCGTATATTGGGCTTGCAAGCGATGAGTGTGTGCGGGCTGTCGGCATGGTATGGCGCTGGAAAACCGGGAAGTGGAGAACAAAGAAGCTTGTGTGAGCAGACACAATATCAGCAGAAAACAAAAAATCAGCTTCGGGAGATACATATTTATGTGAATGTAGTTCACTTTCACAAAATCTTCACAAAAAATTAGCACTCTACTATTGACAGTGCTAACAAACGGGTGTATAACATAGTCAGAACAAAGGAAGAGAACAAAAGAAGAACCAAGAAATCAGAAAAGATTTCAGAAGTAAAAGTTCTGTGAGTTCTCCGAACATCCCAGTTCCAAAGAAACAAGGTAATAAAGCATGAGATATCCACGAGAAAGCGGATACCGTAGAAAAAGGAGAGATGACTTATGTTGATGCCTAGTATTTTTGGAGAAGATTTATTTGAAGATTTGTTTGATTTACCATTCTATGATGACAGTAAGGTTGAGAAGAAATTGTATGGCAGACATGCAAAGAACCTTATGAAAACGGATATCAAGGAAATGGATAACGGCTATGAGCTGATTATTGATCTGCCTGGATTCAAGAAAGATGAGATTAAGGTATCGTTAGACAATGGATATTTGTCCATCGCCGCTGCAAAAGGTCTTGACAAAGATGAGCAGGAGAAAGATACCGGCAAGTACATCCGGAGAGAACGTTATGCAGGTTCCTGCGAGCGTAGCTTCTATGTTGGTGAGGATATGACAGAGGAAGATATCAAGGGAGAGTTCAAACATGGTATCTTAAAACTGTTTGTTCCAAAGAAGGAAGCAAAACCGGCAGTGCCGGAACGTAAATTCATCGCAATTGAAGGATGATCATTTTGCACAGAAAGTAACCTACAGACCGGAAAGCCTATAGGCATTGGAAAGGAAGGATACATTATGGCAGACAAAAATCCAAAACATATGTTAAAGAAAAAACAGGTAAAAGCAAAAGATAAGAAAAAACATGTTTATGAATAAACAGGCAGGAATGCGAGAGGCATCACACTTTGGTGTGATGCCTTTTCTGCTTTATAGGGAAAAGGAGTACAAAATGAAAGAAAAACAGAAACAGCCAGCATCCTTTCAGCCGGATAGGATTCTGTCCTACTTTAAAGCGGAATGGAAAGTACTTCTGGCGGTGACAATATCCGGTCTGATCTATAATGTAGGACTGCTTGCAGGACCGTGGTTCGAAGGAAAAATGACCGGCTGTCTTGTGGACATTTTAAGAGGTGCCGGACAGTTTGGCGATATGCTGATTCTTGTGTTAAGCTATGTGGCAGTGATTGTGGTCGTGCAGAGTTCGAGATATATCAAGCGTTTTTATGTCCGCCGTTTTGCCAATAATGTAAACCGCAGGATGAAGGAAATCCTCTATGGAAGCCTTGTCAGAAAAAGCAGGGCGAGCCTTAAGGAAGAGGGCGAAGGCAATGTCATAACGAAAGCGATCCTCGACGTTGATGACTGTGTGGAGGGAATGCGGAAATTTACGACGGAAATTTTTGATACAGGTGTGGCGCTCGCAGCCTATGCCGGAATGCTTTTGTGGTATGACTGGCGGCTGGCGCTCTTATGTATGCTGTTTCCGCCAATCTCTTACATGACCGCAGAAAAAATGAAAAAAATGATCCAGAGAACCGGGGCTGCCTACAAGGAACAGTCCGGCGCGCTGAGCGCAGCGACGTTAGACCGGGCAGAAAATGCAATCACATACCGTGTTTTCGGGCGTGAAAAAGAAAGACAGAATGCATATGAAGAAAATTTGTCTGCGTATGAAAAATCAGCCGTGAGAGCAAGCATCTGGAACACGGCAATGCCACCGGTGTATCGCGTCATCTCCATGGCAGGTGTGCTGTTCATTTTGTATTTCGGACAGAAAAATGTATTGGGAACCGGCTGGCGTGCATGGGGCATTGCGGCGTTTACCACATTTTTGTCGTGCTTTGTGAAACTTTCCGTGAAGTCGTCAAGCGCTGCGAAGCTGTTCAATGCGGTACATAAAGCACAGGTTTCATGGAACCGTATCAAACCACTTCTGACACGAAAAGATGAGAGAACTGCGATCGAAGATCAGACAGCAGAAAATCATGCCAGGGAGTGTAAGGAAAAAAACGACACAGTTCCAGCAGGCAAAACAGAGACAACAGTGCAAAAAATACAGATCAGTCATCTGAATTTTGCTTATCCGGATGGAAAGAAAATTTTAGACGACATTTGTCTTTCCGCAGAGAAAGGACAGATCATCGGTATTACCGGGGCGGTCGCATGTGGCAAGTCAACGCTTGGAAAAGTATTTTTGTGTGAATATCCTTATGAGGGACAGATTTTTGTGGACGGCACAGATTTGCAGGCTATGGACGAGGCAGACCGCACGAAGCGGATCGGTTATCTCGGACATGATCCGGAGTTGTTTTTTGACAGTGTGGAAAATAATATTTTGCTCGGTGAGAAAAAAGAGGCAGACGATTACTTAAAGGCAGTGTGCATGGAACAGGAAGTTGCAGAGATGGAGGATGGAAAACAGACCGCGGTTGGAAATGGCGGAGTACGTCTCTCCGGCGGTCAGGCAAAGCGTCTTGCACTTGCAAGGACACTCTGCCACAAAAAGCCGGTTCTGATTCTGGATGATCCTTTTTCGGCACTGGACAAAAACACGGAAAAACAGATTTTTGCCAATTTGAAACAGCAGACGAAAGACAATATTGTATTCTTAATTTCTCACCGTTTATATCTGTTCCCACAGATGGATCAGGTCATTTGGATGGAAGATGGAAGGGCGGTGGTCGGTACACATGAAGAAATTCTGGAAAAGATACCGGAGTATCGCAGTCTGTATGAGACACAGAGCGATGAAAGAGAGAATGCGAAAGTGGAAACGGAAAATAGAAAAACAGTTTCTGAACATGCAGAGGGAAGGAGGAGTGACAGATGAGACAGGAAAGACAGGTAAAAAGTGTGATCCTGGAAACAATCAAAAAACAGAAAATGCTGTCTGCCGGAATCCTGACCGCAGTGATCGGAGCAGTTGTGGCAGCGCTGATTCCACCGCTGATCCTTGCAAAAATCATTGATACAGTGACTGCCGGTAATGAGGCGGCGTTTTCTGTGATCCTTCTCTATTTTGTCCTGCTCGCACTTACCGGAATATTGGAAGCTGCGAGGGAAGGACTCCTGACGGTGTTTGGCCAGAAAATCACACATGCACTAAGAAGCAGCCTGATGGATAAATTTGTAAGTCTGACGGCAGACAGCGTGAATAAGCAGGAGCCGGGAACACTGGTGTCACGGTTTGTCGGGGATGTTGACACGGTGGAAAATCTGTTTACCTCCGGGATTATCAGTATGTTTGCGGATGTATGTAAGATTATCAGTATCCTTGTCGTGATCTGGTTTCAAAACCGTGGACTGACGCTGGTATTGCTGGTGTTGCTGCCGTTTTTATTCTGGTTTACCAGACATGTCCAGAAAAATATGCTGGCGGCGCAGATTGAAAACCGAAAGGCTGTCGGACGGGCATCCGGTCATGTGCCGGAGACGCTTCACAATATCCGCACAATCCATTGTCTTGCAAAGGAAGCATACATGGAAGAGCGTTACGACACTTATATCGGGGAGAGTTATGCAGCGATGGAGCGCACCAATTTTTATGATGCGGTTTACTCCCCGGTGATACTGATATTGAATGCGGTGGTTGTCGCAGTTGTCATGCTGCTTTCCGCGTCCGGAAACCACACGGTACTGACCTTCTTTGGAATGTCTGCCGGAACTGCGGTTGCGGTCATCAACTATATCTCACAGATATTCTCCCCGGTGGAGAGCCTCGGAATGGAGATTCAGACGATTCAGTCTGCGATTGCCGGAATCCACAGGATCAATGAATTTTTTGCACTTGAGGAGAAGCAGATAGTGGAAAAAGACAGCGAGACAGTAGCAGAAGAATGCGTGGAACAGATGGCTGGGGGACACTCAGAAAATAAAACAGCAGATGTTCCGTTTGTCGAGTTTCGGGATGTGACCTTCGGTTATGATGAACATGTCGTTTTAGACCATTTGAATTTAAAGGTCATGGACGCGGAGCAGGTAACACTCGCAGGACGAACCGGGGCAGGAAAAAGTACGATTTTAAAACTTCTCTTAGGACTTTACGAACCGCAGGGCGGAGAGGTTTTGATTCACGGAAGACCGGCAGCGGCAGTCCGGGAGGAAGAGAGACGGAAACTGTTCGGCTATGTAGAACAGACCTTCCACATGGTTCCGGGAACGGTGCGCGATCAGATCACGCTGTATGATGAAACCATTCCGGCAGACCGCGTAAAAGCAGTGGCAGAGCTGACCGGGTTAGACGATGTGATAGAAAGCTCTGAAAACGGATATAACACGAAATGCACGCCGGAGTTATTCTCGCAGGGACAGTGGCAGCTCTTATCCATTGCAAGAGCCGCAGTGGCGGAACCACAAATGCTGCTGTTTGATGAGATCACGGCGAATCTGGATGCAGAGACGGAAAAGGCAGTGTTACTGGCGTTAAAGCGTGTAGCGAAAGACCGCACTGTCATTTCCATCTCACACAGAACTTCAGCAGAATTAGGACGTATTATTTATCTCTGATTTTTCTTCACAAAATATCCAATCAGGTAGCAGACGACAGCAACCACCATGCCATTGATGGAGGAAATCCCCCAGTTTAATACATTTAACCAGTTACAGAAGTTATAGTATAACCAGACGGATAAAATCGTTCCAATGATACCGGAGATCAGTACCATAGGTTTTTTCTTCTGATGGAAGATATTAGCAAGTTCGAGTCCGGCGGTATATAAGGCATTGTCGTTTGTAGTCCAGATATTCAGACTTTGCGAATCGGGTAAAGTTTGGAGTTGCAGTACCACCGGATACAAAAGAGCCGATGACAAGTCCGGCACCGCCGATTACCGTTAAGGAACCACTGGACACTGCAAACTATTATAGCTTGTGTTGCGTGGTTATGCAATGAAATCTTTCTGTCTCTGTCGCATTTGTTTCTGGTATTGTTTGGGAGAAACATGCAGGTATTTGGTAAACTGTTTGATAAAGTAACTTGTGGTACAGAAACCGACCGCAGATGCAATCTCCGTTACGTTCTGGGTAGTTGAGACTAACAGCTTTTCCGCTTCCCGGATGCGGATCTCATTCAGGTAATCACTGAAATTCATATGCAAAAGCCGGTTGAAACTTCTGGAAAAATAGCTGTAGCTCAAATTGCAGAGTTTTGCCATGTCCGCTGCGCTGATAGATTTTTCATAATTGGTGATCATGTAGGTCAGGGCTGGGGAGAGCTGCTGTTTTAACTGCTGGTTTTCAAAATCTTCGAGAAGCGGTTCTTCGCCATTTGCATGCCAGTAGCGCAGCAGCCAAAGAAAAATACCGCCAATGTGATTTTTGATTGCAAGCTCGTAGCCGTATTGTTTTTCCTCAGATTCCCGGATAATCTCGTTCATAAGTCCGGGGATGGCAGAGTGTTTTTCATTTAATATGGAAGAAGAAATTACTTTTTCATAAATGCTGTTTTCGGTGATAAATGGAAGCAGATATTTTAACTCAAAGTGGCTCTGCGTCATGCCGTCGTAAATGAGTTCCGGAAGAAAACGAACCACGATATAAGAGCCGCCCTTTGATGAGAGCGCGTCGATCTGGTGCACTTCCCTGGAATTGATCAGTACAAAATCCCCTGCTGCAAATTCGTGGTAAATTCCGTTTAAATAAATACGGAAATGACCGGAAAGTGCATAGAGCATTTCAATATAATAATGAAAATGAGCGAAAAATACATTGCCCGGTTTCTCTGCTTTTTCAATATGACAGAGATACTGGCAGGCGATGCCGTCAATATATTGTTTTCTTTCTTCCGGATAATCCATAGAAAACCTCCAATGACAAAATTGTTATATTTTTGAATAGAAAAATTATAGCATGGAAGAGAAGATTTTACTAGAATATGTGATGTGAAAGAAAACATTTTAAAATAAAAATAGAAACGTATTTGGAGGAAGCAGATGAGAATGAGTACAATCGGAGTACCATTGGAAGGATTTGGAGCATATTGCAGGGCGGCAGCCGCAGAGGGAGCCGTTTTATTGAAAAATGAAGGTCACATGCTCCCATTGAAAAAGGAAGAGATGGTGTCTGTGTTTGGCAGGTGCCAGTTTGAGACTTACCGCAGCGGGACTGGTTCCGGCGGAGCTGTCAATGTGCCTTATGCGGTGAATATTTATGATGGAATGAGAGAGAGCGGCAGCTTTACTTTGAATGAGGAGCTGGCAGACATTTACAGAGCGTGGTTAAAAGACCACCCGTTTGACAACGGCGGTGGCGGCTGGGCAGCAGAGCCGTGGCACCAGAAAGAGATGGTTATCACAGAGGAGATTGCGGCAGCCGCAGCAGAAAAATCAGAGAAAGCGATTTTTATTATCGGACGTACTGCAGGCGAAGATAAGGATTATGCAAATGAGGCGGGCAGTTACCTTCTGACGCCGGAAGAACTTGAAAATCTGAAGGTTCTGACAGCGCATTTTGAACAGGTCGCAGTGCTTTTGAACGTGTCGAATATCATAGACATGAGCTGGCTTAAGAATCCTGTATACAAGGATCATATCCGTTCCGTGCTCTATATCTGGCAGGGCGGCATGGAGAGTGGAAATGCAGTTGCGGATGTTTTGAGTGGAAAAGTGTCTCCAAGTGGAAAACTGACGGATACGATCGCATGTTCACTGGCAGATTATCCGGCGGCGAACGATTTCGGAGGCACTGTGCGCAATTTTTACACCGAAGATATCTATGTGGGATACCGCTATTTTGAGACATTCTGCCCGGAAAAAGTCATGTATGAGTTCGGTTTTGGACTTTCCTATTCGAAGTTTGACATTGAAATTTTAAAAGCAGAGACGGTTACAGAAGAATCCGAAGTCGGAGGTGCCTGGGGCAGTCACGGAGTATCGATTGATAATGGAACATGTGCAGGAAAAGAAGTGCAGATTACCATCTGTGTGAAAAATACAGGAGACTGCAGGGGAAAAGAGGTCGTACAGGTCTATGTGCAGGCACCGCAGGGAAAACTTGGAAAACCGGCGAGAGAATTAAAAGCATTTGCAAAGACAAAGGAGCTGGCTCCGGGAGAAAAACAGGAAATGACACTGCACATTCCGGTAAAAAATCTTGCTTCATATGATGATTCCGGTGTGACAGGCCACAAGTCCTGCTATGTATCAGAGGCAGGTGCTTACGTATTCCATGTGGGTAATAGTGTGCGGAATACGAAAATCGCAGATGTGGATGGAAAAGAAGCATACATCGTAAAAGAACTTTGTGTGACGGAAGCCCTGCAGGAAGCACTCGCACCGACAGAAGCATTTGAGCGCATCCGTCCGGGACAGAGCCGGGAGGATGGAAGCTATCAGCAGGAAAAGGAGGCAGTGCCGCAGCAGACCATCCGGTTACAGGAACGGATTGAGGCGCATTTACCGGAGCAGCTTGCAATCACCGGAGACAAAGGAATCCGTTTTTCGGATGTTGCAGAGGGAAAAGCAGATTTGGATACATTTATCGCACAATTGACCAAAGAGGAACTTGCCACGATCGTGCGCGGGGAAGGAATGAGCAGCCCGAAAGTAACACCGGGTACGGCATCCACATTTGGAGGTGTCAGCGACCGCCTGTATGAATATGGAATCCCAGCTGCCTGCTGTGCAGACGGACCTTCCGGTATCCGTATGGAGGGCGGATTGAAGGCAACACAGCTTCCAATCGGAACACTGCTTGCATGTTCGTTTAACATTCCAATGATGGAAGAACTTTATGTGATGGAAGGAAAAGAGCTGGTTGCAAACGAAGTGGACACTCTGCTCGGACCTGGAATTAATATCCACCGCTATCCGTTGAACGGACGCAATTTTGAGTATTTCAGTGAAGATCCTTATGTGACCGGATGTTTTGCGGCAGCAGTGACAAGGGGAATCAAAAAAGGCGGCTCTTTTGCAACGGTGAAGCATTTTGCGGCGAACAACCAGGAGACGGCAAGACATACAGTAGATTCTGTTGTGTCAGAGCGTGCACTGCGTGAGATTTATCTGAAAGGATTTGAGATTGCAGTCAAAGAAGGGGAAGCCTCCTCTATTATGACATCTTATAATCCGATCAATGGACACTGGACATCGTCCAATTATGATTTAAATACCACGATCTTAAGAGGAGAGTGGGGGTATGAAGGCATTGTCATGACCGACTGGTGGGCAAGTGTCAATGATGTTGTAAAAGGTGGCAAGCAGGATCATCATGCACTTTCTTCGATGGTGCGCTCCCAGAATGACCTTTATATGGTCGTCAACAATAACGGCGCGGAGATCAATGCCATGGGCGATGATATTTTGGAGGCACTGGACAATGGAAAGCTGACCATTGGGGAGTTGCAGCGCTCTGCAAAAAATATCTGCCGGTTTATTTTAAATGCTCCGGTTATGAAACGTCCGTTAAGACCGTTGGAGGAAGTGAAGGCATATGAGCCGTTGCAGGGGGCTGGATCAGAAGGGGCAAATGGGGAAAGCGATATAAGCATTGTTCCGGAAGATAAAGTGTCACAGAAAATTTATGTAAACCAGTCTGGTGTATACAATGTTGTTGTAAAATTTATTTCTCCGCAGTCAAATCTGGCACAGGCAGCCGCAAACCTCTATCTCAACGATGAATTATTCTTCACATTGCAGACGAGCGGCACGGAAGGCAGACCGAACACGCAGAAGATTTGCCGTGTGGAATTAAAACAGGGATACTACGAGATCAAAACAGAGGTTGTGAAACCGAAGCTTGAGATGGAGTGGGTGGAGATTCGGAAATAATCAGAGGGTACCGTTCACCAGGCAGTAAATGTGAACATTCTGTTTCTACATATTTTCTATCGCAGTACGTTCAATGGAAAGTCCTTTTGTATAGCGTTTCATAAATGCTTCAAAGCCTTCCACATCTTTTGGATCAGGAGCAACTTTGGTTCCGGTATTGCCCTTGAAAACATGATCGGTAAGATAAGAATCCAGCGTTTCGCCGTCTTTTTTGTGAACCATATAGGAGGCGAGAAGTGCCATGCCCCATGCGCCGCCTTCCCCGCAGTTTCCATGACGGAAACCGGTGTGTTTAAAGCGGCGGCAAGGATGTTCTGCCCTACGCCTTTGGTTTTGAAAAGTCCGCCGTGTCCGAAGATTTCGTCAATTTTTACCCCTTCTTCTTTGATCAGGATGTCCAGACCTGTTTTTAAAACGGCAAGGGAGGCATACAGGTTGGTGCGCATAAAGTTGGCAAGTGTAAACGCGCTGTCCGGTGTTCTCACGAACAGTGGACATCCTTCTTCAAAGCCTGTGATATGCTCGCCGGAAAAATAGTTATAGGCTAACAGACCGCCGCAGTCCACGTCCCCTTCCATTGCTTTGTGGTAGAGTGTGCCATACAGATCATTCAGGGAAATATCGATTCCGGCAGCCTTGGCAAATTCATGGAAGAGATTTACCCAGGCATTTAAGTCAGAAGTACAGTTGTTGCAGTGTGCCATTGCAACCAGATTTCCGGTAGGGGTTGTCACAAGGTCAATCTCATCATGGACTTCTTTTAAATCCTGCTCCAGAATCACCATTCCAAACACAGAAGTTCCGGCGGAAACGTTACCGGTGCGGACAGCGACACTGTTTGTGGCAGTCATTCCGGTTCCGGCATCGCCCTCGGCAGGTGCAATCGGAACGCCGGCTTTTAAGCTGCCGGAGACGTCTAATTTTCTTGCACCCTCCTCGGTCAGATAGCCTGCAATCTCTCCTGCAAGGGCAGTTTTTGGAAGCAGCTCTCTCAAATGGAAATTATAGCCCATAGAGGCGGCTTTCTCCTCAAACTGATTGATCATATTCTGGTTGTAATCTTTTGTCTGGATGTCGATCGGGAACATACCGGAGGCTTCTCCGATACCGATCACTTTTTCACCGGTCATCTGCCAGTTGATGTATCCCGCTAAAGTGAGCAGGGAATCTATTTTTGTAAGGTGCGGTTCCTTTTTCAACATTGCCTGATAGAGATGTGCAATGCTAAAGCGCTGTGGGATGTGATAGTGGAACAGTGCAGTCAGTTCTTCGGAAGCTTCTCCGGTGATCGTGTTTCGCCAGGTGCGGAACGGGACGAGCAGGGTGCCTTCTTTATCAAATGCCATGTAGCCGTGCATCATCGCAGAAAAACCGAGGGAGGTAAGGTTTGTGATCGTACAGCCGTATTTTCCTTTTACATCTGTTAAAAGGCTGCTGTAGCAGTCTCTTAAACCGTCCCAGACCGCGTTCAGACTGTAAGTCCAGATGCCGTCGACAAGCTGATTCTCCCAGTCATGATTGCCTTGTGCGATCGGTTCGTTGTCTGGCCCGATCAATACCCCCTTGATCCGGGTAGAACCAAATTCGATACCGAGGATTGCTTTTCCGCTCTCAATATATTCTTTATAGTTTGCCATAGATTTCTCCTTTTTCTGATAGCAGTTCTGCCCGCTGTTGTGTCGGGCAGGGAAAATATGCTAAATTTGTCCGTAATAAGCATTTTCACCATGTTTTCGGTAAAAATGTTTGTCGCGGATACAATTCGGTGCAGGTTTTACTTTTGGATTGATCAGTTCGGTTTTGGTTGCCATTTTTGCAACTTCTTCTAAGACAACAGCATTGTGTACTGCCTCGGCTGCGTCTTTTCCCCATGCAAAAGGACCGTGGTTGGAGCATAAAACGCCCGGTGTATGCATTGGGTTAATGCCGCGCGTCTCAAAGGTTTCGATGATGACGACACCGGTATTTTTCTCGTAGGCGGAATTGATCTCTTCCGGTGTGAGATTTCTGGCACACGGAATCGGTCCGTAAAAATAGTCTGCGTGGGTTGTTCCGTAAAGAGGAATGTCACGTCCTGCCTGCGCCCATGAAGTTGCCTCCGGGGAGTGGGTG
>ERZ831979.2187-NODE-2187-length-14201-cov-6.357345_pt1 | contig 14201 bp, 12 predicted proteins | sample MGYA00519952_ERZ831979 | MGnify/ENA primary metagenome ERZ831979 (study PRJEB31850, sample SAMEA3708723) | human gut metagenome | biome: human gut; feature: human-associated habitat; material: faeces | place: China | collected 2014 ...
GAAATCGCTGGTGCTTTTCTGGTTCTCTTTTGGCACGCAAAAGAGAACTTAGCCCAGCGAAAAAGCGCTCTGCCCCCGCGCCACCGGCGCGCAAGCCTGCCTCACGGCGCGGCATACCTTGCATACTCCCCCATCTTCTCAAAGCCCAGCCGGGTATAGAAATGCACCCGATCGGGGCTGCACAGGAAGACAGGCATCCAGCCTTCGGCGGCGAGGGCATTCGCCATCTCGACGATGAGCCGCCCGCCGACGCCTTTGCCCCGCAGAGCTTCCACGGTCTCGCCGCAGGCCATGTATGCTTGACCATTTGCCAGCGCGTAGGCTCCCACAGTACAGATGATGTTCCCTTCCCGTTCCAGCGTCCAGACCCGGGCAAGACCCCGGCTGCGCTTGGAGCAGAGCTCAGAGTAAAAGTCGTCTCGTTTTGAGGGCCTGTCAGGGAAGAGCATATCCGCTGCTTTTCCGGCGGCTGGTTCTGTGTTTTTGGCAAGACTCTGCCAGAGGGAAGCGTCCGCCTCAGGCAGCGGCAGCTGACGCCCCGGCGCAAGGCCGAAGATGCTGTGCGTCTTTGCCCGTTTCCAACCGGTGGGCGGCGGACACTCGGCTTCATCCAGCACCACGGCCTCACAGCCGCAGAAAGCCAGAAAGCCAGCCAGCTCCTCGGGGTTGGCGTGACCCGCCAGCCACGCGGTGCTTCCGCCGACATCCAGCGCCAGCGTCGGCCCGGCGAAAAAGCGGCCCGGCTGGCTCTTACCGAAGAGGGCGAACGCCAGCGGCATGGTCGCCCCGAGACAGAGCTTGCCCCGGCAGGCGTTCAAAAAGCGCTGCTTCTGGCGGGGCGTTTTGATTTGGGCTATCATTTCAGCGCGTTGACGATGCTCTTGAACTCGCGGCCACGCACTTCAAAATTCGGGTAGAGATCGAAAGAAGCACTGGCCGGCGAGAGAATGATGATGTCACCGGGCTTTGCGCAGGCGCGGGCCAGCTCCACGGCGTGCTGCATGTTGTCGGCGTGTTGGATGGGCAGCTCTGCCTCGTTGAAGTTCGGGTCTTCGCGCACGGCCTTCTCGATGCGGGGGCTGGTAGCACCCATCAGCACGAGGTTCTTGACATGGGCCGTGATCTCAGGGGCCAGCGGCTCGTAGGGGATGTGCTTGTCGTAGCCGCCTGCGATGAGGATGACCTTCTGATCGAAGCTGCGCAGACCGGCGATAGTGCGGGTGGGGCTGGTGCCGATGGAGTCATTATAATAAGTGACGCCGTCCAGCACGCGCACCGGCTCGATGCGGTGCTCCACGCCGGTGAAATTACTGCCCACCAGCTGGATGGCTTCCACAGGCACCTCGCCCCAGACGGCGGCGGCAGCGGCCAACAGGTTCTCAATGTTGTGCAGGCCCCGCAGCTTCACGTCCTTCTGGGCGAGGAAGGGAGTCACGACGCCGTTCTCTGCCATGCAGAGCATCCCGTCATCCCGCAGGAACGCGCCGTTGTCCGTCTCGTGCAGGCGGGTGAACCAGACCTGCTTGCCCTTGCAGTCCTTCTGCATGGAGCGGCTGATCTCGTTCTCATAGCCAAGGACGGCACGGCAGGGCTGCTTCTGGTAGAGCAGGATGTTGCGCTTGGCGTCGATGTACTCCTGCATATCCTTGTGGTGGTCGAGGTGGTTGGGGGTCACGTTGGTGACGACGGCGATGTTGGGACTCTGGTGCATACTGATGAGCTGGAAGCTGGACAGTTCCACCACGGCCACGTCGTCGGGGCTCACCTCGGGCAGCATGGGCAGCAGGGCTGCGCCGATGTTGCCGCCCAGATGCACCTTGCGTCCTGCAGCCTCGTAGAACTTGGAGATAAGGGTGGTGGTGGTGGTCTTGCCGTCAGAACCGGTCACGGCCACGATCTCGCAGGGGCAGAACTGGAAGAACAGCTCCACCTCGCTGGTGACCATGGCGCCGGCGGCCATGGCGTCCTGCAAAGGCTTCTCGAAATAGCCCACAAAGCCCGGGGTGCGCATGATGATGTCCTGCCCCTTGAAGCCGTCGAGGTAATTCTCGCCGAGGCTCAGATCGATGCCCAGCTCCTTGATGGTGGCGGCGTAGTCGCCGAAATCTTCCACGCTCTTTTTCTGGTCGCAGAGGGTGACGTGCGCACCCAGCTCCACGAACTCCTTGATGAGCGTCTTATGGCTGACGCCCGCGCCGATAAAGGCAACCTTTTTGCCCTTGATGAGGTTTGCAAGCTCCTGCTGTTCCTTCTGCATAAAAAAGGACCTCCTCCATAAATGTATATTACCATAGCACCCCCGCCGCACACAGCCGCAGGAGAAAATGCATTGCCGTCCCCCATTATAGACCATTTGTTTCCGATTGGCAACGGAAAAACACAAACCGTGGCTCAAAATGTCCACCCAAATCAACAAAATGTCGATTGTCTTTTCTGCCTGTTTCTGTTACACTTATAGCGATTTCAATTTTTGGCGCAGCATCAACAGCATTGCGCCGGCTCAACACCAGAATTTTCCTGCGCCTGTCCGGGTGTAGTTTTCTTATTTCTTATCACTTTCTGAGACAAACAGGGCCGCACCGGCCCGAAAGGATGCATTTCTTGAAACAGCTTCGCTTTGTCGCGGCCCTGCTGGCTGCGTTTTTTGTTCTGAGCCTGACCGCCTGCGGCTCCGGCTCCAACAGCTTTACCTGGTTCGTGGACTCCATCCCCGCGAACCTCGACCCGCAGGTGGCGTCCAGCGCCTCGGACATCATCGCCTGCGAGAACCTCTACAGCGGCCTCGTCCGCCGCACACCGGACGGCAGCCTCGCGCCGGAATTGTGTGAGCGGTGGGAGGTATCTGCCGACCGGCTCACCTATACATTCTATTTGAAGGACGGCCTGACCTATACCGCCTCGAAGGGAGATCCCACCGACTACGCCATCACCGCCGAGGATTTCGTCTTCGCGTTCCAGCGGATGTTCCTCCCCGGCACCAACTCCCCCTACGCCGTGGAGTTCTCTGCCCTCGAGAACAGCGCCGCCGTTCTGGTCGGCCAAAAGCCCGCCAGCGCGCTGGGTGTCACCGCTGCGGAGCCGCTGAAACTGGTGTTCCGACTCTCCTCGCCCGACGAGACGTTCCTCTCCAAGCTGACGCTGCCCGGCGCGATGCCCTGCGACGAAGCGTTTTTTGACAGCACCCGAGGGACCTACGGTCTGACCAGCGCCTCCACTCTTTCCAGCGGACACTTTTACCTTTATAACTGGACGTCCAGCGGCCTTTTTCTCCGCCGGGCGGCTTCGGGGAGCCAAATCGACAGCCTGCGCCTCGTGGAGAACACCACGAGCTCCGGCCAGTCCGCCGAAGAGCTCATCAATAACGAAAAATGCACCGCCGCTCTCGACGACAGCGGTACCCCCACCTCGCTGCAGAGCGTGTCCTACTCCGACACCACATGGGCGCTGCTCTTCAACTGCGACTCCATCTTTGCTTCCACTGAGCTCCGGCAGGCGCTGGCCAGTGCAGCCGCTTCGGCGGTGGAAGTCCCTGGCGGCGGGCTGTTCGCGGAGGCAAAGGGCCTCATCCCCGACGGCCTGACTGTGGACGGCATCGACTACCGAAAGGCGGCGGGCGATGCCCGTCCGGCCTTCGGCGACCCCCGCGCACTCTACATCGCCGCCCGCGACGGCGGCGTCTCCCCCTCCGACTTTGGGCGCGTCTCCCTGCTGCTGCCCTCCGGCAGCGGCCTCAGTGACACCGCCGAGCTCATCAACAGCGCATGGCAGAAGGAGTTTTCGCTCTTCTTCTCGGTGGAAGAGGTGGAGCCGGAAGAGTTCCAGAAGCGGCTCGAAAACGGCAGCTACACCATCGCGCTGGCCCCCGTGCAGGCCGAGGGCGGCAGTGTCTACACCGCACTGGCCCAGTTCTCCCCCACCGGCGGCGGGCTGACCGGCTACAGCGACGCCCTTTACACCACCCAGCTCTCGGCCAGCGCCACAGCCACCGGCAGCACCCGCTGCTCTCTGCTGGCCGCCTGTGAGCGCCAGCTCCTCGAACAGGCTGTTGCCGTACCTCTCTTCACCCAGCAGAAGCGGCTGCTGGTGGCCAACGGCATCGAGGGCCTCGTCTTCGACCCCTTCGGCCCGGTGCTGGATGTGACGTATACCACCAAATCAAAATAAAAAGCATAAAAACAGAGAGGATAGTTCAGGAATGACTATCCTCTCTGTTTTTGCTTTTTTACGTTAATACGAAGGTCAGCTCTGCGGTGGCGGCGCACTTGCCGTCCACATAGGCGGACGCTTTGCCGATGCCCACCGGGCCGCGCTGCTCGACCAGCTCACAGTGAAGGGTGAGCACATCGCCGGGGGTGACCTGCTTGCGGAAGCGGGCGTTCTTGATGCCGCCGAAGAGGGCCAGCTTGCCTTTATTCTCAGGCAGGCTCAGGGCCGCGACAGCGCCGGTCTGGGCCAGTGCTTCGAGAATGAGGACGCCGGGCATGACCGGCTGGCCCGGGAAGTGGCCGCAGAAGAATTCTTCGTTGCGGGTGACGCACTTGCGGCCAATGGCCCACTGGCCCGGCTCGTAGTCCAGAATGCGGTCCACGAGGGCGAAGGGATACCGGTGGGGCAGGATGGCCGCGATGTCCTCGCTGGTCAGGCTGTTTGCGTTTTCACGCACGGTGCGGGGTTCTGCCATCGCTCAGCCCTCCCACTTCTTGAAGGCCAGGCAGGCGTTGTGTCCGCCGAAACCCAGGCTGTTGCTCAGAGCGTACTCCATCTTCATCTCACGGCCCACATTCGGCACATAGTCCAAATCGCACTCCGGGTCGGGCTGCTCGTAGTGGATGGTGGGGGGCGCGAACTGGTCGCGGAGGGCCAGTGCGGTGAACACGGCCTCGATGCCGCCTGCGCCGCCCAGCAGATGGCCGGTCATGCTCTTGGTGCTGACGACGGCGATGTCCTTAGCGTGGTCGCCGAAGACGGCGTGGATGGCAGCAGTCTCGCAGCTGTCGTTCATGTGGGTGCCGGTGCCATGGGCGTTGATGTGGTCGATCTGCTCGGGGGCAATACCGCCATCCTTGAGAGTCAGCTTCATGCAGCCGATGGCACCTGCGCCGCCGGGTGCGGGAGCTGTGAAGTGATAAGCGTCGCAGTTGGCGCCATAGCCCACGACTTCGGCATAGATGTGTGCGCCGCGGGCCTTGGCGTGCTCCAGCTCTTCCAGCACCAGCACGCCGCTGCCCTCGCCCATGACGAAGCCGCCGCGCCGTGCATCGAAGGGCAGGCTGGCCGCGTCAGGGTCCGTAGCAGTGGAGAGGGCCTTCATGCTGGTAAAGCCGCCGATGCCCAGCGGGCTGATGCAGCTCTCGGCACCGCCGCAGACCATGACCGGCTCGTAACCGTCGCGGATGCGGTGGAAAGCATCGCCCACAGCGTTGGTGCCGCCGGCGCAGGCCGTCACCGGGCAGGTACACATCCCCTTGAGGCCGAAGCGGATGGCGATCTGTGCTGCCGCCATGTTGGCGATAGCCATCGGAACAAAGTAGGGGCTGACCTTCTCCATGCCCTTTTCCTCGCCGCGGCTGTGTTGCTCCTCGATGGTGGGCAGACCGCCGATGCCGCTGGACACGATAACGCCGATGTTCTCGGCCTCGGCTTCGCAGTCGATGCCGCTGTCCTGGATAGCCTCAGCGGCAGCGCCCAGCGCCAGCAGGGTGAAGCGGGCCATCTTGCGGGCTTCCTTTTTGTCCACGACGGTCTCGGGGTCGAAGCCCTTGACCTCGCCTGCCAGCTTGCACTTGAACTCGCTGGTGTCGAACTGGGTGATGGGGCCAATGCCGCACTTGCCTGCGCGGGCTGCGGCCCAGCTGTCGGCGGTGTTATTTCCAAGAGGGTTCACGGTGCCAAGACCGGTGATGACGACTCTGCGTTTTTCCATAGAAAAAGCTCCTTTTTACATTGCCATGCCGCCGTCCACACAGAGCACCTGCCCAGTGAGATAGCTGCTTTGTTCGGCGGCGAAGAAGGCCACCGCGTTTGCCACGTCCTCCGGCTGGCCGGCGCGTCCTCCCGGGATGGTCTTGCACATCTCGGTGCGGACAGCCTCCGGCAGAGCGGCGGTCATATCCGTGGCGATGAAGCCGGGGGCCACCGCGTTGACGGTGACGTTCCGGCTGGCCAGCTCCTTGGCGAGGCTCTTGGTCAGGCCGATGAGTCCCGCCTTGCTGGCGGAATAGTTGGTCTGGCCTGCGTTGCCCCGCAGACCCACCACGCTGCTCAGGTTGACGATGCGGCCATAGCGCTGGCGCACCATCCGGCGTGCGGCCTCCTTGCAGCAGAGGAACGCACCCTTGAGGTTGGCGTTCAGGACGGTGTCGAAGTCCTCCTCGGAAAGGCGGAGGATGAGGTTGTCGCGGGTGACGCCCGCGTTGTTGACGAGAATATCCACGCGGCCAAAGGCATTCACTGCTTCTTCGAACAGCTTCTTGCAGCCCTCGGCAGTGGAGACGTCGGCCTGCACGGTGACGGCCTCGACGCCAAGCTCTTTGCACAGTGCGGCAGTCTCGGCGGCAGCGGCCTCACCGTGGCAGTAGTTGACCACCACATTGCAGCCCTGCTTTGCCAGCGCAACACAGACAGCCCGGCCGATGCCCCGGCTTCCGCCGGTGACGACGGCGGCACGGGTCAGCTTTTCTTCGCTCATGCCTGTGCCTCCTTCCAGCTGGTGAGGAAAGCTTCCAGCTCTTCTGCCGTCTCGACAGCGGTGCAGTGGACGTCTGCGCCCAGTGTCTTTTTCACGAAGCCGCTCAGGGCCTTGCCCGGGCCGACTTCGAGAATGTCGGTGACGCCCAGCTCGCCCAGACGGCGGAGGGTATCTTCCATGTAGACGCTGCTCTGCACTTGCTTCTCCAGCAATGCGGGGATGCTGTCGCTGTCTGCCTTTTCGTGGCCGAGGCAGTTGAAGAGGACAGGCGTCTCCATCTCGCCAAAATGCTCAGACTCAAAGCGCTTTGCCAGCGCGTCACCGGCGGGGTGCATCAGCTTGGTGTGGAAGGGACCGCTGACCTTCAGCGGGATGCAGCGGCGGGCGCCTGCGGCTTTTGCCAGCTCAGCGGCCTTTTCCACGGCGGCTTTTTCGCCGCCGATGACCAGCTGGCCCGGGCAGTTGTAATTGCAGATCTGCACACAGCCCAGAGCGGATGCCTCTTCGCAGCACTTTGCCAGTGCGTCGCGGTCAAGGTTCATCACAGCGGTCATGCCGCACTCGATGCCCTTGGCGGCGTCGGCCATGGCTTTGCCACGGAAGGCAGCCAGCTCCACAGCCTGCTTGGCCGTGAAGACACCGGCGGCTTCCAGCGCGGAGTATTCGCCCAGCGACAGACCGGCCAGATAGTCGGCCTTGACGCCGTTTTCCTTCAGGACAGCCGTGACACCGGCGGCGAAGGCCACCATGCAGGGCTGGGTGTACTGAGTCAGATTCAAAACGCCTTCCGGGTCGTCGAAGCAGACGCTCTCCAAATCAAAGTCAAGGTCTGCGGCGTTGAACGCCTCCCGGAACGCGGGGTATCTCTCGTAAAGATCTTTGCCCATGCCGGGGTGCTGAGAGCCCTGACCGGCATACAGAATGGCAAGCTTCATTGGTGTTTCCTCCAATCATCCATCAGTTCATCCATCAGCTCCCGGACACTGCGCATCCGGTCGAGACGGCCCACGTTGGCCCCGCAGAAGAAGAGTCCCTCTTCCACATTGCCCTTCACGGCCTCGATGAGGGCGTGGGTGATGCAGTAAGGCACCTTGGCCGGCTCACAGGCTTTGAGACAGCGGGCGCAGTGCTTCGGCGGGAAGCGCAGGCCCTGCTCAAGCTTCTGCACCAGCGGAGTGGCCAGCGCACGGCCCGGCATTCCCACAGGGCTGTGGATGATGCGCACATCCTCGGGTTTGGCCGCCAGCAGGACATCTTTATAGGTCTGGCTGGCGTCGCACTCGTAGGTGGGGATGAAGCGGGTGGCGAGCTGTGCGCCCGCAGCACCCATCTTAGTATAGTGGGCGATGTCCTCGCCCGTGTAGACACCTCCGGCCACGAAGACCGGGATGTCGTGGCCGAACTGAGCCTCGAAAGGCTTCACCTCGGTCAGCACTTCGGGCAGGATCTCGTCGAGAGTCTGGCATTTTCCAGCCAGAAGCTCTTCTTCCGAAAAGCCCAGATGCCCACCAGCCTTGCAGCCCTCGATGACCACGAAGTCGGCGGTGCGGTTGAAGGCTTTTGCCCACCGCCGGAGGATGAGCTTTGCAGCACGTCCGCTGGACACGATGGGTGCCAACGCAACGTCAGCTCTTTCCACCAGGCCGGGCAGCTCCAGCGGAAGGCCCGCACCCGATACGATGGCATCCACGCCTGCCTCCACAGCAGTGCGGACGGCGTCGGCGTAGTTCTGGGTGGCGACCATCGCGTTGATAGCCACCAGTCCCGCGCCGCCTGCGATCTCTTTCGCTTTGGCGATCTCTTTTTTCAGCGCACGGAGATTCGCTGCGCAAGGGTCGCGGGCAAAATCGGGTTCGCGGTAGCCTGTGTCGGCGGTGGAGATGCACCCCATGCCGCCGCAGGCCGCGACCGCACCGGCCAGCCCGCCGAGGGAAACGCCCACGCCCATGCCGCCCTGTAAGACAGGCACGGCCAGCGGCTTGCCTGCGAGGGTCAGCATAACTCGCTCAGCGAATGCATCCGCTGCCTCCCGCTCTCCCACAGCTCGTCGAGGATCTCAGCCACAGGCCGCACCTCGTGGAGCATACCGGCCACCTGACCGGCCATCAGACTGCCGGTGGCGGTGTCGCCCTCAAAGACGGCGCGCCGCAGACTGCCCAGCGTGTATTTTTCCAGCTCCATCTTGTCGGCACCGGCCTTTTCCTGCCGGACATACTCGCGGCTCATCCGGTTTTTCAGCACACGGACGGGGGTGCCGCCGATGCGGCCGGTGACGATGGTGTCGCTGTCCTTGGCGCGCAGAAGCGCGGCCTTGTAGTTCTCGTGGACGGGGCATTCCTCACTGACCAGCAGGCAGGTACCCACCTGAACGCCGCAGGCTCCCAGTGCGAAGGCTGCCGCCAGCTGGCGGCCATCGGCGATGCCGCCCGCCGCGATGACAGGGACATCTACAGCGTCCACCACCTGCGGGACGAGGGCCATGGTGGTCATCTCGCCCACATGGCCGCCGCTCTCGGTGCCTTCGGCGATGACGGCATCCACGCCCAGAGGGACAAGGTGCTTGGCCAGAACGGCCGCTGCCACCACGGGGATGACCTTGATACCGGCTTCCTTCCACATGGGGATGTACTTGCCGGGGTTGCCTGCGCCGGTGGTGACGACCTTGACGCCCTCTTCCACGACGATTTTGGCAAACTCGTCGGCCTGGGGGTGCATCAGCATGATGTTGACGCCGAAAGGCTTGTCGGTGAGCGCCTTGCAGCGGCGGATGTTCTCCCGCAGCGTCTCAGCGTTCATGCCGCCTGCGCCGATAAGACCCAGCGCACCGGCATTGGAGCAGGCGGCGGCAAACTCGCCGGTGGCGATGTTGGCCATTCCGCCCTGAATGATGGGGTATTTCGTGCCTAATATCTCGTTGAGTAATTTCATGTAAATCGTCCTATTTATAGGTTTTACTTTAGAGCGCTCACCCGTGAAGAACCTCTCAGTCTGCTTCGCAGACAGCTCCCCTGATAGGGGAGCCACTGGCGTGCCGGTCAAGTCCACGCTGGACGAGCAAAGCTCAGTATTTCGGAAACGGTAGTGCCCTGTTGTCCAGGTCAGCACCGGCTTGACAAGGTACGTTTGTCCAGAAGTTCCTGCCCTCGTAAGCAAGGCCCGCTCTTTTGCGCCATAAAAAGCTTTCGGCAATCAGTGCAAAGTGGCCCGGCCTGCCAAGGCCTCCCCTCGATAGGGGAGGTGTCAGCGCATCAGCGCTGACGGAGAGGTTCATACGTAACCAGCATCCCGCCCCAGGTCAATCCGCCGCCGAAGCCGATGCAGGATACCTTCTGCCCGGCTTTGAGCAGACCGGCTTCGGCCATCTCGTTGAGGGCCACCGGGATGCTGGCCGCGCTGGTGTTGCCGTGGCGGTCCATGTTCTTGTAGAACTTTGCGGCATCGGCGTGGAGCGCTTTCACACAGTGATCGATGATGCGGCTGTTGGCCTGATGACAGACCACCCAGTCCACATCGTCCAGCGCCAGCTGCGTCTCGTCCAGCACCGCGTGCAGACAGCGGGGCAGTGCGTCCACCGCAAAGCGGAAGACAGCACGCCCGTCCATGCTGATGGGGGCCGAGCCGGTGCGGCAGGAGCCTCCTGCGTGGATAGCCTCGTCGCCCCGTGCGCCCAGCGTGATCGCAAACGGTGCGTCGCACAGTTCAAAGATCGCTGCGCCCGCACCGTCGCCGAAGAGCACACAGGTGGAGCGGTCGGTCTGGTCCATCAGGCGGGACAACGCTTCGCAGCCCACCACGAGCGCGTACCGTCCACCCAGCGTCGCCATCAGGCCGCGGGCTACGGCGGTGCCGTAGATGAAGCCCGAGCAGGCGGCGTTGACATCCAGCGCGGGGCGGTTTTCGGGCAGACTCAGCGCCCGCTGCACCTGACAGGCTACACTCGGGGTGGCGTCAGGTGCCGAAAGGGTAGCGCAGACACAGCAGGCAATATCCTGCGGCGAAAGACCACTGCGCTCCAGCGCCTGCTTTGCCGCCGCGATGGCCAGCGTGGCGGCGGATTCTTCCTCCGTACACCAGTGGCGGGCGCGGATGCCGGTGCGGGTGGTAATCCACTCGTCGCTGGTGTCCACGGTGCGGCTCAACTCTTCATTGGTGACCGTGCGGCCGGGCAGAGCTCCGCCGGTGGCGATCAACTGCAAACCGTTCATGCTCGTTTCGCTTCTCCGATCTGACGAAATTTTTTGTACCGCTGGTCGGCCAGTGCCTTGCCGCTCATCTTGCAGAGGGCGGTGAGGTGGTTTTTCAGGGCCGTATCCATGGCGGCAAACAGGGCTGCGTGGCTGCGCTGTGCGCCGCCCACAGGCTCCGGGATGATCTCTTCGACGATGCCGTCCTTGTAGAGGTCCTGTGCGGTCAGCTTCATGATCTCGCAGGCTTCGCCGCTGCGAGAGGAATCCTTCCACAGGATGCTGGCGAAGCCCTCAGGGCTGAGCACCGAGTAGACGGCATTTTCCAGCATGAGGATGTGGTTTGCCACACCCAGTGCCAGTGCGCCGCCGGAAGATCCCTCGCCGGTAACGACAGCGATGACGGGAACCGTCAGACCGCTCATCTCCATCAGGTTTCGGGCAATAGCCTCGCCCTGTCCCCGCTCTTCGGCCTCTTTGCCGGGGTATGCGCCCGGCGTGTCGATGAAGGTAATGATGGGGCGGCCAAACTTTTCGGCCTGCTTCATGAGACGGAGAGCCTTGCGATAGCCCTCCGGTCCCGGCATGCCGAAGTTGCAGGCCATGTTCTCTTCCAGTGTGGAACCTTTGCGGTGGCCGATGACGGTCACAGGCATCCCGTGGAAGCGGGCGATGCCGCCCAGAATGGCGCTGTCCTCCCGGCACTGACGGTCGCCGCACTGCTCAAAGAAATCGGTGAACAGAGCATTGATGGTCTCGTCGATGTGGGGGCGCTCGGGATGGCGGGCCAGAAAGACCCGGTCCTCAGCGGTCAGCGGGCCGCAGCAGCGGAGGATCTCATCTTCCTCCACAGCCAGTTCGGCCAGCTCGGAAGCGTGGGCCGTGATAGCGGCCATCTGGCTCTCCTCGTCCTGTGCGCCGCCACGCAGGGCAGCGATCTGGGCGTCCAAAGGAGCAAGCTGCTCCAGAAGTTCTTTTATCATTCTGTTTTCCTCCCGCCTGCGTGGAGCTGCAGCAGCTGGATGAGGGTGGCGCGGAGCTCACTGCGAGGTACGACCTTGTCTACAAAGCCGTGTTCCAGCTGGAACTCGCTGCGCTGGAAGCCCTCGGGCAGGCGCTCGCCGATGGTCTGCTCGATGACGCGGGGGCCTGCAAAACCGATGAGTGCGCCCGGCTCGGCCAGCATGATGTCGCCAAGGCTGGCAAAGCTGGCGGTAACGCCGCCGGTAGTGGGGTGGGTCAACACACTGATATACAGCCCGCCCTTGGCCGAAAAGCGCTCAATGGCGGCGCTGGTCTTGGCCATCTGCATCAGGCTGAAAATGCCCTCCTGCATCCGCGCGCCGCCGCTGGCCGAAAAGATGACCAGAGGCAGGCGCTTTGCGGTGGCATACTCCACGGCGCGGGTGATCTTCTCGCCCACAGCCGTGCTCATGCTGCCCATAAAGAACCGGCTGTCCAGCACGGCTGCCACACAGGCTACGCCGCCAATGCGGCCCACGGCGGTGACAGCAGCTTCGTGCAGGCCGGTCTTGTTCTGGGCGGCGGCAAGCTTTTCCCCGTATCCGGGGAAGTTCAGCACATCCTGCGGATCAAGGTCAGCGTCCAGTTCCCGGAAGCTGCCGTGATCCAGCACCAGACTGAGCCGGTAATACCCGCCAATGGGCATGTGATAGCCGCAGTTGGGGCAGACATACAAGCTTTTGCCCCACAGGGTGCGGGCAGCGCGGCGGCCGCACTGCTTGCACTCCACAAACTGCGGCTCGTGCCAGACAGCTCCGGCATCCCGCTTGGCCTTCAGCTGGAAAGTGCGCTCCCGCATCCGGTTGGGGAGCAGATCTCGGATATCATTCATCGCATGTTTCCTCAGATATGTGCGGTGATGTAGTTGTAGATGTCACCCACGGTCTTGAGCTTTGCCAGCTCTTCGTCCGGGATGGACACACCGCAGGCATCCTCCAGCGCCATGTTCAGCTCCACGGCATCCAGGCTGTCGGCCTCCAGATCCTCGGTCAGGCTGGCCTCCATGGTCACCTTGTCCTCTTCGCAGTTCAGGGTGTCAACAACGATCTTCTTCATTTCTTCAAACGTCATGGTAATATTCTCCTTTGATTGACTTGTATTTTTATTATCTAAAAAGTTTGAGGTTTCTTGCGAACACGACCATTATATCTGAATCGTCGGATAAGTCAAGAATAATAGCTAAAATATTTTAACTTTTACAATTCTGACACACTTTCCTCCACAGGGGCAGTTCCTCTTTTCCATTGCCCTTTTTCCCCAAACGTGCTAATATGGGTTCAGCACTCAGACAAGAAGAAACGAAAGGATGAATCCCATGAAATTCAGCGAAATGAGTTATACCCGCCCGGACATTGATGCCCTGCTGGGCCAGTGCAAGGCGCTGGCTGCCAAGGCCGCCGGGGCCGCCAGCGGCGAGGAGCTGGTGAATGTTTACTACGAGCAGAGCCGCGCCTTTGCCGATTACAACACCGCCGCACAGCTGGCAAGCATCCACTACACCTGCGACACCCGCGACGCTTACTGGAAAGCTGAGCAGGACTTCTTTGATGCCAACGGCCCCGCCGTGGAGAACGCACGGGTGGAGATCAGCCGGGCATTTCTGGCCAACGCCCATGTGGACGCGCTGACCGAAGCCTTTGGCACCACCTGCGTGGCCGGTATGAAGAATGCCGTGCTGGGCATGGATGACCGCACCGTGGAGCTGCAGAAGGAGTACAACGCCCTTGTCAGCCAGTACCAGCAGGTGTACGGCGGCGCACTGGTCGAGTTTGACGGCAAGCAGCTGACCATTCCCCAGCTGGGCCCCTATAAGGAGAACCTGGACCCTGCCGTCCGCCGCGCTGCCTACGAGGCTGAGGCAGCGTATTTCGATGCCCACCGTGACGAGCTGGACGGTCTGTACACCAAGATCGTCAAGAACCTGAACGCACAGGCGCAGATCCTGGGCTACCACGATTACAGCGAGCTTTCCTATGTGCGGATGAACCGCATCGGCTACGGCCCTGCCGAGATCCGGAAGTTCCGCGACCAGGTGGCCAGCGATGTGGTGCCCGAGCTGAAAAAGGTGATCGAGCTGCGCTGCAAGCGCACCGGCATCTCCCACCTGACCTTCTCCGACCTGCCTGTGGCGTTTCAGGACGGCAACCCCTCTCCCATCCCCGGCTACGATGCCCGGATGGCCGCCGCCCGCACCATGTACCACGAGCTGAGCCCCGAGACCGCAGAATTCATTGACTTCATGCAGGACAATGAGCTGTTCGACGTGGAGAGCCGCCCCGGCAAGATGTCCGGCGGCTATATGACCA
>ERZ831979.2191-NODE-2191-length-14193-cov-2.799052_pt1 | contig 14193 bp, 9 predicted proteins | sample MGYA00519952_ERZ831979 | MGnify/ENA primary metagenome ERZ831979 (study PRJEB31850, sample SAMEA3708723) | human gut metagenome | biome: human gut; feature: human-associated habitat; material: faeces | place: China | collected 2014 ...
GATTATAATTTTTCATAATATTTTATCTCCTGTTTAATTTTATTCCCTCATATATATTGGAAAGTTACGGCTAATTTGCGGGGGTATTTCGCTAAACTTTTTTCAAAAAGCCTCCTACTATAATTGGAAACTTCAAAGAGAAAAGTAAATGGTCTACGCAAAATTTTTCCCGTAAAAAAATTATTTCTACTATAATTGGACATTTGAATATCGTTTGGCGGGGTGTTTTCGTAAGAAATAAAAGTCCTCCTACTTATATTGGAAAGTTACAATGCTTTTGTTGGGGTGTTTCACTAAATTTTTGCAAAAAAAAATTTTTCCTCACTTAACCAAGGACACGAAAAACCAAAAGTTCGGGGTGTATAAAAAAATTTTCCTCCCATATATAACAAGGACTCGAAAATAGTAAAGTTGACGGTCTGACAGCAATATTTTCAAAAATTTTTACGCAAAAAAATATCCCTCCATAATACCCAAGGACACGAGATTTCGTTTTGCAACCGTTTTTACATGATTTTTACTGTTTTTTTCTCGCAAACAAAAAGCCGCCGGGATAAAAAAATTATCCGAGACGGTTTAGTGATATAAAAAACGGAAGTCTGTTTTTACAAACTCCCGTTTTACCGTGATAAATATGATGCTATAAGTTAAATTTTAAAACAATCTCAAAATCTGTCAAACTCTTGTAGGTTTAAGGCAAAAACGCAACTATACAAAATATACCCCGAAAATCCGACAAACTTTAACTTATCGTTACGTCTTTAAGGTACATAACGTTACCTTTGGCGAGAATAATCGAAAATTCGCTACATTCCGAGCCGTAAGCCGAAACGTCGACTTCGTAAGTTTTCCACTCTCCGAAAACGATTTTTCTTGCCTCGTCGGTCGAATCGGAAACAAAGGTTATATATCCGCCGACAAGCGAAGTGGGTTTTACTCTTATGGAAAATTCGCCGTAACCCTGCAATTTTGCAGTGGAAGTTTCGGGCATAAATACCGAAAAAGTTATTTTATTTTTGTTCGCGAGAATCGAAGGCGTAATCATAATTTTCCCTTGATTGCTTGCGGTAATCTTATAGGCGTTTACGCCGCCGAATTCGACCGCCTCGGCAGCGAGTCCGCTTTCGACGGATAAACCGTCGCCTATGTTAAGACCGTTTACGGTTACGAATTTTTTATTCCAATCGATTTTACCGCCAGCGTTTTCGCAAAGAAAAATATACGGCGTTTTTAACGATCCGTCTATTCCGAGAGGAATAACCGTTCCGCCGATAAACGGTACTATATTAGACGCCTTAGGAGCGTAACTGCCGTCGATTGCGAGAGTATCCGGATCTACGCCGTTAAAACGGTCGTATACGCTGGATTTCTGTCCGTATTGAAGCCGTACGCCGTCATACATCACACTTCCGCAGTTATTATGTTCGTGTCCGACGAACATAGAGTCCAATCCGAGCGACTTCATCGCGTTGAAAAATCTCTTGTTCGTATCCCACGTACCTTTCATACCCCTGCCGAGATATCCGAAATCTCCGTCGGCACGATTTGCGGCTTTGTAAATATTCACGGGAACGTCGGCCGGGAAACCGTATTTTGACATCGCGTCTGCAAAAACCTCTGGTTGTATATGGCAAACCACGCTTATCGGCGCACCAGAATATTTTTTGAACTCGGTCGCTCTCTCGACCGCCCAATCGATCTGATCCGAAGCAAGTCCGACAGAGGATGTGGTATGCTTGTTGACGAACGATTTTTCGTGAAGATCTCCGCAACCGTTGGTATCGACCATATGAAATACACGTTCGATCTCTCCGCCTACGCGAATCGCGACCGTATAGTTGCCGTTACCTGTAAGCGTTCTTTCGTTTTTTGACAAGCGACAAACGTTGCGCAGCACAACATACATACGGCGAACAATATCGCCGAAATAAATTTTTTAGTCATTCAACACTCTTTATTTCGTAAGACAATGCGGTGGCTCGTCGTAACGGGGATCGGTTTCGCCGAGTTTGACGAATTTTTCGGAAGTTCCCGATTCGTCCGCATACTGTTTTAGCGTCCAGTTTTCGGCAACGTAATCTATCCCTGCGTAAGTCGCGTTATCGAAAAAGGCTTTTTTCGCGTTCAGATATTCTTCGTCCGTCGCGTCGGGATAATAGAAGTAGTAATTGTCGTAAATAAGCATAAGCGGAGTTGCTTTTACTTCCGCGAGACGGCGCGACAATTCTTTCTTTTCGTCTTCGCCCCTTGCGGAATTTTTAACTGCGGTTTCACCGCTTTCTATAATGCTAATCGCCTTATAGAGCATTTTTACGGGATTGCCTTCGGAGCGTTCGTCTGTGCCGAAATTTTCGCATCTGACGGGTAATCCGTCCTTTTCCATACGAAGATTGTTTTCATGAAACAACTTCATTATGCCTTTTACCGCAGCCGCGCCCTCTTTGTAATAAAGGTTTAGATATTCGTCTGCGAGTGCGTTGCAATCGAGCGTCGTATTCCACATACATTTTCTGTAAACGTAAGCGCGGAGATTGCTTTGCCATATTCTTTTGGTTTCGTAACTGCCGTTTATGCAAAGATAGGTTATGCCCCTTTGCTTAAACCCTTTCACGTCGTCCGAAATATTTTCTATCGAATCGAAATAGGCGAGATAACGGTGGAAATTGGCGTCGTAACCCCAGAACCAGAATTCTTTCGCCACGGCGGGCCACTTTTCGAAGGCGTCTTTTACGTGAGGATATTGCTTATCCGAAAAATATCCGTAATAGCCGTTTCTGAAAAGCGCCATCTGAATTATTAAATTATCGTCGGCTTTTACAGTATCGTCTATCGGTACGAACACTCCGTTTTCTTCTCTTACGGGCGCGTCTTTCGCGTAATCGTAGGCGAAAGTCATCAATTTGATCGTACGGGAAGATCCGCTTTCTTTAAGGTATTTATTCAACTCCCTTACGATAACGTTGCAAAAACGAACGAGTATGCCGCTGCGTTTATATTTCTTTTCGAGCATCCTGTTTCTTTCGCTGTCGTAGTAGTAAGGTCCGTCTTCCTGCGTGCAACAAAAAACCTCGGCTTGCGGGTACTTTGCGAGATCTTTTTTCATCTCGTCGATGACGATTTTCGCAACGCTTATATCGAGAGTTTCGTCTAACTTTCCGTCGTCGGTAATGCCGTTAGTTATATCTATCGTCGGCGTTATCGTGCCGTTCACGTAGAAAAATTTGTAAAATTCGGGGTGTTCGTTGCCGTAGACCTCGAACGGACAATATAAATGGAAATTGTGATTGCAGTTTCTGCCGTACACCTTACGCTGTCCGCCGTGAGCCGAATCGACTTCGGTGAACAAATCGACTACGCCCGTTCTCGCGATATGATCGAAATCGGCGTGCTCCTGAAAAGTATCGCCGACGAGATAAGTGCGCATTGCGAAATCGGGGTTCGTAACGTAGTCTTTTTCGGGAAGAATCATATCCGACGTCGGAACATATTCGGCTTTCGCAGTCAAAAATCTTACGCCGAGATATTTTTCGACGTAACCGTAGGCGGCGTACATAAGCCCGCGGCTCGTTTTTGCCGCAAGATATACGTTGCCGCCGCGAACGAATAAACCGTAACCGTCGCCTTTAATATCGGCTGTAAATTCGGCGTATTCTTCGCCCGACACTGCCGACGTTTTACCGAGCGAAAAAAAATTTCCGCCGCACGGCTTTTCGCCGATACGTAGCAAAACTCCGCTTACTTTAAAGACGTATTCTTTCAGTTTTTCGGCGGCGTAAACAACGCAGTCGTCCGCCGCCGAAGGTATAATTATAGTTTTGAAATTCATTTCTTGTTTTAATTATTTAAGTACGATAAGCGCGCCCTCGCCCGCGTCGAGAGTAAGCGGAAGCGTGCCACCCACGACGTCGGCGGTAACCGCTCTTTGTATAACGGTATATCTGTAATGAACGAAAGGGTTACGTTCGCTTTTTCTTTGCGGTTGTAGTTTACGACGTAAAGCGCGGTCTTGCCTTTATAATTGAAGCAACCGACTATGCAATCGTCGCCGCTAACCCCGTTAAGTTCGTAATAAGTGCCGCTTTGTATCAACTCTTCGCCGGGCTTACCGTTTGCAACGATAGCGTCGTTTGCGGTTTTACCGTGAACGATAACGCCTTCGTTCATCGCGTTCATAAGATATTCGTCCACAGCCGCGACCTGAGCGTTGGCTCTTTTCGCGTAATAATACCATTGAGTAAGGTTCCCGTCCGCGCCGATAAGTCCGCAACGGTTGAAATCGTAAGTTCCGCCTTCCTGTTGTGCGAAATAATATGGCTGAACGAGCGGGAAATACTCGATTGCTTTCGCGCCGTATGCGAGAGAAGAATTGACGTCGTATAAAAGTTCGCCTTCGCTAGGGTACGGATCTACCGACGGAATCCATTCCGCGGTATCGTTCCACTGCCCGCCCGCCTGAAGCATACGCCAGAACGGAACTTTGTTTTCGTTCGCGTACTTTCTGTAAACGGAAAGCATGTCGTTAAGAAGCGATACGACCGTAGTTTCGGGAGTATTCGCCGAAGTATACGGATATTGCGTTACCGACAACATCGAAGGTTTAACGATTTCGAAATACTTTTTAAGATAATCGTCGAAGCCGATCGGGTCGGAATAACCCCAGAAGTTGTTTTCTCCTGCCCAATAGCCTATCGAGTTGATGTAAATATCCATTCCTCGGGTATTTTCGAGCGAATAGAACGCGTCGTGCAAAACGCCGAGGTTCGGTAACTGGTCGGTAAACGGCTCGTCTACGCCCAGAATGCCGAGTACGCAATTACGTTTGCCTCCTTTGCCGTCGTCCAAAATATCGTCGATTATATCCGAAAGTTTTTGTTTGCCCGCGTCGGTTGCGAGTTCCATATTCTCTACCGGATATTTTTCGGTACGCGTTCCGAGTTGTCCAAGAACGTAATAGGTATCGACGTAATAGCCGAGATTATATTTTTCGCACAGATCGAGCGCCTTTTTTACGTTGGTGTTTGCTCCGTCGGTAGCCCAGCGGTCGGGAGAATAAAACAAGGTATTTACGCCGGCTTCCTTTATGGCGTTAAAGTAATAATCGGTTAAAAGATCGGGCTTTTCGTTTCCGTCTGTACTCCCTCCCGAAGCATACGGGACATAGAAGCCTCCTATAGGCATTACGTCGCTTCCGCCGAGATAGTCATAGTAAAGCGAATATACTTCGGTTTCTTCGCGTTTCGAGCTTTCGGAATAAGCCATGCCGTCGGTATATAATTTTACGTCGCCGGAGGGAGGATTATCTCCTCCGCAGCCTGCCATTGCACCCAGCGAAACAAGTATAGCCAGCGATAAAGAAATTATCTTTTTATTCATATATTTATCCTTTAATTAAAACAAGTTTGTATACGTATTCTGAGATTTTAACGGTTGCTTTAGCCTCGTCCGACGGAATTTCGTCGGCTATCCTTGCCGCGTCGAACGAGTTGACCTGTTCGCCGTGTAACGGTATTTTCGTCTTTTATCGTAACGCTCATCGCAGATTTTTTCATTTTTTTCTCTTTCCCTTAATTGAAAGCGCAATAAGCAAAGCTGCTACGGGCGAAGTACAACCGACGGAAGAAGCGCACCCTTTCTTTTCCGCGCCGCCATTCATATCGCCGTTTTTAATCTTATTGCCTATAAGGTCGTTGTCGTCGGGTTGAGTTTTATAGTCGTAATCGGGGGTCTTTCCCCAGACGTTCGATTTATATTCGGGAGTGGGCAGAAGAATTTTTGCATTATCGTGGTCGGTATCTTTAATCGAGAGATTGTCTATCGTAAAATTACCGACGTTGTTGTATTTAAGGCCTTTGGGGTTGTTTGACGTTTCGCCCGCTGTGAAAATACGGATATAACCCGTTTTAACTCTGCCCAAATCGTAAGAGAAATAGGGTTCTCCGTAGTCGGGATCGCCGTCGATTTTCATAAAGAATTCGACAAGTCCGTCCGTCATCGAAAGTTTAACGTTGATTATTTCGCCGTCGTAACGCGTGTCCCACGGATTAAAATCGGTCATATATTGCGGGTCGTTTACGTTGTTCCAACTTCCGTTATTGTCCCACAGCAGATAGTGCAACGACGTATTCGGCGTTACGAAGTCGTCGACGTCGGGGATAACTCTTCCTATTTGAAGCCACGTGGAATATCTCGTGGTCGTATCGGGAGTTTCGTTTACCGAATTAAGCCCGAACGCAATGCCGAACCAGGAATTTATAAGCGAAATAATATTTCCGTTTTCGTCCAGAACCGCTTCTCTCGCCATATCCGTTATATCGAAAGACAGTTCGAAATTCGAATATTTATAACGGGTGGAAACATACGCAGCAGCCGTGTTTTTGAACACGAGCGCGCCGTTTTCGACCGAAAGAGAAGACGGGGTTATCGGCGAAGCCGTGCTGTCGGTATAAAATACGTTCGCGTTGTAGCCGCCCTTATCGAAAGTTTCGGTATAGTCTATCGTTTCGGGGGCGTCGTACGTGTAAACGAGAATTTGCGGATCGGACAGAGTAATTTCGTTTCTGCCGTCCGAAACGTACGAAATATACCCTTCGGGATTGACGTTGAGTTCGTAACCGGATACAAACACGGTGTCTTTGCTTGCTCCCACCGATTTCAGCGAAGCGGTAAGTTTGTTGTCCGTATCGACGAAAACCTTAAAAGCAACCTCTTTATTGATCTGCATCGCGCCGACCGTTTGCGGGGCAAAAATCAACTGTTCGCCGTCGTCCGTATATTCCGACACGCTTAAAGTAAATTTCTTGCTCGTGTTCGAGTAAACAATGTTTATCGCGAAAGAATCGGTCGCGCCGACGTCGCCGCGCAGAGAGTTGAGGCCGAACGCCATCGAAAATGAACCGCCTTCTTCAAACGACGAAAAATTAAAAGTCGACGTAAAATCGAATAAGGTAGCGACTCCGTATTCTTTTAAGTTAAACGCTTTGGTTTTCGTCGTAATCTTTTCTTTATCGGACTCGGTATTGAATAAAATTTTTCCGTTTTCTACGCCGACCTTGCCGCTTACGGAAACGTCGCCGCTGTTGATACTCGTCGCGTCTATCGTCGTGGAAGACACTATGTACGATTTCGATGAACCGGCTTCCGCGCCGTATCGGGCGCACGGCATACAAAACGCCGCCACGCATGCCGCCAGGACGGTTGCCGCAATTAAAAATTTAGATTTTTTCACTTTGCCCAATCCTTCCAATTTTCGTTTATTTTAGCGATTATTTTATTCCAAAGCCCGTCTGCGGTCAGTTTGTCTTTCGGATTGCTCGCGCAAAGTGCCTGAGCATAGTGAACGCTAGCGAACTGGTTGGTATTTACGTTAATATACAGTTTTGATTTAGTAATCGTGTTGGTTACGGCGGTTATTTCGTCGGCAAATTGCATTTGTTGCTTATGCCAACCGTCGAGCGAAGTCGAGTCGAACTTGCTTGCGTCGGAAAGTTTTACAGACCCGGGCAAGCCCGTTACCTGCATAAACTTTGAGATGCCTTCGTCCGAATAGAAGTATTTCAGAAATTCTTTGCTGCCTTCTTTCGCGACCGAGTATTCGGGTACGAACACGTACTGTTCCGCCGCGTTGTTATAAAGAAGATTTCTCGCTTCCTTTATGCGATCGAAGTCGTTTTGCGAGCAAAGGGAACTGCTCGTTTTTCCTGCGTCTACTTCGCCGACGATTTCGGCAAGGGTTTCGTCGCTCATCGCGGTATCTTCGAGTTTTTCGACTATATCGCTTATGACGGGCATTTTCATCATTCCGAAGTTGCTTTTCGAGCCCGTGGATTCGTTCATAAGCCAGCTTCCGTTTACCATAAACACCGCTTCGCCGTCGAGATACAACGTCTGAACGTTTGTGAAGTTGGTGTCCGTGTGCGCGTCGTGAACGGTCGTGGGCGTTATAAGACTTTCAAGCACTTTCAGGGCTTTGTAACGTCCGTCTTTTGCGGTGAACACGTCTTTCGACGGAGTAACTCCGTTTGCGTCTTTAAGCGCAAGCGTGGTGTTGTAATAGTAGTTGAGCCCGTCGTACTGCGCTTCCCATACGTATGCCGCATATTGAAGATAGCCGTTATTGTCGCTGTTGTTATAGAAAAGCCACGGTGCTTTTACCCCTTTAAGCGTCTTATCGCCCTTTAATTCGGTGGTAAGGTCGTCGAGTTCTTTCGTTGTTCTCGGCAACTGATATTTTTCACCGTCGATAATATCGGCATTGTATACGATGCCGCACCAACCGTTGCCGTAAGTTAAAAAGTTGGTGGTGCCGTCTGCGTTTTTAACGCCGTCAAGCAGATAATCGTAATACTTTTCGCGAATGCTCATACTCTCGCCCGAGACGGTATAATCGAGTACGTCGTCCAACTTCGCGAAGTCTTTATTGTATTGATTGGTGTTGAGCATCGTGAAATATAAATCGTAAGTATTGCTCGAACCGAGCGATAACGTTTTTATGATAGTCGCGGCGTTTTCTTCGGTTTCGAGCGTAACTTTGTATTCGCTCTGTTTTTTGTTGAACGCGTCGACTATTTCTTTCATAAACTCCGAACCGTAGCCCGATTTCCACATATAAATCTGTACGTCGGTTGCAGTATTCGCCGTGTTGTTTTTTTTGCCGCACGCAGCGAATGAAAACAAACTCATTGCGACGGCGAGAGCCGCGGTCGCGACTTTCGTTATTTTTTTCATAATTGTAACTCCTTGTTATTCTTTAATTCCGCCTACGGATGCGTTACTCATAAGCGCGTTGTTGAAAAAGACGAATATTATCAGCGGCGGAAGCAGCGAAATCGTACATGCCGCATATAGAATATCCATCCTCGAACTGTAAGTCATTTGCAGCTGGAACTTATAAATACCTACCGCAAGCGTCGGTAATTTCGACAAATATATAAGCGCGGTCGAGTAGTTGTTCCAATCTGCTATCCACAACATTAAAAACAGAGAACCGAACATCGCGAATGCCTGCGGAAACATTATTTTAAAGTATATCTGCCACTTATTCGCGCCGTCTATCTCGGCGGCTTCGGCGTAACTTTTCGACAAACCCCTGTAAAACGCGTAAAAATACATATAGTATATCGAAAACGCGTTAAGCGACGTCAATATCATCCACCGCGTGTTGATAATGTTCAGTTTGAAAAGCAATTTGTACATTGCCGTTCCGCTGCCGTAAAGCGGCAGAGTGATAACGACGAGTACGACGAAATACACCGCCCGCGACCCAAAAAATTTATATTGCGCCGTTACGTAAGACATCATAGACGTTACCGTCATGCAAAGGAACGGTCCCAAAAAACTGAAATAGAGCGAGTTCACGAGCATATCGAAGAAATTGCTGTCGCCCACTTCGAGAAGGGTAAATACGTCGATATAGTTTTTTAACTGAATTTGCGAAAATCCGAACGGATTTTTCGTGAGCGATCTGTAATCTCTCATACCCGAATACGCACACCAGAATATCATATACAGATACGAAAAGGCGACCGCGCAAAAGATTACGAAAACGATAGTGTAAAGAACGATTTCCGAAGGAGATTTTCTGCTGAAAAGTTTTTCTTTTTTCATATTTTATCTCCTTAATAAGTCGTCTCTTCGATTTTGTTGACGAGAAACTTTCTTACGAGTATCGCTATCGCGCAGGAAATAACGGTAAGCATAAGCCCCATTGCCGCCACGTAATAAAGCGTACCCGATTCGTACGGGTTACTCGAATTGTATACCTGCATATACATCCAGTTTGAAACCGTTTGCGTGCCGTACCCGCCCTGCGTTAAAAGGAATACCGCGCCCGTCGCGCCGAAAACGCCCGAAAGTTGCAACGTTACCATAAGCACGAAAGTCGGCCACACGAGGGGAAGTATTATGAGAAACATCTCCTGTACCCAGTTTACCCCGTCGAGCCGAGCCGATTCGAGAACCGATTCGGGTATGCGCGAAAAGGTTCCGCCCCATATAATCAGACTACCCGGGAAGTTCAGCCAGATAAAATTCAAAAGTACCATTTTATTGGCGAAATCGCTGTCTACCAAAGGATTTACGAGTTTATAATCGAGATTATAAAGGTTTTGCAAAAGTTTGGGCATAAAACCGTTTTGCATAATCTGTAAGTAAAAGAAACTTACCACTACGCCGGAAATCAGGGTCGGAAGATAAAATATAACCCTGAACACTTTATATCCGAAAATCTTTTTATATATAAAGTAAGACACGAAAAGACCTATCGGAAACATTATCATCTGTATACCGAAAGTCTTGAACGTGTTCAGAAAAGCCAGCCTTATGTTATCCGCGTCGTTGACGGAGCCGTTTTTTATTTTTTCGAAAACCCACTTGAAATTTTCAAAACCGGCGAATTCGAGTTTTCCGTTTACGGGTTTCTGAAACGCCATTACGAACGAGTCGAGATTGACGTACACGTAAAAAACCAGAAATGCCGCTACGGGAATAATCATAAAAGACGCGTAAAAAAGCGCGTCCATGGCTTTTCGCTTTTTGTATTCCCGGTTTTTAACTACCATTTGTTATCCTCTTGTATAAGTATTGCCTGACCGTAAAAGTCGGGCGTTAGTTTATTCGTTTGTATTTCCCGCGGCGACGTACATATCCGCCGCCGCTCTGCTGGTTTTTTGCGTTACTATCAGTTGAATTCGATAGTAAGATCGAAACCGGTAACGATTTCCGTTCCGCCCCATGCGGGATCTTGTTGATTGTTATCGAGATACAAAGCGGTGAAAGTAAAACCGTTTGCGCGCATATCGTCCGTTATCACAATTTCAACGACGAGCGGATTATCTATCGCGTGAGCATAAGTCCATTTCGCTCCGTCATGTATGCCGAATTGAGGTTTCTGAGTCGTTGCGCCTTGGTTATACATTTTTATTCTAAACGACGCCGCAGTCGGCATGGCTTTGAAAACGTCGGCTAATATCGTTACGGATTTCTGCACCGCTCCCGCACCGGGATTTGCATCGTTAATAACCCACATACCTTTTTCGGCAGAATAGGTCGTGCTTGCAAATCCGCTCGAAAGCCACATCGATTTATCGTTAATATCGAAAGGTTTGATAAAGTCGACATCCATATCGAAGCCCGTACATTTCGCGGTTGCGCCCCATGCGGGATCTCTTTGTGTAAGGTCGCAATACAACGTCCAGAACTCGAAACCGTCGGTAAGCATTTCGTCGGTTATCGTTATAATGCCGCTCGTGTAGGATTCGACGTTATTGCCACTGTATTTCCAATCGGATTGTGCTCCTTCCGGGTTAAAATTTAGCCCGAACTGAGGAGTGGTTCCGTTCCATTTGTACATAGTAACGGAAAACTGAGCCTTGCCTTCGCCCTTCATTTTAGCGAACAATTCCGCGGGGATCTTCACCTTTTGCTGAATTTGATCTTTGCCGGGATCGCCTCCGTCCATCGTAAGCCTGTCTTTCGCCTCGTTGTAAGTTACGGAATATTTTGTATTTACCCAGGTGATTTTGTCGTTTATGGTCTTGCCGCAACCGTTCGTGCATTCGCCGTTATCGTTGAACGCGTGGTCGAGTTTAGGTTCTTCGTCTTTCTTTTCAGTATAATCGCAACCGTCGCGCTTGCAAGCCCACAATTCGTAACCGTCGTTAACGCAGGTAACGTCAACCGTCTGGGTTTTTTCCATGTCGTGTCCGAGAGCGTTTTCCAAATTATCGTTATAATCGGTATTACATCTCGAACAATGGCGAATGGTATAACCTTGCTCGGTGCAGGTAGGAGCAACGACTACCTCTTTCGTACCGTCGTCTTCATGTCCTAATGCTAAAAGCGGCGTTTCTTTTCTGTTGCCGCAGCCTGCGCGGTCGCAGATTTCGACTTTCAAGCCGTCTTCGGTACAAGTGGCGGTTTTTGCCTTCTCGTCGTCGGAAACTTCAACGTAATGATGCCCGAGTTTATCGATTGTTTGGTCTTGTTCGGTGTAATCGCAACGCTCGCATGCGCCGTTTTTCAATCCGTTTTCGGTGCAAGTCGCTTCCTTAGTAACCGTCCACTTCATGAGGTGCCCGAGCGCGCCTGTTTCGCCGTTTTGCGTTTCGCTGTGCTCGCAACCCGTTCTTTGGCAGTGTCTTTCCATAACCTGAGCAGTCGTACAGGTTGCGGCGGTCTGTTCCGCCCAATCCGTCAGATCGTGTCCGAGAGCGGCTACTTCGTTATCCTTATAAGTATCACCGCACTTCGAACACTTATGTTCGGTATATCCGCCGGTTGTGCACGTAGCGGCAACAACCGATTCGGTGTAATCGTGTTGACATTCTTCTTCTATCGAACACGAAACAAGCCCTATGCACGAAATAACCATTGCCGTCGCTAAAATGATTTGCAATAATTTTTTCATCATCTTTCACTCCTTTCTTAACTTTCTCGCTAAAATGCGAAAACGGGGGTATTATCGTCTTTTTATATCGCTTTTTACTCTGCAATATGTAAATTCCCCCTTTCCAGAAGTTATTGTAGCATAGTTCTGCCCGGCATTCAATACTTTAAAACAATAAGAAATTGCTCCGTGTAAACTTTTTCAATCAAAAACATTGACATTTTTTGCTTTACGATTTACAATTACTGTACAAATAACGAAAATTGCTCCGGGTAAACTTATGGAAACTTATACTATGAATCCCCCGACGTTAAATTTCTCAACGAGCATAGACGACGGCAGCAACGAAACATTGCACAATCACTCCTATTTTGAATTGTTTTACATAAAAACGGGATCAATAAATCACAGCATAATGAATACCTTTCAAAAACTCGGCGTGGGCGACGCATATTTGATTTGTCCCGGCGTTCCGCACCGATTTGTTCGCGGAAAGGATAATTGCAACCAACGCAACGTGCTTATTAGAACCGAATTGATGAAGCTCTCTTGCGATTTTATAGATAAAACGTTGTATAACGATATAGTTGAGCAAAAAGCGACTAAATTCAAACTTTCGGACGAAGAACTTGCTTTCTTCGAACGCAGATTCGCATTGTTTTTATCGGACGAAAACTCCGACATCAGCCGTAAAAATTACGAAAAAGTAATGGTTGTTCAACTCCTCGGCGGAATTTATATGGAAGAGAAAAAGTCGGTAGGCAATTCTCTCGATTTCAGAAATCGCTGTCTGCTCTCGATAAACAAATATTATATCGATCCGCTCGCGATAGAACAGGTTTATTCGGAATCTGGATACAACCGCATTTATTTTTCAAAAAAATTCAAACAGGAATTCGGAACGACTCTCACGGATTACATTTTGTCTTTACGGCTTAACCATGCGGCGTTTTTGTTGCAGACCTCTTCGTATTCCATCGAGGAATGCTGCTACGCGATAGGTATCGAAAGCGTTTCGTATTTTATAAATAAGTTTAAAGAGAAATACGGCGTAACACCCGCAAAATACCGTAAATCGCTTGAAAAATAAACTGTTTTTGTGTTCGTAAACGCACATAACGCTATTCTGTTTTTTCCTGTCAACGCTTTTCGCTTATATTCTAAAAGTCAAACTCGTAATTTTTTTGTGACTTTGAAAAACTTTCTTATCTAAAAGCAAACGCAAATAGCGGTTCAATCCCGTCAAAAATAATAATTGAATAATGTATAACGCCCATCTTGTACAAAAAGACCGTATGGAGAATAATCGCCGTACGGTCTTTTTTTTATTCGAAAACGCAAATTTTAAAAAAATTCTCAATAATCACTATTGAAAACACCTTCGTTTCGTCTTTTGCTTTACGTTGAAATCGCTGCTTTGAATTCTGAATTTAATTTTTTTAGGCTATTATGTCCATTTAATTGCTCAAACCCCTCAATCATACTTTCGAGTATAATCGCCTCGGGGCTGTCGGGAATATATTCGGTAGCGGAAACGACTTTAACGCCGTTGTCTTTAAGTGTTTTCTTGTGTTTCGTGGTTTCGTATTTATTGCGCGAAAACCTGTCGAATTTGTAAACGAGTACGACATTGAAATCGTGTTTTTTACTATCTTCAATCATCTGACGGAAGTCGGGACGATTGTCGTTAGTACCCGTCATAGCACGGTCTATATAAGTTCTTAAAATGAGTATGTCGTTGTTTTTCGCATACTCGTTACATACACGGAGTTGTCCTTCTATGGACTGTTCCGTTTGGGTATCGCTCGAAT
>ERZ831979.2193-NODE-2193-length-14184-cov-2.387147_pt1 | contig 14184 bp, 9 predicted proteins | sample MGYA00519952_ERZ831979 | MGnify/ENA primary metagenome ERZ831979 (study PRJEB31850, sample SAMEA3708723) | human gut metagenome | biome: human gut; feature: human-associated habitat; material: faeces | place: China | collected 2014 ...
CCCTTAAACTCACTGGCAGTCTCTCTCCCTTCCTCCGCTACACCTTTTCTGCTCAACACCGTATAAATGCATTTAAAAAATATCTGTATATCTAATTTAAACGAAATATTATCCACGTATTCAATATCATACGCAAATTTACTTTCCCAACTCTGTGCATTTCTTCCATTTACTCCTGCCAAACCAAAAAGTCCCGGTCTAACATCATGCCGCCTATGTTGTTCTTCTTTAAATTTTTCTACAAATAGTGGTCTTTCCGGACGAGGTCCGACAAGACTCATATCACCTTTTAATATATTCCACAATTGTGGAAGTTCATCTAATGATAATGCTCGCAGCTTTTTGCCAAATTCTCCCAATCTGATTTCATCGGGCAATAACTCACCCTTTTCATCCCTTGCATCAGACATAGAACGAAATTTATACAGCCAAAATATTTTTTCTTTATATCCGGGTCGTTGTTGTTTATATATTACTGGCTTTCCTAATTTTTTCCCAACGAGGACTGCCACAACCAACATTACAGGAGATAATATAATAAGTCCTAACAAACTTATTACTATATCGATAAAACGTTTTATATATTTAGCATAAAAATAACGCATCCCTACCTCTTATCTTATTTCTCTAATCAATGCAAATGCTTCCGCCGCATTTGCTTTCACTGTACTTCCTCTATATTTTGCCAATGCCTCTACTGCCTCAAGAGAGCGCGGGTCTGGGAAATCCGAAACCTGCGTTGCAAAATATGCCAATGCCTTTTTGAAATGGATCACTTCAATCCTGGAAGTTGTCATCGCTTTGATCCTTGCAGTTACAATTATCATTATGTATGAACCGATATCTACATATACGTTAGGAATAAAGGCATTTACTGTATTCGGAATATTCCATTCCGTTTCCGACAAAGTTTCATATGCATATACTGCACTTATTTTATGTGTATACTTCGGTCTTACTGCAACCATCACTGCTTCATTCACCAACTGGTGGTCTTTCTGCATATCACCGGCATGTGGAATATATACTTCATCTGGTTCCACTTCACTCACAACATCCATAATGCTCTGATTCAATTTGTATCGTGGAACTCCCTCTAACATTACTGCTGGGTATTCCAAAAAGTATGTTTTCGTTATGCCTAAAAACTTATGTGCTGCTAACGTTTCAGCACGTAGCTTATCTACTAATTCTTTTGTAAACAAAGGTTCTTCGCCACGTGTTACCACACACACATATACCTCATTGCCCTCGGCAATGTTTCTCGCCATAACTCCGCCCACACCTAGGATTTCATCATCAGCATGTGGAGCAATCACTAGTATTCTTTTCATATCCTACCTCTTACATTCTTTTCGCCGGGACACCAATATATGTCCCCTCTTCATTAATATCCTTTACAACAACAGCTCCGCTTCCTATCATGCAATCGTTATGTATTGTCAAATTGTTATTAATAATCGCACCTGCTCCAACCCAAACTCTATCACCAATAGAAACTGTTCCTGCAAGATGCGAACCAACAGACACATGTGTGAAATTCCCTATCTGGCAATCATGATCAACGGAACTGGACGTATTGACAATAACTCCTCTTCCTATGTGTACACCGCTGTTTACAACTGCGCCTGCCATAACAACCGTTCCCTGACCGATTTCTACATCTTCCGCAACAACAGCTTGTGGGTGAATCAATATCGGTACATTCATTCCGTCACGTAATAAGCGGCATACAAATCCTTCCCGAATTTGCAAATTTCCTATTGCCACTATTACGTCATTATCGTTTTCAATTTTATCCACATACTTCGTATCTGCAATTACACGATACTGCCCGCATTGCGTTTTCTCAATATCATCATCTAAAAATAATATTTCCTTATAACATCCAATGCACTTTGCAATATCAGCTACTACCTTTCCATGACCACTTGCCCCAACAATATACAGCTTATTATGTTTTCCTCCATAATTCTTTCTTACAACGCTTATAGATGTTAATTCATCACTTTTTTTTTCTACCATAGTTTTCTTATCACTTCACATACTCTTGCAAGGTCTTCATCTGTCATCTTCGTATCAGACGGAATGCAAACACCTCTTCTGAAAAGAGTTCCTGCAATGCTATTGTCTGCTCCCATTTCTTCATTTACGATATGCAAATCTTCCACGTCTGACACAAAATCACAATCCGCAAAGACAGGCTGTAAATGAAGGGGTTTCCATACCGGCCGACTCTCAACATCGTCTTTTTCTAATGCTACCATAATATCAATCGGACTCACCTTGCAATCGTCCGCAATCTGAATAGCAGTAAGCCAACAGTTGCTATGCTCATCGTCGTTCTGTGGCATCAAAGTTAATCCATCCAAATCCGAAAGGTTTTTCTTATAGTAATCGTAAATATAACGTTTCTTTTCAATTCTCTGATCAAGCACCTTAAGCTGTCCTCTTCCGATTCCTGCCACTACATTACTCATGCGGTAATTATAACCAATTTCGCTATGCTGATACCATCTGGCTGCATCCCTTGCCTGCGTAGACCAAAACACTATTTTTTTTGCCTTTTCTTCTGCATCTGGTGTATTAACAAGAAGCATACCACCGCCGGATGTCGTGATAATTTTATTCCCATTGAAGCTAATAATCCCGTAATCTCCGAATGTTCCTGTATATTTCCCTTTATATGTTGTTCCAAGGCTCTCCGCCGCATCTTCAATCAGTGGGACTTCATACTTCTTACAAAGAGCTGCTATTTCTTCTATATGCGCACACAAGCCATACAAATGCACTACCATCACAGCTTTTGGCATCTTGCCCATTTCCTTATACTTTTCAAATGCTTTTTTCAAGGCAACCGGACTCATATCCCAAGTTTCTTCATCACTATCGATAAACACCGGTATTGCCTTTTCATAAGTAATCGGATTCGCCGTTGCTGAAAAAGTAAGTGACTGGCAAAATACGATATCTCCCTGTTCAACTCCAATGGATTTTAATGCCATATGAATTGCTGCTGTTCCGGCAGACAAAGCAACCGCTTTCTTTGCTCCTAATTTCTGTGCCATTTCATTTTCAAACTCTGTCACATTTTTTCCAAGTGGTGCAATCCAGTTTGTGTCAAATGCCTCTTTAATATACTCTTTTTCATATCCCTCATCGCTCATATGTGGTGATGCCAAAAAAATATGTTGTCTCATTTTTTTCTCCATTCTGTCGCTATCGGCTCTTAAGTTATTCTTTATATTGATATGAAGGAATCAAATCCTTCACTACCATCTTCATCTCCGGGTCATCCTCATAAGCAGTTTCCTTTAAATCAACCAGCTTCTCAAAGAATTCATTCTCATCAAACGGAATTGGCTTTCCGATAAAAATAAGATTATTTGGTGTCTTCTGCAACCCTTCTTCTTCCCGTAGACACTCTTCAAACAGCTTCTCACCCGGTCGAAGTCCTGTATACACAATCGGAATATCCACATCCGGTTCATACCCGGACAGCTTAATTAGATTTCTTGCCATATCGTCGATACGAACTGGCTCTCCCATATCAAGCACAAAGATTTCTCCGCCCTTTGCATAAGAACCTGCCTGTAACACCAGCGATACCGCTTCCGGAATTGTCATGAAATAGCGGATGATGTTTTTATCCGTTACCGTAACCGGCCCACCCGCCGCAATCTGTTTCTTAAAGAGAGGAATGACACTTCCGTTGCTTCCTAACACATTTCCAAAACGTACTGCCACATAGTTCGTATCTGCGTATTTACGATTCATTCCCTGCACTACCATCTCACAGATACGTTTGGAAGCACCCATGATATTGGTCGGATTCACCGCTTTGTCCGTAGAGATAAGCACCATACGCGCCGTCTTATTTTCTCCGGCAGCTCGCGCCACATTTAACGTACCAAACACATTGTTTTTAATAGCCTCATTTGGGCTGTCTTCCATCAACGGTACATGCTTATGTGCTGCCGCATGGAACACAATCTCAGGTTTGTAATCTTTAAAGATGGTATCTACTCTGTGGGTGTTACGCACTGAGCCTATCAGCACTTTCAGGTTGAGCTGTGGAAATTTCTTTTTCAATTCCAGCTGCAAATCATAAGTAGTATTCTCATATATATCCAGGATAATCAATTGTTTCGGATGATGCGACGCAATCTGTCTGCAAAGCTCACTTCCGATAGAGCCTCCCCCGCCGGTTACCAGCACCACTCTGCCTGCGATATATCCCATGACCTCATCCAGATTTGTCTTCACCTGTTCACGTCCCAGTAAGTCTTCTATCTCCACTTCTCGTAGATTGGATACCCGAACCTCATCGTTTACAATCTGTGCCATACTTGGAAGTATCTTCAGCTTGCATCCGGTATTTTTACATATCTCGAGAATCTCTTTTTTCTTGCCCCCAGCAAGATGTGGGATTGCGATGAAGATTTCCTGTACACCGTATTTCTCCACAGCCCATGGAATCTTGCTGTCATTTCCAACAATTGGGCTGCCCAGAATGTTCGTTCCAATCTTCTTCGGGTCTGCATCTATCACACAAACCACCCGGTTATGTACCATCCAGCTGCTGCTCATATCCTTAATCAGGGAAAAGGCCGTATCTCCGGCTCCAATAATCATCGTATTGACTGCGCTGCCACTTCGTTCTGTCATAAGTGATTGTCTAACAACTCGCACACCACGATAGAAGAATCGACTCGCCGCAACCAGTACCAATAAAAAGAATAGATATAAGATATAATAAGAACGCGGCATATTCAGAAAGAGCATATGCATACCCATGCTCTGCACACAAGCTGCAAGCAGGCACGCCAATACCACGTTCAACATCTCCTGCACACTCGCATACCGCCATAGACTACTATACAATTTAAAGAATGCAAAAATTACTAGTGTAACCACAATGTTAATCAACGTATAGCGTAACGCTGTCTTTGCATATTGCGGTTCAATTTGCGCAATTGAAAATTCGAATCTTGTCCACAAAGCAAGAAATTCTGCCACACATACAGCACAAATGTCATAAATCAACAACAATATAATTCGTAATGTTTTACTGGTACCCTGAAATATATTCTTCATCTTCTGATACATAAGTTACTCTTCCTTACCAACTTATTCTTATTCATTTTCGTTCAGTCACGCTTATCCGCTAGAATACATATAGATTCATACTATCATATTTTTTTGCGGATATCTACCGCAAAAACAAATGCAGGCTTCTTATTCTCTTAATTTTTCTTTAATTACGCTCTTTCTGCAGTAATCTCCGGCAGCATATATTCTTCACAATGGCGACAAGCAACGGGAGACTTACTCCAGCCACTGTGTACGCAACCCACCATGCGCCACCATAAAACAGAACCGGAAAAGCTGCCACCATATAAACCGGTAATCCTTCAACCATCACTCCAATCACACTTACCAATTTAAAACTCAGTAGGTGTAATACAACAATTGGCAGTGTATTCTGTCCAACAACAGTAAGTCCTGCCTGTAACCATCTGATTTGATTGATAAAATAGGATATTTCCACCAAAAGCATCCAGCCCGCAATTGAAGTCACCAACAGAAATAATGGATTCTCATATGAATTGATATTGAGCGCAATTGCCCCTATCTTGTTGCAGACTAACAGAACCACTGTAGCGATGATAATTTTTCCCACTCTATAGAATGTGCTTTTTTCTGTCTTCTCGTATTTTCTTAGTAGCAGTCCCAGATAGTATAGGATATAACAGGACACGACTCTTTCCATAGCGTGAAAGGTAATCCCCGTGACACTGCTCCAATAACCAACGCCCAGAAAAATCAATGCTATACAGCCCTGAACTATCATATGATGTTTGTATCCAATACGGCTTTTCTTCAGTAAGAAATCAATGAGTGCATACGCAATCGCGACGAAAAACAGCGTCTGTAGAAACCAGAGTGCTCCGCCCATCGTAGTTCCACCATAAAATGCCAGATTTTTCACAATCTCTTTTAGCATTTCCGTACCAGTCATATAATGATGTAGGACAGCATACTCTTCTCCCACTGCCTTCACCAGTTCCGGGTTGTCTGTATAGACATTCATTCTGATAAACCAATTATTAAGCAATACAAAAATGGTATTCCACAACACATATGGAAGCCACAATGTCTTCAGCTTATGCTTTATATATTTCCACATGCTGCCCACCGTCTCTGAACAGGCATCTTTATAAAAGTATCCGCTGACGAAAAAGAATACCGCCATGTGAAACAAATATATGAAATGTGTTCCGGGGAATCCACAATGCCCGAGTACCATCAAGATGATAGTCAGTCCCCTCAGGATATCCATTTGTGTATTTCTGCTCGTTACGCCTGTATGCTGATTCATTGTGTAATCCTTGTCTTTTCGTTGTTTGTTCATATTTCTTTACGTTTTCTTAACTTTATTTAGTATACAATAACGTTTGTCAAATGGCAACGTGCAAAAGGAGCGTGTTTTTTTGGTGAAAACACGTTCCTTGAAACTATTCCTTTAATTCATTCATTTTTCTAATAATATCTTTTGAGACAATTTCCAATTTCTGCAACGTTAATTTCTTAATAGTCTGCTCGATTAAATGACAATCAATCTTACCGTTTTCTTTTACCGGTAAAGATATTATTGTTAAAAATTCCATGAACTGTCACAATTCTGCTCTCACTCGTTGTCACAAACTCACTCATCTATCAGCCGTTTCTGCTGTTGATATGCGTACATCAGTGTTTTCTCGCAGATTCTGTTGATCATCCGTGGTATGCCGGCGGATACCTTGAAGATTTCATTATCTGCTCCACTGGTGAACAGATTCTGTTTCACTCCTGCATGGGGGAAATTCCTTCTGCCGGCACCTTAGCCCCCTGAGATTCATAATACTCCCGAATTCCGTCATGGGCTTCCTTCTGATAATCCTGCTCCAGAAAATACTTCCATTTCTGATTCAGTTCCTCCAAGGAATGCACCTTCGCTACCCTTACTTCCGGTACTTTGCTTCGTACTGGTACAGGCTTCTCTTTGAAATCTCATACCTTGCTTCGATTTCTTCCCGAAGCTGGCGTCTTTTTGCCTCATCCAGATCTTCATCCAGCAGCGGTGCTATCATCTGATAGCGTTTCAGTGCTTCCTCATCCTGCCATTTCTTTACTTCCTTGCCTCATACAAACTGCGTGCTTTCTCTTTTTGCATACATAAATTACTATACCATTCTTACTCCGAAATTTCTACCTCATACACTATCACATTCCACCCCCGGTAAGAATATTCTTTCTCCGTGTATCCTGCTGCCTTCTGCAATGTATTCTGCACATCTGCATCCTCGACATACATCTTCGGAACGATCATGTATATATGATCATATGCCTGTTCTTTCAGACTGTTGAAGGTCATTTCGCTGACGGTTCCATAGTTCAGTAACACGCAATTTTCTACCGGATAATAAGCAGTCTTTGGTTCGTCGATGACAGTATATTCAAACATTCTGCTCTTTTTATTCCAGTTTGGGTAAAACTGTGCAAAGAAATAAGTGTTTTCAATCACCGGTGTTCCGATCAGTATATTCTGATCTGTATCGAGATCTGTCAGGATTTTTCGCAATACCCCATCCCAATACGTATACTGCCTGTTATACTCCATCGTCTGATTGAAGTTGAACTTTCCATTCTCCTCAGTAGAGCAGATATAGAAATATCCATCATGCTTATGGGCAATCTTCTTGATCGTCACAGGATCGATCGTCACAACGCTCTGTACTGCCAGAAGCAGTGCAAGTCCTGTCATGCCGATCACTTTTACTGCATGTTTCATATTGCAGGCTGACACCAGTACACCGAGTCCGAGCGTCAGGACATATTCATACGGTGTAATGTATCTGGCATTCGGATACGTATAATAAATATATTGAAAGCCAACAAATACCAGCTGCATTGCCCCAAGTGGAACCGCAAGTGTCCAGAATTTTCTGTTGGTAACGATCCTTTTGATTCCATATTGAAAAATCACGATCACAAGGAACACTACCGTTCCCGCCAGCAATAGCCAGTTAAAGTTTAAGATTCCAAGCTGCAGATTCTTACTGACCGTATTACGGTCCACAATTCCAAAAGAATTGATCACCTGATATTCAAACTGGATGCCATTGTTGCTTGCCCAGGTGCCTGTTGCAAGGATCAGATACGCCGCAATGACCGGCTGGATAATGTCCATCACAAACTGTGCCCGACAGAATGTATAAGTGAAACGCTTCACAAATCCTGCATGCAGCCCAAAGAACCTCACAAGATAAACTGCTGCCATAAATGCTCCATAAAAAGCCACATTCGGCTCTTTTGTTGTAAGGAACAAAAAACCTGCAAATGAAGCCAGCAATCTTCTGTCGCTCAGATACAGATAAGTAAAGAGTACCATAAGTGCCAGTGTCGGTTTATCCAGGCTGACCGAAGCGATCATTCCAAAAATCAATGGATGAAACAGATATACCGCTGTTGCCAGTACTTTCATGCTTTTCTTAGCCTTCTGCACAAACATTCCAAGCAGTTCATAAAACGCTGCCCCCGACAGCAAGATCAGAATGATATCCACAATGTGAAGCCCGATCGCATTCTTCGTATCCAAAAACACACCAAACAAACCAAGAAACGCATATCCCACCGCCATATGGTCCGCCAGATAGAAATCGGACAGATTCCGCAGGGTAAAATCAAACTTCGGTGCCGCATATAAGAATCCCATGCGAAAATATGTGTTGCTGTCCCCGCGTGGTGTCGATGGCAGTGTTTCTAATGACAGAATGACAAATACTGCCATGAGTACAAATAAACCTGTATGTTCTCTGCACCATTTTCCGATGCTTTCCATCACTTTCTCACGTTTTAAGCCGATTCCATTAAATACTGCCCCTGCAAGATAACAAATGAGTCCTGCGATCATAGGCAGTTTCTTACTGTGATCTGTCACCGGTGAGATCATTGCAATGATCCAGAACAGTGCCAGCAGTCCATGGATCACGCTCCACTGTTTTACCAGCTTACTCTTGCATTGATATAAGAAAAAACTGATTCCAGCTCCAAACGCAAAGAATAAAAGGAAACACAGATCTGATGTCCGATATTTTCCCAGGCTCCAGAAACCAGAGATTCCAAAAAAGGAAATTATTTGTAACAGAAATAATATTAGGCTCACTTGCAGCTGCTGCTCTGCATTCTCTAATCTCTTCAATTCCACACTCCTTACTCCATCTCTTTTGTTCCTTTTTCTTCCGTGCGTTCACTGATGATATACCGGGGTCTGTGCTTTACTTCCATATAAATCTTGCCAATATATTCCCCAAGCACACCAAGACAGATCAGCTGTACACCGCCAATAAAGCACACAATACTGGTCATGCTTGCCCAGCCCGCAACGGAGTGTCCTGTCAGTGCTACGGTCACAGACCATATCACCCCGATAAAACTAAGCACTGCGATACCGCACCCCAATCCTGTGATCAGATGTAATGGTTTGACACTGAGACTTGTGATTCCATCAAATGCCAGCGCCAGCATTTTGCTTAAAGGATAATGGCTCTCTCCTGCAATACGCTCATGTCTCTCATAATAGACAGAAGTACTCTTAAAACCGACCAATGGGAACATTCCGCGAAGAAAAATATTCACCTCTTTGTAATTTGCAAATTCCTGCAGCACTCTTGAGGATACCAGACGGTAATCTGCATGGTTGAACACTACCTCTGCCCCCATCCAGTTCATCACCTTATAAAAACCTTCTGCAGTAAACCTTTTAAAGAAGGTATCCGTATCACGCCTGCTTCTCACTCCGTACACGATCTCGCAGCCGTCTAAGTATGCATCTACCATGGCATCCATGGCATTGATATCGTCCTGTCCGTCGCAGTCGATCGATATCGTGATGTCACACACATCTTTCGCTTCCATCAGTCCTGCGAGGACTGCATTCTGGTGTCCGCGGTTTCTGCTCTGGCTGATTCCTTTATAATGGTAATCTTCTTTTGCAAGCTGTTTTATGATTTCCCATGTCTTATCTTTACTTCCATCATTTACAAATAATACCCTGCTGTCATCCGATATTTTTTCTTTTTGCACAAGGCTTTTTATTTTTTCCAAAAACATACTGCATGTGATCGGCAGTACCTGTTCCTCGTTGTAACAGGGAATCACGATATATAAGATTGGCTGCATGACTATTCCTCTCTGTTCTTGTCTCTGTCAATTGATTCTATCACTACATAATAACCATTGTCAAAAGTAGTCTGGTACCCTTCTTTCAGGTAGTCCACCGCGGACTGCTCCGGCACCACGTATACAGTGTCAGGGTTCATATCTTCTACCGTAGGTTCGATCCGGTATCGTCCAAACTGCTGCGCTGTACCAAAGTTTTTGGTATCCTCCATATTCTGCAGGTATTCCGATGGCAGCATCTTCGAATGCACTAACACGAGCGGGTAACGGAGCATGACCGTTCCGATCTCCCCATCAGTAACACTCTCTGCATATTCCAAGGCATCCTCATATCCATAATAAAAGTAATGTTTGTCCGCATCAAAGTACCAATGTCCAAAAATTGCAAAAGATACCAGGTACACCGGAACCACCAGATACAATAATTTATTTGATATTTTATCACACCAGATTCTGACGCCATCCACAATAAAATAAATGATCACCAGATGTACACAATTTATTTTATTGACGTTCACATAGCTGATCACGCTTGCCACGGAACATGCCGCCACAAACCATAACAGCATAAGATCTGCTGCCTGATAGATCTTGTTTTTCCAGTTTTTTACGAACCGGATCACAGCTGCGATCACCCCTGTGATGAGAAACGGAATGGATAAATAATAATAAATGCCTGTATTTGCTGTGTTAAAAATATCGCGGTCCTGCTGGCTTGCGATCAGATAAAAGAAATCTTTTAGTTTTCCTGCCATATGATCCAACGATATCTCACTGCTCCTCATGCTGTCCATCCTTGGAATGGACAAAAGTCCAATCTGTAGTTCCTGAAGATATCCACGATTCACAAACAGAAATAGCAAAAGCGGCACTGCAAGTACCAGAAGGATTGCAATTCCCACAAAAAGGTATGGATTCAAGGTTATTTTCCGGTAATAAATTCCATATACAAAACACAGAAACAATAATACCGGCACAAAGATCCACATCACAGCATAGGCGTAGAGCACCAGTCCAAACATCAGAAATGCCCCGATATAGGATTGCTTTTTCCCCTTCCATGCTGCGATCAGAAAGCACATTCCAAACAGAACGAATGCCGGGACAAGATTAGACTCTAACCCCCACCGGCTCATCATGATATGCCACGGCGTGATTGCAAGCAGAAACATTCCAAATAATGCTGTTTTTCGGTCTATGATTTCTCTTAACAGCCAGTAAAAAGCGATCAGGCTCACACATCCAAAAACTGCCTGTGGCAGACGTATGGAAAAGATATTGGTTCCCAATATCCGTTGAAACGGAATTGATAAATAAGAATATAACACATTCATTCCGTTTCCCCAGGAAATGAAGTACACCGGATAGGAATATCCGTGAGAATCTGTTCCATTGTTAAGCAGTGCATAAGCTTCATACCCTGCATAGGCTTCGTCTGCATTGCCCCCCGCCGGATATCCTGTCAGATACAGTACCCGGAGTAATACGCCAGTCATGAATATAAGAATCCACGCTATGTAAAAATATCTGTTCTTTTTTCTCTCTTCTGTCATTTTCTCTGGTCTACTCAATGCGCTCTGCCCTCTCACCGTTTTCAAACATTTCACGTGTCAGGATCACGATATATCCAATATACGCCAGTGTGTTCACGATTGACAGTGCTGGCAGGCTAATCTCAAACATAAATAAGTACTTACCGTAAATTGCAAAGCTGGCAAGATACATTCCAACCAGACATGGCAGCGTCCGGATCTGCAAAAATGCCACCAGAATTGCCAAAATCTCATATAAGTATCCATACCGTTCATGCATGGATGGCAAGATCAGAACACAGGTGTAAGCAAGCAGAAATGCCATGTAAATCATGTTTCTGGTTGTCATTGGCACTTTTTTCACGCTCCATGTCACCATAAGTAATGCGATCACCACAACCGTAAGTGCGATCGCCGGTTTCTTCATATTAATATAAAATGCATCCATATTCGCACTCTGAAGCAGATTCCAGAATGTCGGATAGTTCATTGTGATCGACTTGTAGCTTCCGGTCTGGTTCAGGTATATGGTAAATACTTCTGCAACACTCCGTCCCATGATCAGTCCCGGAATACTGAGAATCACCATCATGACTGGTATCAGTCCAAAGTATAAAACGCTGAACTTCTTTTTCACAAAGTATGCAAACAGGAAGAACGGCAGAAGGAATACTGCCTGAAGCTTAAATGCAAATGCAACGCCATATAATACAAAAGTCAGTGGATGTTTTTCCCTGCAGAAAGCAAGCAAAGATGCCACACAGAAGAATGTGTAAATAGCATCGCACTGCCCCCAGTAAGACGAGTTTAAAAAGACGATTGGAGACATCAATACCAGCATGTACGCCATAGTGCCTTTTAAAATCCTGTCTTTTTCACTGAAGAAGTAAACAAAATATCCCATTGCCGCTGCCAATAAATAATCAAAGATGCAGGATAATAGCTTGTAAGCACTTAATGGTTCAATTGGAAGATAGGTGAAAACTGCAATGATAAACTGATAGAGCATGTTATAATCGCCCACCTGACTACCAAGTGCATATATCCCACCATTTTCCTTGATCACATCATACCATGGCAATAAGCACCAATACGCATCATTGGAAATAATCTCCCGGAAAGAATAACGGATTATCATAGAGATCAGTGTCACCCCGATCACACAGAATAACAGAATATGCTTTTCCACCCATTCCAAAAATCTTTTTTCTATTTTAAACATCTCATCCTCCAATTTGTATCATTTTCTTATATTCTGCAAAGTAACTGTCCAGACCTGATTAACAACTACCCACAGTTATCTTGCTCATAACGGTACGCATCTGCTCCGTATAATCAGCCAGTGTATAATGCTCATCCGCATATTCCATAGCGGCTCTGCCCTGCTGCTGCAACACCTCTTCATCTACGTGCACAGCCTCTGTTATCGTCTGCTCGATGCTTTCCACATGGTAATCCTCGAAATATCTGCAATAGTCCCCCAGTTCATCCATACCATTCCCCTTCATGACAATTGGAATGATTCCGTGTCTTAGTGCGGTAAGCGCAGATGTCGATGGGGATTCGGAACAGGACGGCAATAACAGATAGTAACATTTTTCAGCGATTGCATTAAATTGGTCACTCATGGTATCGACAAATCCACAGACATGTACATTCTCTGTGAGCTTGTATCCGGCTTCTTCCGCCTTCTCCGCTCCTCTTGCCCCACACAGATACAGGTTCCATTCGGGATGTTTTGCAAAAAGTTCCACCAGAATATCGTTCCCCTTGTGGATAAAGCCATCTACACCGTAAACCAGAAAGTTTGTCTTCTTTTTTCTGGAAAAGTCTAATGCAAAGTCTGGATTCTTCAACGCTGACGGCCATACACGGTCTACCGGCTTTCCGGTATCTGCAAAGTACGATGGCTCTCCAAGACAGATGATTCGGTCTGCCTTTTTCTCGTCATCCTTTTTATAGTACACCCCTGTTCGTTCAAGATGGAATGTTCTCCCGGTGCGTTCTGTAAAATACCGCAGTCTTTCTGTCTCTCTCTCATAAGAGATGCGGTACGGATTCTCGGTTGTATACAATATCGCAGCTGCATCTGGATTTTTCTCCTTCGCATAGAAGAAAGTATCTCCAAATCCTAAGATATAATCATAATAATTTTCCCGGATCTCCTCTATTGCGTTCCTGTCATAACATGCACAGACATCGATTCGCAGATTCAGTTCGATGCACACCTTCAGGATCTGCATCATCTCCTGACGGTTTGTATGTCCGAAATTACGGTTCAGTTCGCGGATGGTTCGAAGATAGTCGAGGTAGCAGATCAATATCCTCTTCTGTTCTGCTGTACAATCCCGGTTCAGATCGGCAACCATCTGCTCCTGTCCGATTTTCTGCAAGTGTACTTTCTTTAGCAGGTCCTTGCATTTATTTT
>ERZ831979.2200-NODE-2200-length-14159-cov-440.066790_pt1 | contig 14159 bp, 10 predicted proteins | sample MGYA00519952_ERZ831979 | MGnify/ENA primary metagenome ERZ831979 (study PRJEB31850, sample SAMEA3708723) | human gut metagenome | biome: human gut; feature: human-associated habitat; material: faeces | place: China | collected 2014 ...
GTAGTATGTTTAGAGTCCTTTGTTTTGCAACTCCCCAGAACGCCCCGTTCCTGCCGTTTTCGGGGTCTTCATTGATGACCGGCGCCTGCCATCATTTATGACCCGTGTGGGTCTTAATAGAAGACCCGAGCAAGGCACAAAAGGCTGTTCTTTCGATTGCCGGTGCAAAGGTACGAAGATTTTCGGTAACTGCCAAATTTAGGCATGTGATAAGGAGCGATTTTCAGCAACTTACGATTTGAAAGTTAGTTATGAAGAATAAATTCTATGTTTTATGGGGCGCATCTCTAAGTTTTAGCGGCATAGAAAACTATGTATTATGATATAAATCAGCATGTTACAAAGTAATACCCGATTACGGGGAAACGTGTTCAGTATTCAGTATTCAGTTTTTTTCGCGATAGTTACCCATTTTGTAGTTACAAATTGTAAGTAATTATTTTATATTATATATTATTATAATATAATAATATATAATATACCTTCTATGTAGAGGATGGTAACAACAGCGAAAAAAACTGAATACTGAATACTGAACACCCTTTTTAGGCATTATAAGCCTGTAAAGGCAAAAGCTTTCCAGCCTGCCCAACCTTGTGATATATCCATTAGCCACGATTCATGGTCATAATGAATTTGCCAACAAAGCCTGTCCCTGCTTTAATGTAAAGAAGGAGTGGGGGAAGGAGTAAACAAAAAAAAATAGCGGATCTGTCACAGACCCGCTATTTCCTATCATTTAAAATTTTTAAACAATGTTTATTGTTAATTTTCTTGCCTTATACAATGCCCTGAGCCATCATAGCCTTAGCTACCTTCAGGAAGCCGGCTACGTTTGCACCCTTAACGTAATTTACGTAACCGTCTGGCTCAGTACCATACTTCACGCAGTTAGCGTGAATATCGTTCATGATGTCGTGAAGCTTAGCATCAACCTCCTCACGAGACCACTTCAGACGCTCTGAGTTCTGGCTCATCTCAAGACCTGATACTGCAACACCACCTGCGTTGGCTGCCTTACCTGGAGAGTAGAGAATCTTAGCATCCTGGAATACCTTGATAGCCTCTGGAGTAGTAGGCATGTTGGCACCCTCGCTTACTGCGATTACGCCGTTGGCGATGAGAGCCTTGGCTGCCTCTTCGTTGATTTCGTTCTGAGTAGCTGATGGGAGAGCGATGTCTGCCTTCTCAAACCAAGGCTTTGCACCCTCAACATATTTTACACCATACTTCTCTGCATACTCCTTGATACGGCCACGCTCTACGTTCTTGAGCTCCATGATGTAATCGAGCTTCTCGCGGTCGATTCCGTCTGGGTCGTAGATGTAACCGTCTGAGTCTGAACATGTAACTGGCTTAGCACCCAACTGGAGCAACTTCTCCATAGTGTACTGGGCTACATTACCTGAACCTGAAACCAAAACTGTCTTGCCCTTGATGTCAATACCCTTGGTAGCGAGCATGTTGCAGAGGAAGTATACGTTACCGTAACCTGTAGCCTCAGGACGGATCAATGAACCGCCGAACTCCTGACCCTTACCGGTCAAGACGCCCTGGAACTGGTGTGTCAACTTCTTGTACATTCCGAAGAGGTAACCTACCTCACGGCCACCTACACCGATGTCACCAGCTGGAACATCCTCGTCTGGACCCATGTGACGGTAAAGCTCTGTCATGAAAGCCTGGCAGAAACGCATTACCTCGTTGTTGCTCTTGCCACGTGGAGAGAAGTCGGAACCACCCTTAGCACCACCCATTGGGAGAGTAGTAAGAGAGTTCTTGAATGTCTGCTCGAAAGCCAAGAACTTCAAAATACCCAAGTTTACTGACTTGTGGTAGCGAAGACCTCCCTTGTAAGGGCCAATCGCGTTGTTGTGCTGTACGCGGTAACCCATGTTAGTCTGTACGTTGCCCTTATCATCTACCCAAGATACGCGGAACTGGATGATGCGGTCTGGAATGCAGAGACGCTCGATGAGGTTTGCCTTCTCAAACTCTGGGTGCTTGTTGTACTCTTCCTCGATAGTACCGAGAACCTGACTAACTGCCTGAATGTACTCAGGCTCGTTTGGGAATCTTCTTTGGAGATTCGCGATTACTTCAGATGCTTTCATAATCTTTAATCTTTTATTGTGTTTAAATTCTTATTTTTTATTTCTGCTTGCAAAGATACATGTTTTTCTTGAAAACACCAACAAAAAGAAAGAAAAAATGCAGAAAAAGTAGAAAAAAGTCATTTTTTAACATTTTTAGCCACGTTTTGTAGCGCTTTTGTGTACGCACACCTTATTATATAAGAGACGTTTTTCGGGGGTTAAGCCTTTATTTCTGTTTTGGGAATTTTGCATTCTGACGACTTCTGTTTATCTATCCTGCGCCATAGGGCATAAATGAGTAGGATGATAGCGTAGAGACCGATTACCTGAGGCAGACTGATTCTTACGTTTTCGATGCTTGCTCCAGGCAGCATGCTAATCAGTTTTATGGCTGTATTCAAAAACTGGGTGATGCTGGTCAGGGCGCCTGATGTAAGGCTGATGAGTGGGGCGACAACCGGTGCTATGGGCGCCCATAACGTGAGTGGGGAGAACAGGATTAAGGCTGCTCCAAGATATAGGATGAGGGTTGCTGCGGGAATGGCGATGTAATTGGTGAGAAGTGAATAGCACGATATTCTGCCGAAGGTGTAGACGATGACCGGAAGGGTTCCTATCTGGGCTGCCAGTGAAACGCAAAGGAGTCCCCATGCCCAACGGATGAAACGGCTGCGGATGGGGAGGAGGGAGTAAAGGGGTGAGAAGAACAGCAGAATGGAGGCTACGGCAAGGAACGAAAGCTGGAAACTCAACTCGAAAAGATAGAGCGGACTGATGAAGAGCATAAATATATAAGCTGAGGCTAAGGTGTTGAGCGGCAGACCGGTACGATGGAAAGCTAAACTTAAGCTGTAGGCTGAAAGCATGATGGCTGCACGGACTGCACTTGCCGGCAATCCTATGAGAAAAACGTAGGTCCAGATGGAGATGAGGGACAGGATGATGGTGTAAACTGAGTACTTTCTGCCGCCTAGCAGAAAGATGAAAAGCTGGAAGATTATGCCTATATGAAGTCCGCTTACTGCCAGGATGTGACTGGCTCCGGAAATGGAGTAACTGTTTCGGGTGTTCGAATCGAGTGCGCTCTTGTCGCCCAGCGCCATGGCTGCGATGACTGCATAGTCTTGCTGTTTTACGTGAAGGGAAACCAGTTTGCTTTCAATATTGCTTTTATAGCGTTCGGTATTAATTTTTGCCCGTGTGAGGTAAGACAGTTCCTGCCAGTTTTTCAGTTGTGTAGAGGTTTGGGAATCAGCTATTTGCTTACAGGTAAGAAAAGCCCCAAGGCTCAGGATGCATAAATGAATCATCACGCATTGGGAGAAGATGAGAAACTGGTGGCTCCTGCTGAAGTAAGCTTTTTTGCTTAAGAACTCAGTAAGGAAAAAGATGATGCTGCCAAGGGCGCATGAAATGATGGAGATGATGAGCCAGAAGCGCATGTTGAAATCATCATAGCCCCATTTGGCTATGATGATTCCGATCGTCAGTGTGAGGCTGATGGTCATGAGCGGGGTGAGGGATAGCTCTTTCATCATTCCTCTTTCCTTTTAAAAGATAATTTATTTTCTATTTCTTGAATCCGAAGATGCGCTTGATGAATGTCTTCACAGCGTTTTCTTTCTTCTGTGGATTTACGATAGGGGTGTGCTTGTGTGCAGCCGGCTTGTCGCCCTTTTTCTGGGCTACGCCTCTGCCACGGCCGTTGCTGCCTGGACGAACATTGTTCTCGGTGCCTGGGCGCTGCTGGTTGCTGTTATTGCTGTTATTGCGGCGCTTCTGGCTGTTGCTGTTCTTTGGCTGCTCGCCTGGCTGGGCTGGCTTTCTGTTCTGCTGCTTTGCGTTCTGCTGCCTGTTGCCCTGCTGTGGCTGCTGCTTTGCGTTCTGCTGCCTGTTGCCCTGCTGAGGCTGCTGCTTTGTGTTCTGCTGTTTGTTACCCTGCTGAGGCTGCTGTTCGTTGCTGCGTGGCGCTTTTTCCTGACGCTCGTTTGGCTTGTTTGGCTTGCGCTTGTGAGAAGTCTGGTCGCGGTCTTTCTGTCGGCGGTTCTTGGCGCTGTTCTTTCCGGCCTCGCCGTTTCCGCCGTTACCGCGTCTGTTGTTTCTTCCGTTTGCGCCTTTCTTCTTCGGCTTGTTGAGCTTGATGTATTCAGGACCTTCGCCGCATCCCTCAGGGAGAGGCATTTTGTCTACCACCTTCTCCAGGAACTTCTCTATCTGCTGGAACCAGTACTGGTCTTCTTCGCTTACGAAGGTGATGGCTCTACCATCGCGGTTGGCACGGGCTGTACGGCCGATGCGGTGAACGTAATCTTCTGTATCGTGAGGAACATCGTAATTGATGACCATCTCAATATCATCGATGTCGATTCCGCGCGCCACAATGTCGGTAGCTACGAGAACATCATACTGTCCGCTCTTGAACTTGAACATCACATCATCGCGTTCAGCCTGTTCCAGGTCACTGTGCATGGCTCCGCAGTTTACTCCAATCTGCTGGAGGGAAGCTGCGAGTTGCTTCACCTTGAATTTGCTGCCGCTGAAGACGATGACACGCTTCAGGTCGCCCGCCTTGAAGATGTCCTTGATGATGGTCATCTTCTGGGTTTCGTAGCATACGTATGCTTCCTGCTTGATTTTCTCGGCTGGCTTGCTGACGGCAAGTTTGATTTCTACCGGATTCTTGAGCAGGGTCTTAGCCAACTCTTCTATCTTCTCAGGCATGGTTGCCGAGAACATGATGGTCTGGCAGGTGTTTGGCAGTTTTGCCGCGATGGTCTTGATGTCGTCAGAGAAACCCATGTCGAGCATGCGGTCGGCCTCGTCGAGGATGAAGAAGCTTACCTTGCTGAGGTCTACATTGCCCAGAGAGATATGGGAGATGAGGCGACCCGGGGTGGCGATGACTACATCGGCGCCCATGCGGAGGCTGCGCAACTCCTGATCGTAACGGTTGCCGTCGTTGCCGCCGTATACGGCTACGCTGCTCACGCCCTGCAGGTAATAGCCGAAGCCTTGCATCGCCTGGTCTATCTGCTGGGCGAGCTCGCGGGTTGGTGACATGATGACGCAGTTGATGGCGTCTTTAGGATAACCGCCGTCATCGAGCTTGCTCAATACTGGCAGCAGATAGGCTGCGGTTTTGCCGGTTCCGGTCTGGGCTACACCCAATACATCGTGACCTTCTAATATCTCTGGAATGCACTTTTCCTGTACTGGAGTGCATGTGTCGAAGCGCATGTCATATAATGCGTCGAGCACGTTGTCGTTTAAATCTAATTCGTCGAAATACATTCTTCTATAGTTTATAGTTTACGGTTTATAGTTTATAGGGGGGGGCACGGCTGCTATAAACTATAAACTCTTAATTATTAATTGATAATTACCTCGGTGCCTTGCGGTAGCAGAAGTAGGCTACGATGGCGAAGAGGAAGTTTGGAAGCCACGCTGCCAGAACAGGCGGGAAATTGGCCTGGATGGCGAAGGTGGCAGAAACCGTCTGCAGCATGATGTAGCCGAAACTCAGCGCAAGTCCTACGCCCAATGCTGCTCCCATGCCGCCCTTGCGCTTGCGGGCTGAGAGGGAGACGCCGATGATGGTGAGGATGAACGAGGCGAAGGATGAGGCGATGCGCTTGTGGTATTCTACCTTGTACTGCACTACGTTGCCCGAACCGCGGTTGATCTGCTTGGAGATGTAATCGCGGAGCTCAGGACTGGTGAAGGTTTCCTGCTGACCCTTGGAATAGACCAGGTCGGTAGGTTCCATCATGATGATGGTGTCCTTCTGGGCTCCGCTCGTAATATGCTCCTTCATGCCCTGGAGCTTGCGGATTTTCCAGTTACTCAGCTTCCAGTGATACTTGCTGTCGGAAATGGTGTCGTACTGGATGTCCATCGCTGTAAGGTGGCTTACGAGTTTCTTGTCCTGGAACTTGTCGAGGCAGAATCCGTAGCCGCGTTTCATGCTGTTGTCGTAATGCTGCATATAGGCAATCACTCCCTTGTCTACCTGCAGCTGTACATTCTCGGCACTGGTATTCTTCTTCTTGTTCTTGTACATCGTCTCGAAGTTCTGCCTGATGACGGTTCCGTGGGGAATGACGTAGGCTGAGAGCCCGAAGGAGAGGGCTGAGAGCAGCACGCAGGTAATCATGTATGGGCGAAGGAGACGCTTGAAGGATACTCCCGACGCCAGGATGGCGATGATTTCGGAATTGCTTGCCAGCTTGGTGGTGAAGAGAATGACCGCCACGAACACGAACAGCGCACTGAAGAGGTTGGCAAAATAGGGCACGAAGTTGGCGTAGTAATCGAAGATGATTGCGCGCGCCGGTGCATGGTGCTCTGTGAATTTTGACAGGTTCTCGTTGAAGTCGAAGACGATGGCGATGGAGATGATCAGGGCGATGGAGAAGAAATAGTAGCCCAGAAACTTCTTGATAATGTACCAGTCGAGCTTCTTGATGTACCTGAACGGGTTAAGAAACCGGAATATGCGCAGGAACCGGAGCTTGTGAGCCAGCCAGCGCACAGCCCTGATGAGCCACCCGAACTTGCGGGAAGCCCATCGGCCGGTGCGGTAGAGCCGGCGGTGTTTTCTTATTTTCTTAAAATCTTTCATGATGCTTGCTTACTTAAATTCTTCGGCCAAGCTGGTCGATGATGGAATTCTTCCATGCCACGAAATCGCCCTGCTCGATATGATGGCGGGCATCGGTCACGAGGCGCAGATAGAAAGAGAGGTTGTGGATGCTGGCTATCTGCATCGCCAGCAGTTCCTGGGCCTTGAAGAGGTGGTGGAGGTAGGCCTTCGTGGTTACGAGGTCGATGTCGCAGCCGTCTGGATCTACCGGACTGAAATCTTTCTCCCACTTCTTGTTGCGCATGTTCATCGTGCCCTGATAGGTGAAGAGCATGGCGTTGCGGCCGTTGCGGGTCGGCATTACGCAGTCGAACATGTCTACGCCGCGCTCGATGGCTTCGAGGATGTTCTGCGGGGTTCCTACGCCCATCAGATATCTCGGCTTGTCTTTCGGCAGGATTTCGTTCACTACTTCTATCATCTCATACATCACCTCGGTAGGCTCTCCTACGGCAAGTCCGCCGATGGCATTTCCGTCGGCTCCCTTGTCGGCAATGTATTTGGCTGCTTCGCGGCGCAGGTCCGGGAAGGTGCAGCCCTGAACGATAGGGAAGAGACTCTGCTGATAGCCGTAGAGGGGCTCGGTTTCGTTGAACCGCTTGATGCAGCGGTCTAGCCAGCGCTGGGTGAGCATGAGGCTGTTCTTGGCGTACTGGTAATCGCTCTGTCCCGGTGGACATTCATCGAAGGCCATCATGATGTCGGCTCCGATGATGCGCTCGGTGTCCATCACATTTTCCGGTGTGAAGAAGTGCTTGCTGCCGTCGATGTGGGAGCGGAACTCGCAGCCTTCTTCCTTGAGCTTGCGGATGCCGGTGAGCGAGAAGACCTGGAAGCCGCCGCTGTCGGTGAGGATAGGACGGTCCCAGCCGTTAAACTTGTGCAGTCCGCCTGCTGCCCTGATGACGTCAAGACCTGGGCGCAGGTAGAGGTGATAGGTGTTTCCGAGGATAATCTGTGCCATGACCTGCTTCTTGAGTTCCTCGAAGTGGACGCCCTTCACGCTTCCTACGGTTCCTACGGGCATGAAGATTGGGGTCTTGATCTGTCCGTGGTCGGTGGTGATGATGCCTGTACGCGCATCGCTTGCTTTATCTGTTACTTGTAATTCAAATTTCATTTCTATTCTTTTTTATCATTTTCCTCAATGCTGAAGTCTGCTGGGTTTTTCACCTTCTCGTCGGTCAGCGCGAACTGCCAGACGTCAGCCACATTCTCTACATAGTGGAAGTCTACGCCCTTGAGATATTTCTCCGGTATTTCCTCTACGTTCTTCTGGTTCTCCCTGCACATCACGATGTGCTTGATTCCTGCCCGCTTAGCTGCCAGAATCTTCTCCTTGATTCCGCCTACCGGGAGCACTTTGCCGCGGAGGGTTATCTCGCCGGTCATGGCTGTGTTGGCACGCACCTTGCGCTGGGTGATGGCTGAGGCGATGCTGGTGGCGATGGTGATTCCGGCAGAAGGACCGTCTTTCGGAGTGGCTCCCTCAGGCACGTGGATGTGGATGTTCCACTGCTCGAAGATGCGGTAGTCTACCTGCAGCAGGTCGATGTGCGACTTGACGTATTCCAGTGCGATAATGGCTGATTCCTTCATCACGTCGCCCAGATTTCCGGTCAGGGTGAGCTTGCCTGCCTTGCCCTTGCTGAGCGAGGTTTCGATGTAGAGGATTTCGCCGCCCACTGAGGTCCAGGCAAGTCCGGTTACCACTCCTGCATAGTCGTTGCCCTGGTAGATGTCGCGGTTGAACGGCGGATTGCCCAGCAGGTCTTTTACTTCGGCAGGGGTGATGGTGTAGTTCTTCAGCTCCTGGTTGCAGGCCAGTTTGTAAGCCATCTTGCGCAGACTCTTGTCAATCTGCTTCTTCAGCTGTCTTACGCCGCTCTCCCGGGTGTAGTGCTCGATGATGAACTCGAGGGCATTCTTGTTGAAGCTTACCTTCGGCGAAACCTTGTCGAGTCCGGTGCTTTCCAGCTCTTCCGGTACGAGATGGCGCTTGGCAATCTCTGTCTTCTCTTCGGTGATGTAGCCGCCTACTTCTATCAGCTCCATACGGTCGAGGAGCGGACGCGGAATGACGCTCAGGTCATTGGCTGTGGCGATGAAGAGCACCTTGGAGAGGTCGTAATCCATATCGAGATAGTTGTCGTGGAAAGCATTGTTCTGTTCCGGGTCCAGCACTTCGAGCAGGGCTGATGCTGGGTCGCCGTTGAAATTGCTCTGCGCCACCTTGTCAATCTCGTCGAGGATGAAGACCGGATTGCTGCTGCCTGCCTTCAGCATGTTCTTGATGATGCGGCCCGGCATGGCTCCCACATAGGTGCGGCGGTGACCGCGGATTTCGGCTTCATCGTGCAGACCACCCAGCGACATGCGTACATACTTGCGCTTCATGGCTGCTGCGATGCTCTTGCCCAGACTGGTCTTTCCTACGCCCGGAGGACCATAGAGGCAGAGGATAGGACTCTTGCCGCCGCCGTTCAGTGCTCTTACAGCGAGGAATTCCAGGATGCGCTCCTTCACATTCTCCATGCCGTAGTGGTCGTGGTTCAGGATGCGCTTGGCACGGGTCAGACTGAGGTCGTCCTGGGTGTAGGAGTTCCAAGGCAAATCTACCATGGTCTGCAGGAATCCTATCTGTATCGAATAGTCAGGACTCTGCGGGTTCAGGGTGTCGAGCTTGGCAATTTCTTTCTTGAAGATTTTGGCAGTTTCCTCGCTCCAGTTCTTCTGTTTCGCCTTCTCCAGAATCTCCTTCTTCTCCGGACTGGCGTTGCCTTCTCCCAGTTCTTCCCTGATGTTCTTGATCTGCTGCTTGAGGAAGTATTCCTTCTGCTGTTCATCGAGGTCGTAGTGGGTTTTGTTCTCAATCTCTGTCTGTATGCGTAGCAGATGGCGCACCTTGTTCAGAGATCTGATGGCAATCATGATGCGCTCGCTGAGATTTTCCTCTTTCAGCATCTTGATTTTATCCTCGATGCTGAAAGGAAGGAGGGAGCACATGAAATTGCACTGCATGTGAATGCTCGAGAGTTCGTTGATGGCCTGGATGGCATCATCATTATAGTTGGCGTTTGATTTGATATAGTCTGTCGCTTCGTAATGGAAGTTCTCGTAGAGCATTCTGAAGAGTTCATCGTTGTTCTCGTCAGGCCATTTCTCCGGAAGACTTTTTACGTCAATTACTGTGTAAGGCTCTTTTTGAACGAGATGTTTCATCTGACATCTGCCCAGACCCTGGATGATGATGCTCATCTGCTCTGTGCCAGGCATCTTGATAACCTTGATGAGTTTGGCGAAGACGCCTACAGGGTAAAGGTCTTCTTCGTAGGGCAATTCTGTGTCTTTATTCTTCTGGCAGAATACACAGAATGTGGTGTCTGGCTTCTTTTCCAGCATCCGGACGAGATTCAGACTTTCCTTTCTGCCCACAACGATAGGGGTCATGTTGGTAGGGAAAACTACAATATCTCGCATGCAGAGGGTAGGGTACAAACCTTCTTCCTGGTCTTCAATCAGGGTTTTCGGGTCGCCCTCGTAATCTGCAATCATTTGTATTCGGGTACTTGTTCTTCTATTATCCATTTTTTTGTTATGATTTCTATTTTCCGTGCAAAGGTACTCATTTTTTGTGAAATATCGTGGAAGATGATAGATTATTTAATAATAAAATTGCTTTTTCTATATATTAGTACCCGTTTTTATAGATGTAAGCAGCTGCTTTTGCAGGTGGAAGTGGCAATTTCTGCTGTTTGCGATAAAATAAATCGGCGGCGGCTTCGTTTTCTTCTGTATAGAGACAGAAGAATTTATGGGTAATTTTCGATTTAAACAGTTTGAGATAGAGCAAGACCGTTGTGCCATGAAAGTGGGTACTGACGGCGTTTTGCTGGGTGCATGGGCGCAAGGTGGCAGGCGGATTCTGGACATTGGTTCCGGAACGGGACTGATTTCGCTCATGATGGCGCAGCGTTTTCCTGAAGCTGAGGTAGTGGGGATTGATATGGATGCTGATGCCTGTGGACAGGCGAGGGAGAATGTGATGGCAAGTCCGTTTCGCGACAGGGTGGAAATAGAATGCTGCAGACTGCAGGATTTCGGGGGAGCTTCGGAAGCTGCTGAGGCTTCTGGAACCGCTGAAGGTTTGAAGGCTGCCGGTGTTTTTGATGCGATAGTGAGCAATCCTCCGTTCTTTGTAGATAGTTTGAAAAATCCGGACAGTAAGAGAACGATGGCGAGACATACGGACAGCCTTCCGTTCCGCGATTTGTTTGCGGGTGTAAAACGGTTGCTTTCTGATGACGGTGTTTTCTCTGCAATTGTTCCCGTAGAAGTTGTGGAGCAGTTTGTTGCAGAGTCTTGTATATTAGGTTTTTATCTTATACGGAAGTGTGGTGTAAAGACGGTGGAGCGCAAGCAGCCAAAGCGCTTTATGCTGAGTTTTGCCAAGCATCGCATTTCGCCTTATGAAGAGCATGTTGAAACGATGATGGATTCGCAGGGAAACCGCTCGGAATGGTATAGGAAAATAACGGAAGAATTCTACCTTTGAGGAATGTTGAATGTTGAGTGTTGAATGTTGAATGAACACTCCCTCTAAATTCAACACTCAACATTCAACACTCAACATTCCCTCAAAGGTTCAGCTTCTTCTGTACCAGTTTGCTGATAGCTTCTACTCTTTTGCTCTGGCGCTGGATGTCTTTATGAATATCATCGCGCACGGCATTGATGTCGTTGAAGAAATCGGCAAAGGCAGACTGAATCATGTTCGGCTTGCGGTCGTTCTTGTTGGCAAACGGGTTCACCAGCATCTTGATTCCTTTTTCTTCCAGGTGAACATCAATCTCTGCACCCGTCATCACAGGGTCGCCATCATAATGGATTACGCCTGGCTGACTGCGGGTGATATGGAGCTTCTTGCAGCGGAACGACTTGATCTTCGAGTTCTTGTCCAACGTCTTGTTGAACATGTCGAAACTTACCTGAGGCGCCTCGATTACATCGAATGGTTCCATGATGACGACATCCATCAAACCGTCGCTCATGGATGCTTGAGGGGCAATATAGGCATTGTTGCCATACTGAGATGCGTTGGCACAGGAAATGAGGAACGCCTTATACTGCTTGGTGCCCGTCTCGTCCTCCAGCGTGTAAGTCTCAGGCTTATACTTCAATCCCTCGCGCAGGATATTTTCAGCATAAGTGATAGGACCACGCTTGCCGCTCTCGGCAAACTTCATGCTGACGAAAGCGTCAAAGCCCATGCCGCAGGTGCAGAAGAACGGGTGGTCGTTGATGACACCATAATCCAGATCTCTAATCTGGCATTGGTTGATGACCTCGATGCATTTCTTCAGGTTCATCGGGAGCAGCAGATGTCTTGCCAATCCGTTGCCCGAACCGCAAGGCAGAATGCCGAGGGCAGTATCGGAGTGAACCAGTGAGCGGGCCACCTCGTTGACGGTGCCGTCACCACCAACCGCCACAACCACATCTACATGGTTGTTCTTCGCTTCGGTAGCAATTTCCGAAGCGTGCCCAGCTCTTTCAGTCATTCTTATCTCGTACTCAAAAAGCTCTTTGTCCAAAACAGAATCTATCAGACTCGGAACTGCCGCCTTGCTGGCTGTTCCTGAAATCGGATTCATGATGAAAAGTATCTTTTTCTTCATTATATAGTCAAGAGTTTGTAAAATTTAGGCTACAAAAGTAATAAAAATACCCAAAATAACAAGAAATATCGATTAAAAAAACTATAAAAGTAAACTTTCTTATAAAAAAAGCCGTTTATTGAGTTCTTTTTTGTATCTTTGCACCCTGAAAGTTAGAAAAGTATAAAAAAAGAAAATAAAGTACACCTATTAATAATGGGACAATTACAAGAAAGATACAAGAATTATCGTGAACCTCAGAAGTATATGGCTGCCGGTGTGTATCCATATTTCCGCGAGATCACAAGTAAGCAGATGACAGAGGTAACCGACATCGATGGTCATAAAATCCTGATGTTCGGTTCTAATGCTTATCAGGGTTTGACTAATGACCAGCGTGTTATTGATGCAGCAAAGGCAGCGCTCGACAAGTATGGTTCGGGTTGTGCAGGAAGCCGTTTCCTCAATGGTACGCTCGATTTGCACGTGCAGCTCGAAAAGGAGCTTGCTGAGTTTATGGGCAAGGATGAAACTTTGTGTTTCTCTACAGGATTCTCTGTAAACCAGGGTGTCTTGGCTTGCGTAGTAGGTCGTAACGACTATATTATCTGCGATGACCGCGACCACGCAAGTATCGTAGATGGCCGCCGCCTCTCATTCGCTACCCAGCTCCACTACAAGCACAACGATATGGAAGATTTGGAGCGCGTGCTCTCTAAGCTCCCTCAGGAGGCTATCAAGCTCATCGTTGTTGACGGTGTGTTCTCTATGGAGGGCGATCTGGCTAACTTGCCTGAAATCGTTAAGCTCAAGCATAAGTACAACTGCTCTATCATGGTAGACGAGGCTCATGGTCTTGGCGTATTCGGCAAGCAGGGTCGTGGTGTATGCGACCATTTCGGTCTGACCGACGAGGTAGACCTCATCATGGGTACATTCTCTAAGAGTCTGGCTTCTATCGGCGGTTTCATCGCATCAGACAAGGATACTATCAACTTCCTCCGTCACAACTGCCGTACTTACATCTTCAGCGCCTCTAACACTCCAGCTGCCACAGCAGCAGCTCTCGAGGCTCTCCACATCATTCAGAATGAGCCAGAGCGTTTCGAGAATCTCTGGGATGTAACCAACTATGCCTTGAAGCGTTTCCGCGAGGAAGGTTTCGAGATTGGCGAGACAGAGAGTCCTATCATTCCTCTCTACGTACGCGATGCTGAGAAGACATTCGTTGTTACCAAGATGGCTTACGATGCAGGTGTGTTCATCAACCCTGTTATTCCTCCAGCTTGTGCTCCTCAGGATACATTGGTACGTTTCGCACTCATGGCTACTCATACAAGAGAGCAGGTTGAGCGGGCTGTCCAGATCTTGAAGAAGATTTTCGTAGAAGAGGGAATCATCAAGTAAAATCAGATTTGCCGGTCTTCTCGGTTTGACAGATTCGGGCAGTCGGTTTCTGATTTAAAAGTTCAGCAAGTATGGTTGCGGTTCTTTGCCGCTACTATATATATAATAAGGTATAAGGGCAATTCCAGATAGGGGTTGCCCTTGTTTTTTTGCCTGTTTCCTAGCCATTTTGCATTAAAATGCATGTTTTTTTGAAAAAAGTTAGGGAAAAATTTGGTGGAATCGAAAAAATGTAGTACCTTTGCACTCGCAATTCAGAAATGATGCTTAAAGCAATGCTTAAAAGGTATCGTAGAGATGAGTAAGCGGGGTGTAGCGCAGCCCGGTAGCGCTCCTGTTTTGGGAACAGGTGGTCGC
>ERZ831979.2201-NODE-2201-length-14150-cov-497.407095_pt1 | contig 14150 bp, 14 predicted proteins | sample MGYA00519952_ERZ831979 | MGnify/ENA primary metagenome ERZ831979 (study PRJEB31850, sample SAMEA3708723) | human gut metagenome | biome: human gut; feature: human-associated habitat; material: faeces | place: China | collected 2014 ...
CTTCTACCGTTCGATTGAGCATCGGTATCGAGAACATCGACGACCTGATTGAGGCACTCGATGAAGCATTTACGTATGTGAAGTAATTTCAGTGTTGAATGTTGAATGTTAAATGTTGAATTGCCTGACGGACAATAACGGCATTCAACACTCAACATTAAAATTCAACATTCAACACTCAACACTTAACATTAAAAAAATCATTATGGCAAAGATATATAAGCAGATTACTGATTTAATCGGTAAGACCCCATTGGTAGAATTGGGTAAGTATTCAGCATCCAAGGGTTTGGAGACTCCTGTGATTGCTAAGGTAGAATTCTTCAATCCTGGCGGAAGCGTAAAGGATCGTATCGCACTTGCGATGATCGAAGACGCTGAGCAGAAGGGCATCCTGAAACCAGGTGCCACCATCATTGAACCAACCAGCGGTAATACGGGTGTAGGTTTGGCTCTGGTATCAGCCGTAAAGGGCTATCACCTCATCCTCACCATGCCTGAAACCATGAGTGTGGAGCGCAGAAACCTAGTAAAGGCTTACGGCGCAGAAGTAAGATTGACCAGCGGTAAGGACGGAATGCCTGGTGCCATCAAGGCTGCCGAGGAGCTCCGCGATTCCATCCCAGGCTCTGTGATTCTGGGACAGTTTACCAACCCAGCCAATCCTGCCAAGCACTATGCCACAACCGGACCAGAAATCTGGGCAGATACCGATGGCGAGATTGATATCTTCGTAGCCGGTGTAGGAACAGGTGGAACCATTTCGGGTATCGCCAAGTACCTGAAAGAGCAGAATCCAAACGTGAAGGTGATTGCTGTAGAACCTGCCACATCGCCTGTATTGAACGGCGGACAGAGCGGTCCTCACAAGATTCAGGGCATCGGTGCCGGCTTCGTTCCAGAGACCTACTCTTCAGAATATATCGATGAGGTATTGGATATTCAGAACGATGATGCTATCAAGGCAGGTCGTGACCTGGCTCAGAGCGAGGGTCTCTTGGTAGGAATCTCATCAGGTGCTGCCGCCTTTGCAGCCACCGAGATTGCGAAGCGTCCTGAGAACAAGGGCAAGAAGATTGTAGCCCTCTTGCCAGATACTGGTGAGCGTTATTTAAGCACTGTACTCTACGCTTTCGAGGAGTATCCATTGTAATTCACAATCGGATATTTTCTGATGGAAGCAAAATCTATCATAATTTCCCCAACCAGCTTTTCCATAGCAGGTTGGGGATTTGCATATCAAGCCTTTCTGTTCCTGTCAAACAGGTCTTGATAGGAGTCTGCTATGGCGTGGTGCGCCTCATCCGATCCGTATGGAATTTTAATCATGCCGTTACCATGGGCGGTTACTCCTACAGCTAATTATTTTTCCATCCAATTTACAACAACAATACCATTAAGCCTCCCTATGTGCTTAACGTTTTCTGTAACCATAACCATGTTATTTATGATAGCTGTAGTACCGATAATTATGTAAGCATCTTCAATAAGTTGACCTTTTTTACGAAGAAAAGCCTTTTGTACAGCAAATTCATTCCAAATATTTGCCGTTGGCAATATTGTTACATACTGGCAAAACACATGAACAGCTCTAATGTTCTCAGAAGGTCTATCGCTACACTGAGCCCCATAAAGTAATTCTCCCAAAGTCATCTCAGAGATAAAGAAATGTTCTTGACCAATTTCTGAAATTTTAGCAGCAACATTACGTTTACCCCTCATAAAATATACACAAATATTGGTATCCAACAAGTAATTCATATCATCCAAAATTGACAGGTTCTGACTTTGACATTTTACTCTCGTTGATATTAGCTATAATATCTTCTGCCGACTGTTCGCCAACCCATGAACCACAGCAACGTTCTACCATTTCTTTAGTCCTATCTGCTGGCGTTTTAATTTCCTCTGCATCAGCTATCGACATGGAAAGTAAAGCAATAACCTCTATCTTATCTTCCTTACTTAACTTTTCGAGTTCATGCCAATGAGGAACCTTACTTGCAAGCCTATTACTTAAAGCAACTATATTCATAATTATCTCCTTTAAAACGTTCAACTTTTCCGCAAAAATACGCTTTTTCTACGAAACCACCAAGAAAATCAGAATAAATCTGCAAATTATCAGCCAATTACCCAAAATCATCAGAAAACAGCAACCTATAAACTATTAATTGTAAACTGTTAACTATAAACAATTAACTGTAAACTCTAGCCTTTATCATTTAAAAGATTCTAAAAATTAATAAATATTATTACAAGTTCCCATAGTGGGAACTCTCATTTATTTTATTTTTTCTATCTTTGCAAAAGATTACCACTTTGGAGGCGCCACGACAAAAACAGTAATTTGTGGATCTCTACTTCCGAAAGCCAACGGAGGCGGAGACAGGGGAATTTGTGTCTGAAGCCAAAGAGCGATACCAAACATCTTCTGCTCTGTTCACGGTGACACGGTGACACGATGACACTAGTTTTTCAACTTTTCGCCTCGCACGCGGGCAGGCAGGAACTTTCGGCTTGATTTTTCCTGCCTGCCCGCGCGAGAGTAAATCTTCAGAAATCACTGTCATAAGTGTCACCCTGTCATCCAGAAGCAGGTTACTTCCGAATCAAAAGTCAAAGACTTACGGTGCAAAAGTCAGTCACTTACGACGCAAAAGTCAGGGACTTACGCCCCGTAATCCCCTGGCTTACGAACCGCAATCCAATCATAAAGCCCTTAAAAATCAAACAAGCCAGGCATTTAGAAGTGATACCAAGCAAGGCATGTAAAAGGGCTTACAAACACCAGAGCAAAGAGAATCTATGAAAAAGTATGAGCAACTGTGAGCAAGTATGAGCAACTGTGAGTTGCCTCCTCACCGATTTCGTATCTTTGCATTGTGATTCAGAGATACTCAGCAGTTCCAATCAGCAAGCTATAGTAAGGCGTCCCCATAGCAAGCTATCCCCAGGCGGTCCCATCCCGCACAACCATGGTAAAGACCGCTTTGATGTGATTTGATAGCCAACCTGCCAGGTATTAAAAAGAGAGTGGATTTGCGACAACCAGTTCCTATATAAAATAAGTTATAAGCTCGGGGAGGAATGAGTTTGAACCAATCGTAAAAGTTTAAAGAATACTAAAAGTTTCGTTTCCGCTTGAAAATTTCTTTTAAAATGCCTATATTTGCAATGCCGTTAGTAATGGCGGCAGACATAAAGAGGTAGCAACTACGCTTAGTTCGGACTGAGAATCTGGACAGTTCGCAGTACACAAGAATGACAGTTCCAGTTGTTTGCCCCAATATGTATACTAATATCCATCCCGCTTCTGTGGGATGGGTATCTCTATTTAGTTAATTTTGCAACCGAATTACCAACCCAGTCTGAGTAACATGGATTCATATTCTGGAATTATCATAGAAGAAAGTAGAAGGTCTGAGCAATTTTCAGACTTTACTCCCATACCTTGCAAAGGTTTCAACCTTCTTTGCAAGGCAAAGCGCTATGGCAGATGGTGGGTACTCAAAGGATTGAAGGAGCCATACCGTCAAGACGAAAACTACAAGAACCTGCTGCACAAAGAGTTCGATATCCTCATATCCCTGCAGCATCCCAACATCGTATCAGCCTACAGCATGGAAGAAATACCGGAAATGGGTACCTGTATCGTAATGGAATGGATAGATGGTATCACGCTGGAACACTGGAGCGGTAGGAAGACTGAGGGAGAAGACATCTTCCTCCAGTTGCTTGATGCTGTGCATTACATCCATGCCAAGCAGATAGTACACCGAGACCTTAAGCCTTCCAATATCATGATTACCCATAACGGCAATCATGTAAAGCTTATCGATTTCGGACTTTCAGATACCGATGACTTTGCCATCCTCAAACAGCCTGCCGGCACACCGGGCTACATCTCACCAGAACAGATTGTATCCCAACAGGCAGACATCCGCAACGACATCTTCAGCATCGGTTGTATCCTGGAAAAGATACTTCCAAGCAAACCGTATACTGCCATCATCAAACGATGCAAGGCTCCCATAGCCCAGCGATATGCCAATGTTGACGAACTCATAGCCGATTTCATGGCTCGCAGAAACAGCCATCCATCCGGTATCAAGCGTATCGGAATCGCAGCTTTGGTCTGTATCATCTTATTAGGTTTCATCAGTTATCCTTTACAGCATCAGCAGGAAAAGAGCATTAGCATCACCCCGGCACATCACGAAGCCAAGAAGGATACTGTCATCCGCCAGCAAGCCAAGAATCCTGCCCCACTTTCCAATGGCCGGGAATCCCTGCAGCCAACAGCTACCGAGCCATCTTCTGCATCCCATTTACAAAGCGCCGAACTCATATCCAAGGGAAAGAAGACTATCGACAAGATGTGGAAGGAATCCGGCATAGACACCATCCGGTCTGTTGTGAAAAAGAGCGAGGCATACTTTCAGTTTGTAAATAAGAGTAATGAATTCATCACAACGACTTATCCACAGACATTCTCTAAGGACATAGACGGCAAGAAGGCAGATATCATCTATGAACTGTCCTCTTATACCACTGAGAGATATGTGAAGCCAACCCTGTCGAGTTTTCAATCTTCCAAATAATGCTCCACGATGATGCCATCCTTCTTACCTATGGCATAAGTAACCGGTTCATCAACTCCATGCTTCCAGGCATGAAGATAAGCAGGCTCATGATTGATAAAATGATGGCACTCAAAAGTATCATCTTTCGCCAATCTGGTATTTTCTGATGATACCACCTTGAAACCTCCGTTTCCCTGATACCTGATGATGCAGGTTCTGTCGGGCAGCCAGGAAAGTTTGAGCATCTGTCCCTCATAAAGATCATCGCATGAGATTTCCTTGCCGATAACCATCTGGCTCTGCTGCTCTCCCGTCCCTTGCGACAATCCGAATTCCTCAAAGTCTGCATAACCGAGAAAATTAGCCAGCACATTCTTGGTAAACTTACTGGCAGAAACCCCTTCGCTCACGTATCCCCAGAATCGTCGCAGCGTAGAGGCACTCACCCTCTGCTGGGTACGCTCCTCCACCTTTTCGCTCAACCAAGCGAAGTCGCGAGGCACAACCATCTTGCGCCCCACCATTTTTTCTATCATTTCACGTAATATCTGTTCCATGCTGCAAAGATACTGAAACAAATCCAGCCAACACACAAAAAAGCCAATATTTCGACTAAAAACGCCCTATATTTTGAACTTGGAACGGAATGGAACGCTGAAAAAGCAGAAAAAACACCTATTTTTGCAAAAAAATCAGCTCACAATGAACAACTTTAGAAAAAAAATGGTATATTTGCAGTGCTGTTCTAAACAAGCAGCAGACATGTTAAGGAAACAACCATGCTTGGTTCGTACTGAGAATCTGGACAATTCATTGTACACAAGAACGAAGACAGAAGTTGTTCACCCAATCGTGTATTATTGTATCCATTCCGCTTCGGCGGGATGGGTATCAACATATACCCATTGGTGTGAGCTGATTTTCATTCTTTGTGTACAGGTAGTCCAGAACCTTCAGAACAGAATGAAATTGGTTCGCACCTTTTTTGTGCCTAAGAATGAAATAACCAAAAAGTAAATGATTAGCTTATGGAAAAATTAGAAAATAAAAAGCCAGAAAAGCTACTGATAGCCATCAGCGCATTAGGCAATCATGGCAAGACACTAAGTGCTACCAGATTGATAGAACTTTTAATTTCACATCGTGAAGGATGGCTTTATGATAGCCGTTCCATCATCCTCAAGAAAGAGCAACTGGCTATTCTACAACGTAATGGAACGGCAGAAATTGCAGTTATTACCATTGGTGATGGAGTAGGTCGCAGATTTGAAGATTGGTATAATATTGTAGCAAGCATTCCAACTATCAAAATCATTGTTGGATGTTGTCGTACAAAACATGGGACATTCGCCTATCTCAAAAAATTTGCAAGGACTCATCAATATACAATGGTTGTAACGCATCCATATTTTCAAGAGATGCCTGTTTTGACTAAGGGTTCACCTATTGCAAACTATTGGAACACAATTTTTGCAAACCATCTATTAGATATGATACATTTACACTTGTAAACGATATTGGGAATAATAACAATTAAAAACAAGAAGAATATGAAAAAGATTTATCTAATCATGATACTCTTCTTTGCGACAGCATCGGGAGTATTTGCACAAACTGCCAACATTGTCACCCTCATGCTAAAAGCCAAGTCTGGCGAAGCAGAAGCACAGAATGCTCTGGGCGAAGCATATTATGATGGGAAAGGGGTTACGGAAAATTTAACTGAAGCTGTAAAATGGTTCACAAAAGCTGCAGAACAAGAAAATGCTAAAGCAGAATACAACTTAGGCGTCTGCTATTACTATGGCTATGGAGTACAATACAAGGACCGTGGAGAAGCCGCAAAATGGTATACAAAAGCGGCAGAACAAGGATATGCAGAAGCACAAAACAGCTTAGGATACTGTTATGAATTTGGCGAAGGAGTAGACAAGAATCTTAAAGAAGCCGTAAAATGGTATACGAAAGCTGCTGAACAAGGACTACGTTTGGCACAATGCAACTTGGGAGTCTGCTATGAATATGGCAACGGGGTAGAAAAGAACCTTGAAGAAGCCGTGAAATGGTATACAAAAGCAGCTAATCAAGAATATGCAAGGGCTCAATACAATCTGGGAAAAGCCTATGATGAAGGCAAAGGTGTAGCTAAGAATGATTCGGAAGCTATGAAATGGTATCTCAAAGCGGTAAAAAACAATTCTCCAGAAGCAGCCTATTATTATGGTGGAATGCTCTTAGAGGGTAACAAACAAAAGGGTATAACAAAAAACATACCTGAAGGTGTCAAATATTTGCGCAAGGCAGCAGATCTAAAAAACCTTGATGCAATTCAGGTTTTGGTTGGTGCCTATTTATTGAAAATGGAAGGTAAGAATGATTTAGGTATTAGCAAAAATCTTTCTTACGCAGACTTTGTTAAGTATCTGAAAATTGGTGCAGAACAAGGAAATCAAGACATGAAAACTATTCTGGCCAATTTACCAAATTATAAATCAATGATAGCACAAGAAAAAAGTCTTGTAGCGAAATATGGTCAGAGAGCATACGACAACATCAAAAAGGGAAAGGTTTATATAGGTATGCCAGAAGGTATCCTTACCGAATACAAGACTTTTGAGACTGATGGTAGCAGATATCAAATGTACAAATACAACGGTCCTTACAGAGACTTAGTTGGTACTTATAAACAATATATCCCTTCCTATGGTCTCCGACTGGCCAATCTTCTTGGGAAGGTATTCCCTAGAATCGTAAAGGTTAGAAATGGAAAGGTTACAAATGTCATATATTAATAACATTATTAAGTGGACTCATAAAAGCATTACATTTATTATGAAGCATTCATTTTTACAAACATTAAGCACCACTTTTTCCTCTAAAATCGGAAAAAGTATCATTTTAGCAATATTCGTTATGCTAACAGGAAGCCCAACCTTCGGACAAGCAAGACGAGGCACTACACAAAAAGCCAATACAACAACTGTCACTAAGCCAAGCCCAAATTTGGTGAACGACTTTAACAAAAAAATCAAAAACAATTATTTCTTCAACAATAAGTCGAACAATAATGAGTGGGACATAGTATTCAAACCTGCCAATACTGAAGGAAAAGGCGGTGGAAATATCGTGATACCTATATCTAAACTTGGTTTCTCATTCTCATACAACATCACTGCAAACGGAAGTATCTATATCAAGATTGACAACGTCAAGATGAAGGAGGAGAAGATAACATGGCAAACTAATCCCGATGGGGTCATTTTAGAAGATCTATTTTTCCAATTGCAGAGCGACTCACTTAAATACGATGAACTTGTAAATTGGAATCCAAACGAAGAGCCAGATTACAACGAAGTCAATGAATTTGATAGAGTTGATGAAAAGCCAACTTTTCCTGGTGGTGAAAGTGCAATGAAGTCTTATCTGAACAGCACTTTAAAATATCCTATTGTAGCACAGGAAAATGGCATACAAGGACGTGTAATCGTACAGATTATCATAGAGAAAGACGGCTCTATATCTGACGTTAAGATTAGTAGAAGTGTTGACCCGTCACTTGACAGGGAAGCCCTACGTGTTGTTAAGGCTATGCCAAAGTGGAATCCTGGTAAACTGAATGGTTTTCCAGTACGTGTAAAAAACGAAGTTCCTGTTGCATTTGGTTTAAGATAAGAATCTATACTAAAGACGGGAAAGTAGCTGCTATAAAGTGGTAATTACATAATTTCAAATTACAAGACAATGAAAAAGAAACATTTTTTAATCATGATGTTTGTATGTTTCACAACAAGCATCACAAGTTGCTCTAACAGCAATAGAAACAGTTCTGAAAATGGAATAGATTCAGTTGCCATAGCGCAAGCTAAAGCAGACAGTATTGCCAGATGCGATAGCATAGCTCGTGCTGATAGTATTGCAAAAGCAGACAGTATTGCTAAATCAAACAATTTGGCAGTAGGTATGTCTGTAAAGGAGGCATTACAGAAGCCTGGTGTCAAGAAAGATTATGCAGATGCATTTGATGGTCAACACTAAGGAGATGCCTTGGTGTTGATACAAAACGGCAAGAAGTTTCTCACAAATGTTAGTTATCACATGAAGAACGGCTTTGCTGAATGTGATCATCTCAACTTTACCCTTTTGCCAGACAGTTATGAAGGTGACATCACTCTGGTTAGAGCCAAGGATTGTGCAGCATCCGCAAAAATTGTAAAGGAAATCAAATAACAAGCCTCATGAGACATTCTATTATCACAGCATTAGGCGTTTGCCTAGTCGCATCATTTACCGCCTGTGGCAACAAACAGACTAAAGATGCAGAAGCCGTAGACAGTACGGCAATAAAAGACACTATCGTTTCCGAAAAAGTAGAGCCACAAGTGGACTCTACAAAAATCTTTAGCGACACAGTTGCACAAAGAGGAAAAATGGTATATAAGGTAACACGCCAAGTAGAAGACGACATCGTATATGATGACGAAAGAGACTTGGATAAGAGCACAGCCACAGAATCTTTGCGTCTCACCTTCAAGAACAATGGCAAAGTCAGCATCAAGGAAACCTTGCAAGACGATGCCACTTGGAGTGGAGAGTGGGAAGCGAATGGCTATGACATAACCATTTACGCCAACGATCTAGTCCTACGAGGTACCGTTTCCAAAGATTACAAGACACTTGAACTTACCTCAGAATCTATCAGCAAAGTAAGTTGGACAGGTTCTAGAAAATTAAAACTTCAATAAACTTATTACATTCATGGCTTTCCTATTGATATAATAGCGAATTGCCATGAATGTTTTTTATTTTCCTCCTAAGAATAGTATCTGTTATGAAAACGGACATTAAAAAATGCGATAGCACCGCCCTAACTACCTATTTTTATATAGTTAGGGCGGTGCTATCACTAAAAATCGAGACCATTTACCGCATAGAGCGGTAGGTTTGTAACCCAATCTTCCTGCTGATAATCATTCATAGAGATGCGATAGGCCTTCTTTGACTGGTTGTCAGCAACAAACTGGCGCAGGCTTTTTGCCTTGACATTCGTCTCGGCTTTCACCTCCACGCGAATTCAATAATCAAGCACCAATACTTTTTTTCAAAATATTGGCGTTTTTTTTTGAAATTTTCCCTTCATATTACTATATTATAAAGGTATAACCAAAAAGAAAGAATAAAATGGCAAATAAAATGTCTTTATGTATTATCAAATACACCTATACTCGATATGTAGGGGTGGATATCGAAAAATATACTCGGGGACTATTCGAGTATGTGAAGGAAGAGTTTGGAGAGTTTCGACCACAAATGTCAGAGCCTGGAACTATACCTGATATGCCAGACTATCTGGACATCGTGCTCTGCAAGAAGGATGGCAGCATCTTCTACGAAAGCGACATTCTGCGCCGTGCCGTCAACATTCCGCATGATTGTCAAATGGATGGATTAGTATTGGAAATCTTTATCCAGAACTGCGATGGCACGAGATACAAAAAAAGACATGCATATCCCAAGCCTTGGGAGGACCATAAAGCTAACGGCAAGTGGACATGAGAAAACTGAAAATTCATAAAACTATCACCAAAAGGAATCTTAACAATCAAGAAGGCAAAGACTCTGAAGGCATCAGAATACCTGAACTTAGACCCAAGATTGACTTTCACAAATTCTTAAAATAACCATCCCATGACATACGAAGAATTCAAGCATTTGGCTGAGCATCCACAGCATCGGGATGTTCCTACCATCTTCAAGCTCGAAGTTTTAGAAACAGAAGAGCTGGAGGAGAAGAAGCGTTCACATTATCCAAAATATAAGGTGAACACCTATTGTCCGCAAGCCTTCACCGCAACTTTGGAGGAGGCTGAGAGTCTGATGCACCAGGATGTTTTGTACCGCAAGAAGATGAAGGAGGAAGACGACTATCCGCTGGATACCTTCTGCTATTATATCTCGGAGATTCCAATGGGACTGTTGCACTACGACCGGGAATGTCTTTCTGAAAGAGTGTATGACGGTGAGGGAAAACTGATCGACCGGTCTTACTGCTGTTCGCGTTTCAGCATTTACTATCCCGGAGTCTGCGATTTGCCTGCATACGACCGTCATCCTGACGAGACATTCCGAGGCAGAAGCGCTGAACTGATCAGATTCCAGAAAGGTGACATCGTGGAAGTATATCGTGGCGATGAGGTAAAACTAGCCATCGTTGTCGGAACTCCACTTACCACCGAATGGATCTGGGAGAGAAACCAGGCTGTAAAGGATAAAAGGGGATTGGATGAACTGCCATATGATGAGACGGATGACAGCTATACCGTGATAGATGGTCCCGGCTACGAATACCACGACCACGTTCCTTCGCTGTATGTCTTCGCCCCTCACTATCATGTGCCGCTCTATCTTCAGAGACGATTCAAGGGGTATTTGGAAAAGGCTGAGAAAAAGCAGAAAGAAGAGGAGGAGAAAGACAGGATCTTCCGCCAAGCTCACGATTGCTGCTTCAGCAACAAGGAACAGATAGAAAAATCTGAAAAGTGCGGCTGTTTCTTCTGCGGCGAAATCTTCTCGCCATCCGAAATCACGGATTACCTCCCTGATGAGCCGCCTACAGCCGAATGTCCCTTCTGTTATACCGACTCCGTAATAGGTGATGCCTCCGGCTTCCCTATCACCAAGGATTTCTTGAAGAAAATGAAGAAGAAATATTTCTAGGGCGATTTTTCAACGTTTTCATCTACATTCTCCCCTATCTCATAGGGGCAGTATCAGTTTTGAAAACGGACATAAAAAATGCGATAGCACCGCCCTAACTACCTGTTTTTATACAGTTAGAGGGGTGCTATTAATAAAAAAGAAGCAGGATGGAAGACTGGTCCACCCTGCTATTTTTATTAGAATACCTTTATGAAACGGTCGATATCGATAGAAAGGCCTACCGTGAAGGTGCGACCGGTGGTCATCGCCGAGCTCCAATAATAGTTCTTTGGCGTATAACCGAAAAGATTATCTACCGTAAAGTTCAGATTGACGGCATCCAGGAATCGCTGCTGAAGCGTGAACTTCCACAACTGATAACTGCTATCATGCTTCTCGATGTTCGTATCAGGAGAAGACAGGTATCTGCCTGACAGAGCCGCATTGATGCGATAGAACGAACAGAGCTGGCGATCGTAGTCGAGACGCCAGGTGGCGGTATGAGGACGAGGCTGGGAGAACTGGGAATCTACACTTCTGCCACCCACATGGAGATAGCTGTAGTCGAGTTTCACACCGAGTCCCATATCCGAACGGTACTGGGCACTGAAGTCGATGCCGCTCACCTCTACTCCATCCTCGTTGCAATAACGCGAAGCCACATCCGGCTGACCGGCACCAGGCTGATAGTCTTTATAATCACCAGTCGTGATGCGCTTATCATACTTATTATAATAGCCCATCAGGGTAAGACTATACTGACCGGTAAAGAAGCCAGCATTCTTCACCCTTCCGGTATGCTCCAGCGCCAGGTTGTAGTTGTTGCTCTTCTCCGGCTTCAGATCCGGATTACCGTAAATCATCTGCATACCTGCCATATCAAAGTTCATATACATCTCCTTGAGCGTTGGGGCACGGAATCCGCCAGCATAGTTGGCACGGATAGAGAAACCCTTCCACTTGGTCATCAGAGCCAGACGACTGGTAGTGGCATGCTGGCTGGATGCAGAGAAGTAATCATGACGAAGACTTGCCACGATGTTCAACCACTGCAAAGGATTGTAATCGAACTGGGCGAAGGCATCACATGAATTCTGATTTTTTGATTCATTATCCTCAAACTGATAGGTGGTAAGATAATCGTTCAGGAAATCTGCACCTACCGTCAATGTATTCTTGCCGAAGATATGGGAATAGAGGGCACGGACGGTGTTCTGACGGTTGGTATAATCGTGGTCGTGAGTACGCTCATCATTCACATATCGAGCCTTGTCATACTGGTCGAAGCCGTAAGAAATCTCCAGATTATCATTCTCCGAAAGATTCATCACGGTCTTCAGTCCGGCAGAATAATCCATGTAATGATCATCATAGTTGCTGCGCTTGCTGATACGATTGAAATAACCGCCACGACCTATCAGTTTTACCTTATCAGAGAACTTGTAGGTAAGACGCTCCTTCACATTGAAGGTCTCTCCACCATAGATATGGAGGATGTTGGATTCTGTATCGAAAGGACTGGTAAGCTGAACCTCATCTGATGTGGTGCGCTGGATGCTGGTCTGCGAATTCCATTTTCCGGCATTGAAGCTGAAGCTTCCACCGTGGCGCCACTCCTTGTTAAAGTCGTTGTAGCGGGTATTGACATTGGCAGTCCAAGGCTCGCTGTTTTCACGGGAGATGATGTTGACTACTCCGGCTACGGCATTGGCGCCATAGAGTGCCGAAGCAGCACCCTTTACTATCTCGATACGTCCTACATTATCCAAGTTCAGACGACTATAATCTACATTATCCATGGTTTCGCCAGCCAATCGTTCGCCATCTACGAGGAAGAGCACAGCGTTTCCGCCGAAACCATTCATATTGAGAGAAGTCTCCTGATTCATGGCATAACCGAATTCCAGACCCGGCATCTGCTCGGTGAGGAGGTCCTGGATATTGGTAGCATCGGCTATCTTGATGTCATTGACTGTAATCAGACGGGTTACCACAGGAGCATCCTTCAAAGCCTTTGGAGTTCGGGTAGCGGTAACCACCACCTGATCGAGTGCTGTAGCATCCGGCTGAAGACGCAAGACATGCTGCGTCCCTTTTCTCTCATCCGCCTTCAGTACGAAAGTCTGAGTCTGATAGCCCACAAAACTCACCTTCACTCTCACCGCTCCATCCTTGCTGTAAGGAATGCGGAAATATCCATCTTCATCAGTGGTTACTCCTCCCTTGGCATTCACCATCTGGACGGTAGCACCCACCAGAGGTGCGCCCGAATCATCGAGCACCCTACCCACGACATCGCCCTGGGTTTCGGCTTTCAGATTCAGGCACAATCCGCAAAGGATCAGGAATAGTGCGAATATCTTTTGTTTCATCGAATTATATCAAAGTTTATCCTGAAACAATCCTTTTATTTTGTACAAACAAACTTACCAATCATTGGCATAGGCATTTTGCCATACTGCACAGAATAGTTGACGGTCAGGGTTTTGTCCTTCAATGTACCATGCAAAGTAACTGTGTACTTCTTCTCTGCACCATTCACGGTAATAGTACCTGCATAGTTCTCCTGAGAGAAAGCATAAGCACCGTTAGAACCGGAAGCCTTCACAGCAGGTACCTCCAGAGCAGGAAGAGCCATCATACCCTCGCCGCAAGCTGGCAATGTAACCTTGACTGTAGCATCATCTACAGCCTCAATCTTCATGGTAAGATTATCGTATGTAGAAGCCTCGCCCATTACGGTCATATTCAAACTACCGGTATAGGTACCCGCAATTTCCTTTGCCGCAGCTACTGCTACAGGATCATCATCGCTGCTGCAAGAGCTGAATGCTACACACATAGAAACCAAAGCCAACATCATGGCCA
>ERZ831979.2204-NODE-2204-length-14116-cov-3.420880_pt1 | contig 14116 bp, 10 predicted proteins | sample MGYA00519952_ERZ831979 | MGnify/ENA primary metagenome ERZ831979 (study PRJEB31850, sample SAMEA3708723) | human gut metagenome | biome: human gut; feature: human-associated habitat; material: faeces | place: China | collected 2014 ...
TAATCTCGCGCTGTTTGCCGGCTACAAGCTCTCGCTGTCCATGGACGCAGCGTATGTCCGTGCCTACTATCCCAACGGCTTCAACCTCTTCAATGAGCTGCCGCTGCACCTGTGCAACATCAATCTGTTTCTGATCCCGCTGGGAGTGTGGAAGAGGAACCGCTCGATCATGGGGTTTTCATTCTTTGTAGCGCCCCTTGGCGCACTGATGGCGCTGCTCTTTCCGGAGCCCCTGTTCTCCGGCTTTTCGCTGTTAATGCCGCGAATTTTCGGCTACTATGTGACCCACGCAATCCTTGTTGTCTGTGGCCTGAGTCTGGCGACGCTGGGCTTTTACCGCCCCGACCCAAAGGATATCCCGCGGATCCTCAAGACCTTTGGCCTGCTTGCCGTTGGCGCGCACTGTATCAATCTCCTGTTACGCCTCACGCTCTGCCCGGAGGCGAACTACTTCTTCACCTACGGCGCAGAGATCGGCGTGCTCAAGCTGTTTTGGCGTATCATCCCGGCGCCGCTGCTTTACGGGCTGCCGGCACCGCTGATCCTTGCAGGCTATATGTACGCGGTCTGTGCGTTGTCCCGCCTGACGCGAGGCGCGGAAGAAGCGTCTTTTTCATAAAACAGGACACAAAAAGCGGCCTTGGGCGCAATGAACTGCTCCGCTTTTTTGGTGGTTGGCAGTTGAACGCTGCCGGCCGTTTTTTCTGCATCGGAAAAAGCGGAGCGCTTCTGCGCTCCGCAACAGGATATCAGAAAAGGCGGGCTGAGGCGCGCCGGGGAAGGAACAAGGTCAACAGAACCGAAGAAGGAGCGCGATCAAAGGCTCACTGGGGCGCTTCCGGGAAGAATTCACCGTGCACCGCGTGCACGGCTTTTTCATATTCCGGCTCGCTGATGCCAACGGTGATGTTGATCTCGCGCGTGCCCTGCACGATCATCCGCACGTTGATGCCGGCGCGTCCGAGCGCACAGAGCAGACGGCCGGAGACGCCCGGCCTTCCCGCCATGTCCCGTCCGACGATGGACACCATGGCAAGCCCGTCTGCAACGCAGATGCTGTCCGGGCGGACGGCGGCGGAAATGTCCGACAAAAGCGCCTCGCGGCAGGCGGAGACCGCCGCGGCCGGGGCGATGAACGAGATGCTGCCAAGCCCCGTTGCGATGTGGTCAAAGGGGATCTCGTGCGTTTCGAGCACCGAGAGGATCCTGCGGCAGTAGCCTACGGCGCTGTTCATATTTTCCTTCTCCACCTGTATGGAGCAGTAGCCCTTGCGCCCCGCGATTCCCGTGACGGGACAGGCGGAGGGAGGGCTCTGCGAGGAGACGAGGGTGCCGGGCGCGTCCGGCTGCATCGTAGAGCGGATGTGAATGGGAATGCCCATACGCCGGGCTGGCGTCACCGCGTCCTCATGCAGCACGTTGGCGCCCATATACGCAAGCTCCCGTACCTCGTCATAGGCCATGGCGGGAATCGCCCTTGCGCTGGGCACGATCGCAGGATCGGCACGGAAGATGCCGGGCACGTCCGTCCAGTTTTCGTAGGCATCCGACCCGGAGGCGCTTGCCAGCAGCGCTCCGGAGATATCCGAGCCGCCGCGCGGCAGCGTGTGGATGCGGCCGTCCGCGCCGCCGCCGTAGAAGCCGGGCATGACGGCACGCTCCATGTCGCGGAGCCTGCGCATTAGCGCCTGCTCCGCCAGCTTGTGCTGCGGGACGCCGTCAGCGTCAAAGAAGTGCAGCTCCGCCGGGTCGAGAAACGGCCAGCCCAGCAGGGCTGCCAGCATCCGCCCGCTGAGATATTCGCCGCGGCTGGCACAGTATGCCGCAGACGCGCCGGAGCGCAGGTCCTTTTCGATCTGCCGGAGTTCCGCCTCCAGATCGATGCCGAGACGGAGCTCCTGCGCGATCTGCCGGAACCTCGCAGCGACAGGTGCAAAGGCAGCTTCGGGGTCTGCGCCTGTTTTTACAGCGGCATGGCAGTCATACAGCAGATCCGTCACCTTTTTGTCCTCCGCAGAGCGCTTTCCCGGGGCGGAGACCACGACAAAGCGCAGCTCCGGGTCTGCCGATACGATGCGCTTTACCTGCCGGAAGCGGGCTGCGTCTGCCAGAGACGTGCCGCCGAATTTTGCTGTTTTCATAGGGCGTCTCCCTTCAAAAGATCGTCCATATCGTAAAGACCGGGCTGCCTGCCGCAGAGGAAGACGGCAGCCCGCAGTGCACCCTCTGCGAACAGCCGCCGGTCATGCGCCTCGTGCTTCAGACTCAGCGTTTCGGCTCCGGTCGAGATCAGCACCTCATGGATGCCGGTCACACTGCCGAGGCGGATGGAGGATATGCCGATCTCGCTGTGTTTTCGCGGTGAAAAGCCGCTGCGGCCGCACACAAGCGCTGCCTCCGGCCGCTCTTTTTGAACGGCGGCAGCGAGCATACGCGCCGTGCCGCTCGGAGCGTCCGCCTTGCGGCTGTGATGCGTCTCCACGATCTCGATCTCCGCCTCCGGAAACAGGCGCGCGGCCTCACGCACAAGGCCGCAGAGCGCCGCAATGCCGAGACTCATGTTGCCGGAAAAAAAGATGGGGATCTGCTCTGAGGCGCGCTCGATGCGCGCGCGCTCCTGCTGTGTGTGTCCGGTGGTGCCGATCACGATGGGAAGGCCGTGCTCCAGCGCAAAGCCAAGCGCGCTTTCGGTCGCGGTGTGAAAGGAAAAATCGAGCACGACGTCGGCAGATTCCCGGATCTCAGAAAAGGACGCAAACGCGCCGTTTCCGCTGCGGCTGACCATGGGTCCTGCGGTGCAGTCCGCAAATCCGGCGTCCAGCAGCGCGCGAAGCGCTCTGCCCATCGCACCGTTTGCGCCGTGCAGAAGGATCCTTGTCATCTCAAACACCCCATGCTTCGAGCGCGTTCAGAAGGACGGCCCGGCTTCCTTCCTCCATCGGGGTGAGCGGCAGACGCAGCGTGTCGGTGCCGTAGCCCATTTTTGCCAGCGCTGCCTTGACCGGAATGGGATTGACCTCGGAAAACAGCGCGTCGATGACGGGCAGCAGACGGCACTGGAGCGCCGCAGCGCCGCGCACATCCCCGGAGAAGAACAGCTCGCACAGCTGAACCGCCTCCCTGGGCAGCACATTGGAGAGTACGGAGATGCAGCCCTCGCCGCCCATGGCGAGGATCGGCACGATCTGATCGTCGTTGCCGGAATAGACGTCCAGGCACGCCGCTGCCCTGTGAAACAGCGATACGATCTGCGAGAGGTTTCCGCTTGCCTCCTTTACGGCGGCGATGCGCGGATGCGCTGCAAGTGCGGCGCAGGTCTCTGGCAGCAGGTTGCAGCCCGTGCGGGAGGGAACGTTATAGAGGATCACGGGCCTGTCCGATGCGTCCGCGATGGCGGTATAGTGGGCGATCAGCCCGCGCTGCGTGGCCTTATTGTAGTAGGGCGTCACCACCAGACAGGCATCTGCTCCGGCGGTGCAGGCAAACCGCGTCAGCTCGACGGCTTTTTCGGTGCAGTTTGCGCCGGTGCCTGCGATGACCGGCACGCGCCCGGCGGCCCGCTTTACGGCAAAGGCGATCGTCTGGCGGTGCTCCTCGGCGGTCATTGTGGACGCCTCGCCCGTTGTGCCGCAGGTGACAAGCCCGGCAACGCCGCTTTCGATCTGCCAGTCTATGAGCCTGCCATAGGCGTCATAGTCGATGGCGCCGGAAGATGTCATCGGGGTGGCAAGTGCCGTGGCGATGCCGCGGAAAAGTGTTTTCTGTTTCATTTGAGCTACCTCCTGTTTCTGTAGGTCGTCAAGTTCTTCTTTCCTGTTTGAGCTTTTCCAGAAATACCTCGAGGCGATCCATGCCGCGTTCGAGCGTCTGCTCGCCGCAGCAGTAGGATATGCGGATATGCCCCTCTGCTCCGAAGCAGCTTCCGGGTACTGCTGCGACCCCGGCCTCCGCGATCAGACGAAGGCAGAACGCCTCGGAGCAAAGGCCGAAGGCACGGATATCCGGGAAGGCATAAAACGCGCCCTCCGGGATGGGGCAGCAGAGCCCCATCGCATGGAGGCGGCGCAGCACCAGCGCCCGCCTTTTTGCGTAGGTCTCGCGCATCGGCGCCGTGTCGGTTTCCAGCGCCGTCTCACAGGCGGCCTGGAGCATGCTGGGCGCGCAGGTCAGAATATGCCCGTGGAGCGCAGTGAGCTTTCGGACGACCGGCGCGCTGCCCATGAGATATCCGATGCGCCAGCCCGTCATCGCCCACGGCTTTGAAAAGCTCTGGGCGATCAAAAGCCGCTCCCGCAGGCCGGGCAGGGCCGCAGGATCCGGACAGGGCCGCGTGCACAGCCCGCGGTAAACGTCGTCGCAGAGTATAAAGATGGGCCTGTCTCCGACCGCGCGGCAGACGGCCGCAAGGGAGGCTTCCGTATATACCGTGCCGGTTGGATTGTTCGGGCTGTTGAGCACGAGCGCCTTTGTCCGCGGCGTGATGGCGGCGCAGAGCGCTTCATATGTCAGCTGAAAGCCCGTCCGGGCGGTGTCCAGATACACGGGAACAGCGCCTGCGAGCCGTGTCACGGTCTCGTAAAGCCCGAAGGCGGGCGTCGGGATCACGACCTCGTCGCCGGGGTCGAGGACGCCGGTCAGCGCGCAGTAAATGGCTTCCGTTGCACCGGCGGTGATGAGGATCTCGTCCGGTCCGTAGTCAAGCTGGCGCGTTTTTGCCTCATAGGCGGCGAGTTTCGCACGGAGCGAAGCGCTGCCCTGGTTTGCGGTGTAGTGGGTGCTGCCGCCTGCAAGTGCGCGGACAGCGGCCTCGCATATGGGTGCGGGCGTGGGAAGATCCGGCTCGCCGATGGTCAGCGCGATGCAGTCCTTACGCTCCGCGGCGAGAGCCGTATAGCGGCGAATGGCGCTCAAAGAGAGCCCGCCGAGCGAGGTGCGGAGCCTGTCTACCATACTGCGCCTCCCGCGACTGCCTCAAAATAGCGCACGCCGGTCTCAAGCACGCGCTCGTCAAAATCGAACGCCGCCGTGTGCAGCGCCGATGTCTCGCCGCAGCCCAAAAACAGAAACAGGCCGGGAAGCCGCCGCTGATAGTATGAAAAATCGTCGCTTGCCATGGTTGGCGCGGTCAGCGCCTCGATGGGAAACAGCGCAGAAGCCCTGCGGAGCAGATCGGGCGGATTCACAACAGCGGGGTAGCCCTCGCTGAAATGGACGGCGGCCGCACAGCCGCTGGTTTGCGCGACATGGCGGCTGATCGTCTCCAGCGCCTCCCGGATGCTGCAAAACGCAGCATCATCGAGCGCGCGCAGACTGCCCTCCAGCCGTGCGCTTCCGGCAACTGCATTGCGGACGCTTCCGGCCTCCATGCGCCCGAAGCCGAGCAGACTTTGCGGAGCCTGCGGAAGCGGCAATGCCGCGGCCCGGCTGTAAAACGCCACGCAAGCTGCGAGCGCGTCACGGCCGGAGGCGGCGGAGCAGAAATGTGCGCAGCGCCCCTCGGCGGTGAACGTCACCTCGGCCGAGCGCGCCATCATGGCGCCGGGCAAACCGGCGATCATCCCGGCAGAAAGACCCGGCCAGAGGTGCAGGGCAAATACGGCTTTGACGCGCAGACGCTCCAAGACCCCTGTTTCGCAAAGCCGTCTGGCGCCGCCGGTCGTTTCCTCAGCGGGCTGAAACAGCAGCAGAATGTTGTGCGGAAGCGCCTGCTTCGTGCGGATCCTGCGGCCAAGCTCCAGCACCATCGCCATGTGCCCGTCGTGTCCGCAGGCGTGCATTTTTCCGCTGTGCTGAGAGGCAAACGGCAGCCCCGTCCGCTCCGCGATGGGCAGCGCATCCATTTCCGCGCGAAATGCCAGCGTATCCGGCGCGCCGAAGTCAAAATAGGCGCACACGGCGCTGTCAAGTGGGAAAAACACCTCACAACCGAGGCCGCTGAGCGCATCTTGCAGATAGCCCTTGGTCCTGGGCAGCTCGTCGCCCAACTCGGGGATGCGGTGCAGGGCGCGTCTGTCCGCTGTCATGGGGGTGCGCATTTGCATATCCGCCCTCCTTCATTTTCGGAATGTCGTTGTGTCTGCGGCTCAAAGCTCCCGCAGGGCGTCCACCAGCGCCGTCTTGGCGGCGGAGGTCTCATCCTTACGCTTGATGATACGCGCGGGGCATCCGGCGACCACGCTCTCGGGCGGTACGTCCGAGATGACGACCGCGCCCGCCGCAACGACTGCGCCGCGGCCGATGCGGCAGCCCTCGATCACCACTGCGTTCGCCCCGATGAGCACCTCATCCTCCACGACGACGGGCGTCGCGCTTGCAGGCTCGATCACCCCGGCCAGCACCGCGCCTGCGCCGATGTGGCAGCGTGCGCCGACCGTTGCGCGGCCTCCAAGCACCGCGCCCATGTCGATCATGGTGCCCGCGCCCACGCTTGCGCCGATGTTGAGGATGGCGCCCATCATGATGACCGCGCCCTCTCCGATCTCGACCTGCTCGCGAATGATGGCGCCCGGCTCGATCCGGGCACGTAGATCCTTCGTGTCCAGCAGAGGAACGGCTGAATTGCGGCAGCTGCTTTCGATCACGATATCGGCAATGGCGTCCTGCTGCGCCCGGACGGCGGGGCCGATGTCCCGCCAGTCGCCAAATACGATTTTTGCCCCGTCCCCGGCCGGAAAGATCTTGGCGTTCGGAAAGCTCGTCGGAAAACGCTCCCAAATGTAGACCTTGACCGGCGTTTTCTTTTCGGCAGTGCGGATATATTCGATCAGTTCCGCTGCGTTCATGTGTGCGCTCCTTTTCATGCTTATTTACTGTAAATTCATCATATCGGATACTTCGATGCAATACAATGCACAACAATGCGCAGATTATTGCAAAAAATGCTCATTTCTTTGCCACAATGTCAAGTGATGAATTAAGAAAATAAACATACAGCCATCTTCTCCACAAAGAAAAATAAATCACTGTCGATTCCAGTGTAGATAGATTTTCTTTTGCCTTCTTCATAAGGAACTTTTCTGTGTTTGTAGGCGGAAAAACATTTACATTCTTGCTCTTGAATACAACTTAAAAAAATGCTATACTTATACATAAGTATCTGCCAGTACTTTCGGCAGATTGATTTTTGCGCATTGGTTAGAGGCAGCTAACCGCAAGGAGGTGTTGACTTATTATTATTTCATACCCTGAGGCTCGTTTTGTTCCCACCGCTGTAAGCATTGCTGCATCAAGTCAGATTATGCAGGCGAATAAAACAGCCGATAATCAATATCTCATTCCCCTCATAGATGGTACCATTGAAAACATTGATATTGCCGATGGAATATTGTTGACAACATCAGAGTTTGTTTCACAGGAAGATATTGAAATGACAACAACACACGACGATTTGAGCCTGTTTCAGATTTCCTTTTGCATTGATGGCAATATGGAGTGGTCTTACATCAATAACGAGGTTGTTCATCAATTTCAAATTGCGGCACAGCAGAGCCAAGTACGCTACGGAACATTTAAGGAGTGCCGAAGTAAAATAAGCGGAAACAGAAAATTCAAAGGCATTAGCATTACTTTGGATGAAAAAATCTTTGAGCAAATTTTCACCTGTATCAAAATAAGGGGGGCATTATATGATACAAGAAAAACAGCGCCCGTAAGAGTATATACCTACACACCAAACATCAGTAAAATTCTCTCTGAAATCCTTGCTTGCCACTTTTGTGATGAAATGAAAAAGATCTATCTGCAAGGAAAAATTTTTGAGTTAATTGCTGTTTACTGCGACGAGGTTATTTGCAAATCTCCTACAAATGACTTTGGCATCCGTATTAGTGTGGAAGATTACAATGCGCTGTTGAAGGCACGGGAATTTATTGGTGAGACCTTCGCCCACCCCCTCACAATTCCAATTGTTGCAAAGGCGATTGCTATCAACGAGCAAAAATTAAAGGATGGATTTAAGCGGTGCTTTGGAGTTACAGTTAATGATTATGTTGTAGAAAAACGGCTGGAAGCAGCGATACGATTATTGAAAACTGGAAAACATACAGTGCAGGAAGTGACATGGATGGTGGGGTATTCTCATACGGGATATTTCATCGAGCTTTTTCGGAAGCATTATGGAATATCCCCCGGCGAAATGTTAAAAAACAATAGATAAGAACTTCATGTAAGTCTGAAAAGACCGCATGAAGTTCTTTCTTTTGTGACATAGGAACTTCCGATAGTGACACTATGCAGAAAATCATCGTGCTATACTAATAGCAGTTAGCGTTATCTAACCAAAAACTTGGAGGTTATTGCTATGAGCAGAACTAATGAAAACAAATTAAAAATGAAGGACATTGCAACCATAGGCATCTTTAGCGCACTCCTTTTTGTGGTGACAATGGTAGCAGGAGCTTTGATGGGAATTAGCATGGTGTTGAATATGTATTCCGTTGCGGTTGTTGCCGTTTTATCTGCGCCGCTTTATATGCTGATTATGGCAAAAGTACATAAGAAAGGCGCAGTCTTATTGACTTTTGCTATTGTCGGCATTCTATGGGGGCTGTTTGGCGGTATTTTTGTCTTGATTTGGATGTTAGGGTTTGGCGTTGTAGGCGAAGTCCTTGCCAGCAAATCAAAGTATCAGAATTACAAAATGCTTACCGTTTCTTTTGGATTGTATTCAGTTGGATATTATTTAGGTGCCATCGCACCCCTCTATTATTATCCCGCATTTTGGTATGGATTTGACCGTCCAAAGGAAACCGTGGATGCAATGATTGCAGCAGCACATTCTACGACTGGGCTTGCTGCAATTCCGGTTACATTGATCGCAATTGTGATAGGTGCTGTAATTGCAAAGAGAATGTTGAAGAAGCATTTTGAAAAAGCAGGAGTGATTTAATGCACCGCATAGACCCCCGGATAGTGATTATTCAGATTGTGCTTTCAGGGATATGTGCATTTTGGATTTTTAAGCCGTTAGCCATGCTTTGTGAAGTGATTTTTCTGATGAGCTTTCTGTTATATTTGCAACACCCGAAGGAGGCTTTGCGGCTGGGCGTATGGTTTGCGTTCCTTGTCGGATTGTATGCCTTACTGAATGAGAGCAACGCTCCGCAAATCATAGTCCAGCCCGTTTTCCTATTACGCAAGCTCTCTCCCTTACTGGGCGTAATGGTTTTGTCGCTAAAGGCGTTGACCGTGAGTGAGCTATTCATGGGGCTTCAAAAATTACATTGCCCTAAATCAGCTACGCTTGCGCTTGCTGTTGCATTGCGATTTATTCCCACCATTCGCCATGAGCTTGAACAGATTAGAAACGGCATGAAAACAAGGGGCGTCCCCTTAAATGTGATTACTTTTGCAAAAGCTCCTGCCATGACCACAGAATACATGATTATTCCCTTTATCATGCGCTGTATAAAGGTAGCGGATGAATTGTCTGCGGCTGCGGTCACTCGTGCAATTGAAAATCCTGTGCCAAGAGGGATGAGAGTACCTCTGAAAATCAGAATAAAGGATATTGTGTATCTGATGATGGTGATTTGCTCTAATATCGGAACACTTCTTTATTCATTGTGCGGGTAGCGCGGAGGTTCAGAATGAGTATGATCACAATAAGAAATTTACAATTTCAATATGATGCCGCCCCGGAGATAAATGCTCTTTATGGAATTGATTTAGAAATTCGTAAAGGAGAGTGCATTGTTTTAACGGGAGAAAGTGGCTGCGGGAAAACAACTTTAACACGATGCATCAATGGTTTAATACCCAACTTTTTTGAAGGAACGCTTACAGGAGAAATATTGTACGAGGGTGTTCCAGTAAACAAATTGGAACAGTATGAGCTTAGTCGCAAAATTGGCACAGTGTTTCAAGATCCCCGTTCACAATTTTTTGCAGTAAACACAACGGACGAAGTAGCTTTCGGGTGTGAAAATCTTGCCTTTTCCACGGAGCGGATAAATCAGAACGTGGACGCCGCATTCTCCCGAATGAATATTGACGTACTGCGAGATCGGAGTTTATTTGGGTTATCCAGCGGCGAAAAACAGCGGCTGGCAGTTGCTTCTATCTATGCAATGGATACCGATGTCATTGTTTTGGACGAACCGACGGCAAACCTTGATGGAGAAACAATACAAAATCTCCGTGAGCTTTTATTTACACTAAAAGCCGAGGGGAAAACTCTCATTATTTCTGAACACCGCCTTTCCTGGCTTGTAGGAATTGCCGACCGATATGTATATATGCGCAAAGGGAGAATTGAAAAAATATGGAGTGCGGCGGAGGCTGCTTGTCTTTCGCCCGATGTGCTGCGAGAATACGGTTTACGCAGCATACAAAATGTGCTTTTTCCTACAAAGAAAACTCCTGCAAGGTCTGATGCAAACGAGCTGACGTGTCAAAACCTCTGTATTTACTACGGAAAGCAGGAAATTATCCATGATTTGAATTTTCGCTTTACATGGGGCGAAGAAGGTCGGATTATTGGAATTGTCGGTGCGAACGGTTCCGGGAAAACAACATTTTCTAAAGTGCTGTGCGGACTTATGGCACCGCGAACTGGGGAAATTCGTCTGAACGGCAAAAAAATGACCCATAGAGAGCTGCTGAAAAAAACATACTTTGTTATGCAGGACGCGGATTATCAGCTTTTTACGGAAAGCGTTACACATGAAATGGAATTGGCGGCACGAAAAAATAAGCAAAAAAACGTTCGATCTTCAAAAGAGGAAACAACAAACATTCTTGACAGGTTCGGCTTGGCCGAATATTCCGAAAGACACCCGCTATCCTTGTCCGGCGGACAAAAGCAGCGGGTCACGATTGCTGCGTCCATCGCTGCAAAATCGGATATTCTTGTTTTGGACGAGCCGACGAGTGGGCTTGACGGACGGAATATGCTCCGTCTAAAGAATATTCTGCGTGAACTGAAAAAACAGGGAATGCTGATTTTCATTGTAACCCATGACGCAGAATTTCTTGAAGGATTAACAGATGAATTACTGACTATTTCAAATAAGGAGGAAAACATGGGCAAAAGAGAAAAACAGCAATCGCCTTTAAGGGGTATTTTGCAGTTTGCCAGTCAGAGGAAAGGACTTTTGAGGATTTCCGTTGTCCTTTCTGTCCTGTCCTCTGCGTTTGGTATGGTTCCATACGCTGCTGTAGCTGTGTTGCTTGGGAAAGCGTTAGACAATGCTTTGACCATAGAATTGGCAGTCAGCTTGACCTTGGTGGCTTTAGCAGGATATTTTCTAAAACATTTTCTATATTCAAAATCAACCCTATGCTCCCACAAGGCAGCGTATGAAATCATACAGAATATCCGCTGTGCAATTATGCGGAAGATGTCAAAAATGTCTATGGGGACAATACAGGAAAAATCTTCCGGCGAATTTAAGCAATTAGTCATTGATGATACGGAACGACTTGAAGGACAGATTGCTCATGCCATTCCCGAAATGACAGCAAGTATTCTCATTCCGATTTTTGTGTTTGCCTATCTGCTTTTTGTGGATTGGCGTATGGCGCTTGCTTCTCTTGCTTCGGCTGTTTTGGGAAATGTTATCTATTATAGCATGATGATAGGGCGCAGCGAGAGGATGAAAGAATATATGTCCGCGAATGGAGATATGAACGCAACCATTGTTGAGTATGTAAATGGTATGGAAGTTATCCGTATGTTCAATCAGACTGCTTCTTCGATGGGACGGTTTAAGGGAGCAGTATTGAAAGTGCGGGATATTACTACCGCATGGTATAAGCACTGCTATCCTTTTATGAGTATCAGTCAGGTTGTTATGCCCTCAACGATTGCATTTGTTTTGCCCGTCGGCGTTGTACTTCTTTCGGGTGGTACTACGACATTAAACGAGGTTATTTTATGTATTCTTCTCTCTATGGGGCTTATTGGCTCTTTACAGGCAATGATTGAGTTTTGGCAGGACATTGCCGCAATTTATGAGATACAGCCCCGTATTCTGGCACTTTTAGAAGCAAAGGAGTTGTCCGAGCCGATAGAAGTACAACATAGCAGCGGCAATGATGTGGAACTGAAAGATGTTCATTTCAGCTACGGAGCAATCGAGGTTATCCATGGCGTTTCATTTACGGCAAAGGCTGGGACGGTCACAGCGTTGGTAGGTCCGTCCGGTTCGGGGAAATCAACTCTGGCAAAACTCATTGCCCGCTTTTGGGACGTGAGCGCGGGTGCGGTAACTGTGGGCGGCGCGGATATTCGCAATCTGCCGTTATCCGAGCTTTCCGAAAAAATCAGTTATGTTTCACAGGATAATTTTCTGTTCAATATGAGCCTGAGGGACAATATCCGAATCGGTAAGCCGGATGCTACGGATGCAGAAGTAGAACGGGCTGCGTCACTGGCGAGATGTGATGACTTTATTGCCCGCTTCCCTAAGGGTTATGATACCAACGCCGGGGATGCAGGTGCCCGCCTTTCGGGAGGGGAACGGCAGCGTTTGGCGATTGCAAGGGCAATTCTAAAGGACGCTCCGATTATTATTCTTGATGAAGCTACGGCGTTTACCGACCCGGAGAATGAAGATAAATTGCAGCAGTCCATTGACTATTTGACAAAAGGGAAAACGCTGATTGTGATTGCACACCGCCTGTCCACTATCATGTACGCAGATAAAATTTTAGTGTTGGAGGATGGTGCGATTTCAGCGGAAGGAACCCATGAGCAGCTATTATCTTCTTCACAGACCTATTTGGATATGTGGAAAGCCCATATATCGGCAATGGATTGGAGTATGAACAAGGAGGTGAAAATATTATGCTGAAAGTAATTAAACGAGTATTGCGTTTGAGTGGTGATTTGTCAAAGCGTATCTATGCGAGTTTTGTATTCAGCTTTATAGACTCAATTATGGCAATGTTCCCTGTCGGGGCTGTGTTCTATACCCTCACAAAAATACAGAACAACAAAGCATTTGCAGGGAATGACTGGCTTGTAATTTTTGGCATACTGATAATCTCTCTTGTTGTCCGCATGGTGTTCAAATACTTAGTGTATAGCTTTCAGAGCACAGCGGGATTTGAGTTTGTTTCCAGAGAGCGAATTACTTTAGGAGATAAGCTGCGTAATGTGGGTATGGGTTTTTTCCATGAGCGAAATATGGGGGACATTACAACAACGGTTACAACTGACCTTAATTTTTTGGAAAACTACTCCATGCACATTCTTGACCGTGTAATAACCGGAATGGTAAACATGGTGGTGATCAGCATATTCATTCTGATGTTTGACTGGCGGCTTGGTGTGATTTTTATTTTAGGTGTTCTCTGCTCGTTCCTGATTTATGGGCGTATGCAGGAAAAGGGAGAAGAACTGACTGCAAAACAGCGGCAGGTACAGGCTGCTTCTGTTGAGGCTACGTTGGAATATGTGCAGGGAATATCCGTCATCAAATCATTCAATATGGCAGAGAAAAATTTAAGTGGCATTGAAAAGGCTTATGAAAAAAGTATGGAAGCGTCTTACGCTCTTGAACGGGATTTTGCACCTATGAATTTGGCATATTCTATGGTTTTCCGTGTAGCTGCCTGCGCTATCATATTAGTATCACAGATTTTCGCTTTAGGCGGGGAACTGGATTTTTCAAGCCTTGCGGTTATCCTCATTGCTTCATTCTCTATTTTCAATCCTGTAGAGGTAATGGGGCAAATGACCGCCATGATACGCTCCATGGAAGCAAGCCTTGACCGTGTGGAACGGATTAAGGGAGAAAAGAATATTGATGACGGGGGCGGAGATATTTCCTTAAAGAGTTATGATATTGTCTTTGATCATGTTAGCTTCTCCTACGAACAGGGAACGAAAATTCTTGATGATGTCAGCTTTACCATTCCGCAGGGAGGAATGACCGCCATAGTCGGGCCTTCCGGCGGTGGAAAGACAACGATTACCCGTCTGATCTCCCGCTTTTGGGATATTCAAGGCGGTAGCATTACCATAGGTGGCAAAGATGTTCGGGAATTTACATCTGACAGCCTTTTGAAGAATATAAGCATGGTATTTCAAAATGTCTATTTATTCAAAGATACCATTGAAAACAATATCAAGTTTGGTTGCCCGGAAGCAAGCCATGAGCAGGTTGTAGAA
>ERZ831979.2208-NODE-2208-length-14107-cov-6.629021_pt1 | contig 14107 bp, 12 predicted proteins | sample MGYA00519952_ERZ831979 | MGnify/ENA primary metagenome ERZ831979 (study PRJEB31850, sample SAMEA3708723) | human gut metagenome | biome: human gut; feature: human-associated habitat; material: faeces | place: China | collected 2014 ...
GGCCCCCGGCACAGCCGGGGGCCGCTTTTCAGCCATGCGCACCGGCTCTTGGTCGGAGCGCATATTTTTATTGTTCCTGCTCGGCCTTGTATGCAATGGCCTCCTTCTGGTAGTCCAGCGCCGCCTGCCGCAGCTCGGCAATGGCGGCCTCGTCCAGCTGGCCTTTGATTTTGGCGGGGGAGCCGAAGGCCAAAGACCCGTCCGGTATCTCCACGTTCTGCGGTACCAGCGCCCCCGCGCCGATCAGGCAGTTGCTGCCGACCTTCGCGCCGTTCAGCACGATGGCGCCCATGCCGATGAGGGTGTTGTCACCCACGGTGCACCCATGGAGAATGGCCCCGTGGCCCACCGTTACGTTTTCGCCCACCGTCACCGGATGGTCGTAGTCCACGTGCACCACACAGTTGTCCTGGATATTCGTGCCCGCACCGATGGTGATCGGCGCCCGGTCGCCCCGCAGCACCGCGCCGAAGAACACGCTGCTGTTGGCGCCCAGGGTCACGCTGCCCCGGACGGTGGCGTTGTCCGCCACAAAGGCGGAGGGATGGATGACAGGTTTTTTCATGGCTGCACCTCGCAAAAGTTTTTCTGCATTGTATCACAACTTTCCGGGAAAATCGACAGTCACGGTAAAATTTGTGCTTACATTTTTCGTCAGAATATGTTATACTGATGTCAGGTAATGGTGAGCAAAAGGGGAACGCATGGTCGTGTGCCATGTGCCTTTTTGTGTATATATGTGTATGTATGTTGCGGATAAGGAGCGTGTGTGATGTTTGCAGCGGGTGATTTGGTGGTATACGGCGGCGAGGGCGTCTGCCGGGTGGAGTCCATAGGGCCATCCGGTCTGGCCTATGACGGCGGCGACAAGGTCTACTATCATCTTTCTCCCCTGTACCGCGGCGGCACCGTTATGACTCCGGTGGACACCGGTGTCCTCATGCGCCCCATCATCAGCCGCGCCCATGCGCTGGAGCTGATCGCCGCGCTGCCGGCCCTGCCGGAGCAGAAGCCCGCCGAGCGCGGTATGCGTGCTGCCAAGGATTTCTACCACCAGCTGGTGCTCCGCTGTGACTGCGCCGAGCTGGCCGCCATGATCCACGGTATCTGCCGCAAGCGGGCGTGGGCCCTGCGCCATGGTAAGAAGGTCAGCCAGATGGATGAGCGCTATCTCAAGCGGGCTGAGGACCAGCTCTACGGCGAGCTGGCCGCGGCACTGGATATGCCCCGGGATCAGATGATCCCCTATATCCGCCAGACCTGGGCCAAGTGGCCCGAGCAGCTGCCCAAGCAGGGGCAGGAGGAGCCGGCGGAGGCTGCTGAAGTGGAATAAGCGGACAGGGACGGCGGGAGCCGTCCCTGTTTTAACAGCAACTCGTATCAAACATTTGGGGCGGAAAGGGTGTATTCTGTTCACAGCGAGAGAAGGGAGCAAGCCTATGTACGAATGGCAGCAGCTGATCCAGACCGTCGTCAATGAGATGGACGACGCCATTATGCGCCGGGACGATCAGGCGTTGACACTGCGGGCGCTGGCGGCACGTCTGCACTATTCTGAGTACCACGCCACCCATAAATTCCGCGAGATCGCAGGTATGTCCCTGCGTACCTACCTGCACCAGCGGCGCCTGGCCTTTGCCCTGAAGGAGGTGCGCGATACCGACCGGCCTTTGTTGGACATCGCGCTGGACTACGGCTTTTCCGGGCAGGAGGCCTTTACCCGCGCCTTCAAGGCGCTCTACGGCGTTACCCCCGGTGTTTACCGCCGCCGGCCCCGCCCCGTAGTGCTCCGCACCCGCATCCATCCCTTCGATCGCTATATCTTTGGATTGGGAGAGATCGGTATGGTCAAAAGTGAACAGGGCGTCAAGACGTATTTCTATTTTGTGCCGGGGCAGTACTTCAAGTATATCCGGCCCATCAGACGGGAGAAATAAGAAAACAAGGCAGCCCAATGGGCTGCCCTGTTTTTCAGATTAAGAATTCCGCAGGGACGTCGTGGGAGGAAAACAGCAGCGGCGACAGCGTTCTGGCGTAGGCCCCGGTGTTCCCCACGGCCACAAGATCTCCCACCGCCAGCGCCGGACCGGTGAAGTTCTTAGCCAGCACGTCTGCGGCGCAGCAGAGGTTTCCTGCGATGTCTACGGTCTCGGTGATGCCGGTATCCTCCGCAGGCAGGGCGGTGATGGGGAAGGCGGTCTCGCCGGTAAACAGAGGTTCCTGAGGCGCAAGGGGGCCTTCTCCGGCGGCGTTACGCAGCATGGCGGCAAGAGAGGGCTTCTGGAAGCCGTTGAGACAGTTTTCTACGATGACATAGGTGGTGCCGTGGGACGTCTTTTTGTCTACCACAGGCAGATAGTACGTTCCCGCCTGTGCTGTCAGAAACCGCCCGGACTCCACCAGCAGCCGTGCACGGAGGGTACGGGCGTTTTCCTCTGCCACGGCCTGCGTACATTGCTTCAAGGTGCTCATGCTCAGCGGCGGTTGGCACGCCGGGTCGTAAACGATGCCTACTCCGCCGCCGAAGTTGATATACTCGATGGCACAGTCCAGAATATCGCGGACGCGGAGGGCCAGCGCGAAGCAGTTTTTGTAGTAGCGGGCGAGAGTGTCCGCGGAGAGGTTCTGGGAGCGCAGGTGAATATGGAGGCCGCAGACGGCTGCCGGCAGCGTTTGCAGCAGGATTTTCAGTGCCGGGAGGTCGGACTCGTCGATGCCGAACTTGGATGTCCCGCCCGTACCGCCGTCCATGCTGAAAGCGGGGTTCACGCGCAGGCCGATGGCCTTTGTCTCGCCGCGGGCAGCGGCCATAGCGGCGATTCGCCGCACCTCGCCGATAGAATCGGCGATCAGATGGCAGTTATCCCACGCGGCGGCCAGTGCACGATCACTTTTTCCGGCGGCGGAGAAGTAGATATCCTCCTGCGCGATCCCGCATTCCGCGGCCAGGCAGACCTCACCCGCACTGGCCGCATCCGCGCCGATGCCCAGCGCCGCAAGGTGCCGTATTACCGGTGGGAAGGGGTTGGCCTTCACGGAGAACAGAATATCAAAGCCGGGGAAGGTCCTGTGGAGAGTCTCTGCCTGTGCGGTAAGGATCTCGCGGGAGTAAATGTAGCAGGGCGCGTGCTGACGCGCCAAGGCGAGGGCATTTTCGTTCATGGGGCACCATCCTTTCGTGTACTGTTGATGACAGTATAACATGGGGTGGAGGGGAAAGGCAAAACATTCCTTGCACGCCGACGTGAAGTGTGCTACAATACGGCGTGGATATGCGGGCGTGGTGGAATTGGTAGACTCGATGGATTTAGGTTCCATTGCCAACAGGCGTGCGGGTTCGAGTCCCGCCGCCCGCACCAAAAAGGGAAAGACACATATTCATGTGCCTCTCCCTTTTTGGTATGATGAACAGGAGGCGGCTCTATGAAACGAATAGCGTCCATACAGGACATTTCCTGTCTGGGGCGGTGCTCGCTGACGGTGGCGCTGCCGGTGATCTCCGCCATGGGGGTGGAGTGCGCCATCGTGCCCACGGCGGTGCTCAGTGCGCACACGGCGTTTCCGGGCTTTGTCAGCCGGGATCTCAGCGACCAGCTGCCGGCCATCGCCGATCACTGGCGGTCCCAGCAGGTGCATTTTGACGCGCTCTATACCGGTTACATCGCCTCCGCGCCCCAGGTGCAGCAGGTGATGGACTTTTTCGCCGCGGTGAAGAGCCCGGATACGCTGCTGATCGTGGACCCGGCCATGGCGGACCACGGGAAGCTGTACAGCGGGTTTGACGGCGCTTTCCCGGCGGCGATGGCCCGCCTGACGGCTCGGGCGGACGTGGCGCTGCCCAATATCACGGAGGCCTGTCTGCTGACCGGTACGCCTTACCGGGAGGAGGTGGACGAGGGCTTTGCCCGTGAGCTGCTGCGGGGAGTGGCCGCGCTGGGGGCGAAGAAGGTGATCCTCACCGGGGTGTCCTTTGCGCCGGATAAGCTGGGCGCTATGGGCTATGACAGCGGCGCGGGGACATATTTTACCTGTCTCGGCCCGCGGAACCCGGCCTCCTTCCACGGCACGGGGGATATTTTCGCCGCCGTTGTCACCGGCGGGCTCATGCGGGGCATGACGCTGGAGCAGGCGGCTTCGCTGGCGGTGGAATTTGTGCTGGCCTGTATCGACGCCACGGCGCGGGACCCGCAGGCCGGGTGGTACGGTGTGGAGTTTGAAAAGGCGCTGCCGCTGCTGTGCGAACGGGTGCGGGAGCTGCCGGAAAACTGAAAAAGAAAACAGCCCTGCGGCGCTGCCGCAGGGCTGCTGTGCATTTATTCGGGGTCGCCGTCCGCGTGCTCCGTCGGTTTGTCTTCGGCGGGGGTGCCTTCCGGGTCCTTATCCTCCGGCTTTTCATCGTAGTCCGGCATGGGGATGGGCTCGGACACGATGTTGATGTGCCTGGCGGGGGCCTCGATGGTCTCCGGTACGCTGGGCCGGAAGGCGGGCTGGCTGTTCTTGCTGGCGCCGTAGTTGTCCACGGTCTCCGGGTCACGGCCCTCGATGATGGCCATCATCTCCTGGCCGGTGATCGTCTCCTTCTTCAGCAGATAGGCGGCGATCTTGTCCAGCAGTTCCCGGTTCTCCCGCAGGATCTGCTTGGCCTCCTCGTGGCACTGGCGCAGGATATTGATGGTCTCGCGGTCGGCTGCGGCGTAGGTCTCCTGGGCGCAGGTCATGGAGTAGCCGCCGTCCAGATACTGGCTCTGAACGCTGCCCAGGGCCATCATGTCGAACTCGTCGCACATACCGAAGCGTGCCACCAGGTTCCGGGCCATCTCCGTGGCGCGCTCGATGTCGTTGGCGGCGCCGGAGGTCATGGTGTTGCACACCACCTCCTCACTGGAGCGTCCGGCCAGCAGGGTACGGATCTCGGTCAGAATGTCCTCGCGGGACATGAGGAACTTTTCCTCCTCCGGCAGGTGCAGGGTGTAGCCCAGCGCACCCTGGGTATGGGGTACGATGGTGATCTTGCTGACGGGCTGGGCATTCTTCTGCTTGGCCGCCACCAGCGCGTGACCCACCTCGTGGTAAGCGATAATGCGCTTTTCCGCCTCGGTGATGACGGTGCCCTTCTTCTCGCTGCCGGCGATGACCAGCTCAAAGGACACCAGCAGATCATCCTGATTTACGGCCCGGCGGCCCTTACGCACGGCGCGCAGGGCGGCCTCGTTTACCAGGTTGGCCAGGTCGGCGCCCACGCAGCCGGCGGTGGCCTGGGCGATCTTTTCCAGATTTACGTCCTCGGCCAGGCGGATATTGCGGGTGTGGACCTGCAAGGTGGCCAGACGGCCGGCCAGGTTGGGCCGGTCCACGGTGATGCGCCGGTCGAAGCGGCCGGGGCGCAGCAGCGCCTTGTCCAGTACCTCGGGGCGGTTGGTGGCGCCCAGCACGATGACGCCCTTGCTGGGGTCGAAGCCGTCCAGCTCGGCCAGCAGTTGGTTCAGGGTCTGCTCGCGCTCATCGTTGCCGCCAAAGCGGCTGCCGTCGCGGGATTTGCCGATGGTGTCGATCTCATCGATGAAGATGATGCAAGGGGCGACCTTGGCGGCCTCCTTGAACAGGTCGCGGACGCGGCTGGCGCCCACGCCCACGAACATCTCCACAAAGTCGGAACCGGAGATGGAGAAGAAGGGGACGCCGGCCTCGCCGGCCACGGCCTTGGCCAGCAGGGTCTTGCCGGTACCGGGGGAGCCCACCAGCAGCGCGCCCTTAGGCAGCTTGGCGCCGATGGCGGTGTATTTGCCGGGATTGTGCAGGAAGTCGATGATCTCCTCCAAAGACTCCTTGGCCTCGTCCTGACCGGCCACATCCTTGAAGGTGACGCCGGTGGACTTCTCCATGTAGACCTTGGCGTTGGCCTTGCCCACACTGCCGATGCCGCCGAAGCCGCCGCCTCCGGATTTGCTCATCAGACGCATGACCAGCATGAACGCGCCCACGATGAAGATGGTGGGCAGGATATACTGGATCATGATCATCAGGAAGGGGCTCATCTCGGCCTCATAGAAGCCGGTATAGGCCACATTGTGCTCCTCCAGCAGGGGGAGCAGGTCGGCGTTGGAGAGGTACACGGTGTACAGCGTCAGGCCGGAGTCCTTGGACTGGGTGTAGGTTTTTGTCTCCGTCTTGCTGCCGGAGGTGACCTCCTCGGTGAAGACGTAGCCGTCCACGGGGGTGACGTAGATGGTGCTGTCCTTGAACAGGACCTCCTTCACCTGATCCTTTTCGATCATGGAGATCATGTCGCTGTATTTGATCTCGTGACTGGTGCTCTTATTGGCGGCGTTGTTGTTGTAGGCGTTGAAATACTGGAACGCCACCGTCAGCACCAGTGCCCACGCGATCAGCGTGAGAACGCCGCGGAAACCGCCGTTTTTGCCGTTCTTGCCGCCGCGGTTGTTATTGTTGCTGCTGTTGTTATTGGCCATATATTTATCCTCCGTTTGACTTGTGAGGGGAATATAATTTCTAATCAGTATACCACACCTACCCGAAAGTCTCAAGGCAAAGGCAGAGGGTTTTCCTGTAAAATTTCTATGAATGTGCCTTTATATTGACGAAAGGATGTGGTATACTGGTGACAATTATATGGATCGCGAGGTATGCCCCATGAGAGAGATAAAGGACACCGAGAACAGACGGCCGCTGCCCGACGCCGAGGCGGACGGCATCATCGAGGGCCGCAACGCGGTCATCGAGGCCCTGCGGACGGAGACGGCCATCGACAAGATCTATATCGCCAAGGGCGAGACGGATAAGACGCTGGGGCACATCGCCTCCAAGGCCCGCGCCGCGGGCATCGTGGTGGTGGATGCCGACCGGCGGAAGCTGGACGCCATGAGCCGCACCCATGCCCACCAGGGGGTCATCGCTCTGGCGGCCGTGCGGGAATACGCCACGGTGGAGCAGATCCTGCAGTCCGCCGCCGACAGGGGCGAGGCGCCGCTGCTGGTGGTGTGCGACGAGATATCCGACCCCCACAACCTGGGCGCGATCCTGCGTACCGCCGAGTGTGCCGGGGCCCACGGGGTCATCATCCCCAAGCGGCGCAGCGCGGGACTGACGGCCATCGTGGCCAAGACCTCCGCCGGCGCTGTGAGCTATATCCCGGTGGCGCGGGTGCCCAACATTCCGGCGCTGCTGAAGGACCTGAAAAAGCAGGGCGTGTGGGTGTTCGGTACGGCGGCGGATGGGAATACCACGCTGTACAATGCCGATCTGAAGGGGCCGGCGGCCATTGTCATCGGCTCCGAGGGGACGGGCATGACCCGCCTGGCGGCGGAGAATTGCGATTTTCTGGTGAGCATCCCCATGAAAGGAAAGATATCCTCGCTGAATGCCAGCGCGGCGGCGGCCATACTGCTGTACGAGGCTGTGCGGCAGCGGGGATAACGGAAAGCGACGCGGAACAGGACGAAAACAGGAAAGAACAGCATGAGAAGGCGACGGGACGAGGAACTATACGGCGCGTTCGACGAGCAGGAGGACGAGCTTTCACTGGAGGCCATTCTTGCCGAGTACGGCAAGGGTGGGCGTCAGCCTGTCCTGGAGGAGCCGTCGGAGGGGCCTCCGTCCCAGCCGGAGCCCGTTCCTGAACCGGAGCCTATTCCGGAGCCGGAACCGGTCCAGAAAGAGGAGCGGGTCCCGGGACCGGAATATGAATCCCCCGCGCCGGATCGGGTGGCGTTGAAGGATATCATGTCCCAGACGGTGGACGCGGTGCTGGAGGACGAGGACGATGGCGTCATCGCCCAGCCGGTGCCCCTGCGGGAGCGTCTTGCGGCGGTGCTGGAGAGGCTTCGCCGTCCGGCAGCGGAGCAGAGGCGCCGTCCGGCTTTTCAGGACACCGAGCGGCTGTTCGACGAGCCGGAGGAGGAACCGGAGCCGGAGGAACCACCGGAGCCGGAGCCCCTGCCGGAGGATGTGCTGCGGGATGCCAAGCGCCGGTGCAGCCGGCTGCGCGGCGGACTGATAGGGGGGATGCTCCCGGCGCTGGCACTGGTGGCCGCGGCGGTGCTGCAGGAGTTGGAAAAGCTGCCGTCGGCGTGGCTGGATGCGTCGCTGTTGCGGTGCGCTGCCCTGGGGGCGGGGCTGCTGCTGACGGCGCTGGCCTGTATGCCGGTGTGGAAGCAGGCTGCGTCGCTGCTGCGTGAGGGAAAGGCGGGCTGTGAGCTGTGTGCCGCTGTCGCCGTGCTGACGCAGCTGATCTGCTGTGTGTGCGGCGTGGTCACGGGCAGTACCCGGGCCACGCCCTATGCCGCCGCCGGCGCGCTGCTGATCCTGGCCTGCCAGTGGGGGCTGTACCTGGAGGCGTCGGCACTGCGGAACGCCTACCATCTGCTGGTGCTCAACGGCACCGTGCCCTATGTGGCGTCGGTGACGGCGGCGGGCGTATGCAGGCAGCAGGGGACGGAAGAGGGCTTTTACCGTCTGTGCAGCAAGCCCGATCCGGCGCGGAGATGGCAGAATTACGCCCTGCCGCTGGTGCTGGCTACGGCGTCGGTGCTGTCCGGCGTGGTGTGCTTTTCCGGCGGGAATATGAGCGATTTCCCCTGGGTGCTGACGGCGCTGACCACCGCCGGCGCGGGGCTGGGGATTCCCCTCAGCGGGGCTCTGCCCATGTACTATCTGTCCCGGCGGCTGAGCCGCAGCGGTTGCGCCGCCGCAGGTTATGCCGGGGCGAAGGCGGTCAGCCGGCCACGGCGGCTGGTGCTGACGGACGACGATCTGTTCCCGGCGGGAACGGTGACATTGAACGGCTATAAGGTCTTCGGCGAGGAGCGCAGCCGCGCGGTGTCCTACGCCGCGTCGGTGGCCAGAGCGGCGGGCAGCAGCCTGACGCCGCTGCTGGAGCGCCAGCTCACCGCCGAGGGAGGTTTTCACCTGTCGGTGGAGTGGGTGAACTATTGTGAAGAAGGCGGCGTGGAGGCCAATATCCGGGGCGAAACGGTGCTCATGGGCAGTGCGTACTTTATGAAAAAGCGCAAGGTGGCCCTGCCCCGGGATATGAAGTTGTCTACCGGCGTGTTTCTGGCGGTAGACGGGGCGCTGACAGCGGTGTTTGCCGTGAAATATCAGCCCTCCCGCAACGCGGAATGGGCCCTGCGGACGCTGAAGCGGTTTCACATCGTGCCGGTGCTGGCCGTGCGAAGCGGCAACGTGACACCGGGGCTGATCAAGCGGAAATTCGGCGTGGACGCCAAGCCGGTGTATCCGGACGTGTCCACGCGGCTGGCGCTGGCCCAGCTGGCGGAGCAGCAGGGCGAGCAGCCCTGCGTGGCCATCTGCCGGGAGGGGCTTATGCCGCTGGTGGAGTCTGTGGCCGGGAGCCGCCGGGCGGTGAAGGCTGTACGGACCGCCACCATCCTTAGCTACATCGGCGCGGCGGCAGGCGTGGCGCTGGCCTACTATCTCACCTCTGTGGGCAATTTTGCCCTCCTGACGCCCATTGCCATGGTGCTGTATCAGGTGCTGTGGCTGCTGCCGACGCTATTGCTGGCCGGCTTAGTCAAACATTACTGACGGTGGGACCTTTTCCGCCCTGCCTGCGCCAGCCCTTCTCGACGTATACCCGATACGCCGTCGCCGGTCTGCCATCGGCAGGACGGAAGATCTCTCCGATGTGGGGAGATAGTTCGCTAATGGCAGAAAGGGAAGCGCACATATGGAAAAGTACAGGACAACACTGCTGGCGGGGTATCGGGAAGTCGATGTCATCGATATAAAGAACGACAAAAGAGTGAGGGTGTGGGGAGATATCCTCTCCGTACTGCTGATGGCGGCCACAGTAGGTGTCGGCTGTCTTGTCGTGCCGTTGTCGGAGCTGATACACTTTGACTATACGGATATGGCAGCGCTGCTGTCCGTGCTCCTGCGGCTGATTGCCGCGGGCCTGGGCGGGGTCGCTGTGATCGTGCTGACCTGCCTGCTGGCCGCGGCCGCCATGCGTTGGTGCGGGGCGGAAAAGACGAATTTCGGCATTACCAAAGGGTTGGTCTGTACGGTGGGCTGTGACGGATATTTCAGCCGTGGGGCGTATATGCGGTACACCCTGACCGCGCCGGCGATACTTTTTGCGGTGATCCTGCTGGCGGCGCTGGCGCTGCCGCGAAGCTGGTTCTGGGTGGCGTGGTTCTGGCAGATGAACAATATAAGCCTGATGGGAATGACCCTGTATATGCACCGAAGGCTGCGCCGCCTGCCGGAGGATATATGGATACAGGACGGCGGGACGGTCGTAACGGTATATGCGCCGCAGGACATCGGCGAGATGAACAGAGAATGACACTGTTTGTTGTACAAAGTGACGAAAAGTGCGGGATACTCCCGCACTTTTCCCACAAATATCTAAATTAGAGGTTGTCAGGCTTGAAGAAATACTATATAATCGGTACGTTGAGCTACTGTCCGCGGCTGTGGGCGGCGGACTTCAAGAAAATGAAGGGAGAACATCATCACTATGACTGCTAACGACATTCGCAATATCGCCCTGCTGGGTCACGGAGGCTCCGGCAAGACCTCTCTGGCTGAGCAGATGCTCTTTATGACCAAGGGTACCGATCGTCTGGGCAAGACCGCCGACGGCAACACCACCTGCGACTATGATGCCGAGGAGATCAAGCGCCAGATATCCATCTCCCTGGCCTTTGCCCCCGTTATGTACAAGGGCAAGAAGATCAACGTCATGGACGCCCCCGGCAACTTCGATTTCTCCGGCGAGGCCGTGTGCGCTATCCGCGCCGCCGAGTGCGCCGTCATCGTGGGCAACGCCAAGGACGGCCTGTCCGTGGGTATGGAGCGTACCTGGAAGATGCTGGGCAAGAAGCCCCGGATGATGTTCATCAACCGCGTGGAGGAGGCCAACTCCGACTACGCGTCCTGCATTGAGGCCATCAAGGCCAAGTACGGCACCGCCATCGCCCCCATCGTGGCCACCAAGGCCGACGCCAATAAGGCTGTCACCGTCATCGTGGACCTGCTGCACAACAAGGCCTACGACGCCAAGGGCGAGTGCGCCATCCCCGGCGACATGGCCGACGAGGTGGAGGCCCTGCGCGCTGAGCTGATGGAGGCTGCCGCCGGCGCCGACGAGGAGCTGATGGAGAAGTTCTTCGAGACCATGGAGCTGTCCGCCGAGGATATGGCCAAGGGCCTGAAGATCGGCGTGCGCGACGGCAGCGTGTGCCCCGTGCTGTGCGGCTCCGCCGTCACCGGCATGGGCGTGGATATGCTGATGCAGACCATCGTGGACCTGGTGCCCGTGGCCACCGATATGCCCGCCGAGGCTGCCGAGGACGACGACGGCAACGCCATCGAGGTCGCCTATGACCCCAACGGCCCCACTGCCGCTTTCGTGTTCAAGACCATCTCCGACCAGTACGGCAAGTTCTCCATGATCAAGGTCATCCGCGGCAAGGTCACCGGCGACATGTCCCTGTACAACATGACCACCGGCAATACCGAGAAGCTGGGCCGCCTGTACACCATGAAGGGCAAGAAGGCCGAGGAGACCAAGGAGATCTGCTGCGGCGACATTGGCGCCATCGGCAAGATGGACAAGGTCAAGACCGGCGACACCCTGTGCGAGCCCAAGACCTATGTGAAGTTCGCGCCGCTGGCCTTTGCCCCCGCCTGCTACGAGCGCGCCATCTCCCCCAAGACCAAGCAGGAGATCGAGAAGCTGGGCACCGGCCTGAACAAGCTGAACGAGGAGGATCCCACCTTCTCCGTCACCAATAACGCCGAGACCCACCAGACCGTGATCTCCGGCGCCGGCGACATCCAGATCGACGTGCTGTGCAGCAAGCTGAAGAGCCGCTTCGGCGTGGACGCGGAGCTGGATACCCCCCGCGTTGCCTATCGTGAGAAGATCCGCAGCACCGTCCGCAAGCAGGGCCGCTATAAGAAGCAGACCGGCGGCAGTGGTCAGTTCGGCGATGTCCATATCATTTTCGAGCCCCAGACTGAGCAGGAGGATATGATCTTCGAGGAGAACGTGTTCGGCGGCTCCGTGCCCAAGAACTACTTCCCCGCCGTGGAAAAGGGCCTGCGCGAGAGCTGCCTGCACGGCGTGCTGGCCGGCTATCCCGTGGTGTTCCTGAAGGCCACCCTGGTGGATGGTTCCTACCACCCCGTTGACTCCTCCGAAATCGCGTTCAAGCTGGCTGCCAACCTGGCCTTCAAGGCCGCGCTGCCCGAGGCCAAGCCCGTGCTGATGGAGCCCATTGGTGAGCTGAAGGTCACCATCCCCGACAGCTATCTGGGCGATGTGATGGGCGATCTGAATAAGCGCCGCGGCCGCGTGATGGGCATGAACCCCACCGGTGACGGCGAGCAGGTACTGGAGGCTGAGGTCCCCATGGCCGAGATGATGAGCTACGCCATCGATCTGCGGTCCATGACCCAGTCCCGCGGTACGTTCACCTTCAACTTCGTCCGCTACGAGGATTGCCCCGCCGCGGCGCAGGAGAAGGCTATTGCCGAGGCTAAGGCGCTGGCCGAGGCCGAGTAAATTGAAATGAGGAGCCCGGTACACTGTGCGTACCGGGCTCCTTTGCATATTTTCCGCACCGATAGGGGAGGCTAACAGGCACTGGAAAAATTTTTTGAAAAATTTTAAAAACCCTCTTTACAAAGCAAAAGCAATGTGCTATTATACTAATGCAAACGATAATTGTTAGCGATAAGAGAGGAGCGCCGCAGATGGATAACACACGGTACAGCCCCAAGCGGGACGCCATACTGCAATGCCTGCGCTCCACCACCTGCCACCCCTCGGCGGAGTGGGTGTACAGCCAGCTGAAGCCGACGATACCGGACCTGTCTTTGGCCACCGTCTACCGCAATCTGGCGCGGTTCCGGGCGGAGGGCGCGGTGCAGGTCATCGGCTGTGTGGACGGTGAAGACCGCTACGACGGCAACACCGCCCCCCACGGGCACTTCGTCTGCCGCACCTGCGGCGCGGTCATCGACCTGCCGCCCATCCCGGTGGAGCTGCCGGATATGACGGCTGTGGGCGAGGCGGATAGCTGCGGCGTCGTGTTCTACGGCCGCTGCAACGGCTGCCTGGCCGAGAAGAAAACCAGTTGACAAATGCCGCTGCGGCGGCGTCAAAATAACAAACACAACGACATGAATACATTTATGGAGGTAACGATTATGAAGAAGTGGGTCTGTCCTGTTTGCGGTTATGTTCACGAGGGTGATGTTCCCCCCGCCGAGTGCCCGGTCTGCCACGTCAGCGGCGACAAGTTCCTGCTGCAGTCTGAGGAGAAGTCCTGGGCCGCCGAGCACGTTGTGGGCGTAGGCAAGGTCTTTGGCGACGATGTCCCCGAGGATGTCCGCAAGGAGATCATCGACGGTCTGCGCGCCAATTTCGAGGGAGAGTGCTCCGAGGTCGGTATGTATCTGGCCATGGCGCGCGTGGCGCACCGCGAGGGCTATCCCGAGATCGGCCTGTACTGGGAGAAGGCCGGCCTGGAGGAGGCCGAGCACGCCGCCAAGTTCGCCGAGCTGCTGGGCGAGGTCGTGACCGACTCCACCAAGAAGAACCTCGAGATGCGCGTTGAGGCCGAGAATGGCGCCACCGCCGGCAAGACCGATCTTGCCAAGCGCGCCAAGGCCGCTGGCCTCGATGCCATCCACGACACCGTGCACGAGATGGCTCGCGACGAGGCTCGCCACGGCAAGGCTTTCGCTGGCCTGCTCAAGCGCTACTTTGGCTAAGCCAACTGCCTGAGACATAACCTCTAGCTCGAAGAAGGCCCGGACCGTATTGGTTCGGGCCTTTTCGTTGGCTTATTGCAGTTGCTCCTGAAGAACACTGAGCGACTGAGAGCTCAGGTCGTCGTATTGTATGAGGACGCGAGATGGAGCGTTCTTAGTCGATGCCCGATCACCCGTCCACAGGCAATCGGCGATGTTGACATAGGAAATACGAGCGTCAGCGAGAGCCTTCGCGAAACTCTCCCCTGCCTTGTCCTCGGCCAGGGCAACAGTGCAATAAAGGCCCGCGTCTGCATGCTCGATCGAGACCTCCCCTGCCGGAAACGCTTTCCGTACAAGC
>ERZ831979.2213-NODE-2213-length-14084-cov-2.645734_pt1 | contig 14084 bp, 8 predicted proteins | sample MGYA00519952_ERZ831979 | MGnify/ENA primary metagenome ERZ831979 (study PRJEB31850, sample SAMEA3708723) | human gut metagenome | biome: human gut; feature: human-associated habitat; material: faeces | place: China | collected 2014 ...
AAATGGATGATACCTTGCTAAACCGGGACGTCTCAAACACTCCTCTAGGCATGTATTCATCAGAGACTTAACAAAATAAGAAATCACGTAAAAAACATTGCGTTCTGCGGCAATTATCTTAGTTCTCGGATGACAGAACAATTTAGTTTATCGGCTGCAAAATATCCAATTTATTGCCGACATAATAAGCAATCTGTGGTTCGGACAATAACTTCCGGTATGGGAAGTTTGAGTGAATTGCTAATCTTCTAATGCGGCATATACAATATCGCGGATAACTTGTACATCCCGGTAACCGTTACCACCACATTTGTTGATCACATAAATGATCGCCAGATCCTCAGCCGGATCCATACTTACATAGCTGCCTAACCAGCCGTCCCATCCAAATTCGCCATTAGATCCAATGCTTTCGGAAAGTTCTGTATGGATCATACAACGCATCAGATTGCCATAGCCATAACCTTTTAATGATTCCCAGTCAAAGCTTACCAGCTGTTTTTCATTAAGATGATTCTGTGTCATCCATTCTACTGTTTTGCGTCCCAAAATGCGGATACCCTGATACGTTCCTTTGTTTAACATCATCTGTGCAAATTTGGCGTAATCGCTCAAGGTAGATACCAAACCTGCGCCACCGGATTCAAAAGATGGCTGTTTTAGATGCATATGAGACAGACATAAATGCTGCCAGGTGCATGGATCTAACGTTTGAGTTTCCGGCATATATTGATAGAACTGCATAAAACGACCCTGCTTTTGCTCTGGGACATAGAAATCAGTGTCTGTCATGCCGAGCGGATCAAAAATAGTTTCTTTTAGATACGTAATGTAGCGTTTGCCGGATACGACTTCCACGATGGCGCCGAGAACGTCTGCGCAAAAACCGTATAACCAGCGCTCGCCTGGCTGGAATGCCAGAGGCTGTTGACCGATGATATTTGCCAATTCATAGGTAGAAGGAGTCGGTTCGCCTTTGGCGATCTTATCATAGAAATCTGCCTGGATCTTGTCCATAATAGCACCGGCAGGAAAAGATGCATCCGGGTAGACTACACCGGCAGTCATATCCAACAGATCTTGGATAGTGACTTCGCGGTTCGCCGGAACAAGTCCCTGATCGGTATATACTTTTTGATCTTTAAACCCCGGTAAATACTTGCTGGCCGGGTCGGATAGTGCTAATGCACCCTTTTCTACCAAAGTCATCACAGCAACAGAAGTGATCGGCTTTGTCATAGAATAACAGCGGAAGATCGTATCTGGTTTCATTGGATGGTGCTTTTCCTTGTCTGCTTCGCCGTATTCTTTGCGGTATACTTCCTCGCCGCGATGGAGTATACAGATGGATGCGCCGACATTACAGTCAGGATCTTCACTGTGCCCGATCAATGTTGATGTGATCGCAGCATCCAGTCGTTTTAAGATGGTTTGGTTCATATATCAAAATCCTCGCTTTCTGCTTAAGTATTCTCTTGTTATGTTAGCACAATACCTGATAAAAACCAATCATTATCAACAAGAATAAAATTAAAAAAAAAATACATACTATGTTTGAGAATAGCAGAACATATGGCAAAGGAAGGAGAATAGCAGATATGAATCCGGCACAGGCATATACGATCATGTTTTTTACAGGAGGATTTTTATATTGCGCATTAGAAATATTAATGCGGGGTTATTCTCATATATCAATGCTGCTAGCTGGTGGAATTTGTTTTGTGTTAGTCGGTGCTGTGCAAAATCTACTGGGTGGACAGGCATCACTGGTGGGGCAGATGCTTTTGTGCAGTCTTATGATCACGGTGGTGGAATTTGTTGTCGGCATGATCGTGAATCGTTATCTGCATCTGGCGGTATGGGATTATTCCGGACAGCAGTACAACTTTCGGGGGCAGATCTGTCTTTTATATTGTAATTTATGGTTCTGGTTGTCGGGTCCTGTTATCGTACTCCATGATTTAATGGAACATTTCTTATTAAACGTACCGATGCAGCACTATAAAATTTTTTAGTATGTATGCCCGCTTGCTGCTGAGGAGATATGTTTGGATCTTCTGAACGGATATTGTTTTGAGACATTTTCCTTTGTGGTATATTGGACATTATCATAAATGGTTCATAATTTTGGCGAATAGTCTCGTTTGGGTATTGACGAAATGCGTCGAAAGGTATAATATAAAAGTTGCGTGTTATTACACGGTATAAGAAAATAGTTCACAAAACAACTCTTATTTAGAGTGGCGGAGAGTGAAGGCTCTGTGAAACCACGGCAACCCCTGACAGGAAGGTGCCAATCTCAGCGAGAAATCGAGCAATAAGAGGGTTTGAGATCAAGTTGAAATCAAGTCCATCTGTCGTCGGTTTAGGTGGGCTTTTTCTTTTTGGAAATATTCGTAGATAGACCGTATAGAAATGGTACGGCAGAATGGAGGAAATTATGGAGAAACGTTTGTTTACATCGGAATCGGTTACGGAAGGACATCCGGACAAAATATGTGATAACATTTCCGATGCTGTATTGGATGCATTGATGGAGCAGGATCCGATGAGCCGTGTTGCTTGCGAGACAGTCATTACGACAGATTATGTGATGATCATGGGCGAGATCAGCACGAGAGCTAAGGTTGATTATGAGAAGATTGCGCGTGAGACGATCCGAGAGATTGGTTATGACGATGACACCAAAGGATTCAACTGTGATACCTGTAAGGTAAAGGTGTTGTTAGATCAGCAGTCTGCAGATATAGCTATGGGTGTTGATAAGGCTTTTGAGGCAAAGAACGGTGAAATGGATATGTCTGATGCACAGATTGAAGCAATCGGTGCAGGAGATCAGGGAATGATGTTTGGCTATGCAACCAACGAGACGGAGGATTGCATGCCATATGCGATTTCTTTGGCACATCAGTTAACACGCCAGTTGACAGAGATGCGTAAGAATGGAACACTTTCTTATCTTCGACCGGATGGCAAAAGTCAGGTGACAGTAGAGTATGATGAAGCCGGTAAGCCGATACATATCAGTGCTGTGGTTATTTCGAGTCAACATGCAGAGGATGTATCACAGGAGCAGATCCATGAAGATATTCGTAAGTATGTGATCGATCCGATCCTCCCGGCAGAATTAGTAAGTGAAGATACGAAATATTTTATCAATCCAACCGGCAGATTCGTGATCGGCGGACCGAATGGTGACAGCGGATTGACTGGTCGTAAGATCATCGTAGATACGTATGGCGGATATGCACGTCACGGTGGCGGAGCTTTTTCGGGAAAAGACTGCACAAAGGTAGATCGTTCGGCTGCATATGCAGCACGTTACGTTGCCAAAAATATCGTAGCGGCAGGTCTTGCAGACCGTTGTGAGATTCAGCTTTCCTATGCAATCGGTGTTGCACAGCCGACTTCTGTTATGGTAGATACGTTTGGTACCGGCAAATTATCCGACAGCCGTTTGGTTGAAATCATCCGTGATAACTTTGATCTTCGTCCGGCTGGTATAATCAAGATGCTCGATCTGCGCAGACCGATCTATCGCCAAACTGCGGCATATGGACATTTTGGAAGAAACACCTTAAACCTTCCATGGGAGCAGACAGACAAGGTTGCCATCTTGAAACAATATTTGGTATAATACTGCCAAGGGTCATGGAGAAGCGAGGTGTGATTTCTCTTACACTGCTATGCAGGAAAATGATCCATGGTATCTATGAAGGAAACAAAGACACAATACAGGGGGTATATCATGACGAGCAAACCAATTTTATACATTGTAATTCCTTGTTACAATGAAGAAAAAGTATTACCGGAAACAGAACCATTATTTTTGCAGACGCTGCGTGGCATGATCTCAGAGGGGAAGATTGCAGAAGAGAGCCGTGTCATGTTTGTAAATGATGGAAGCAAAGATGCTACTTGGGAATTGATCAGCAAGTTTGCGGAGGAAGAAGAGCAGATCGAGGGTTTATGTTTGTCACGTAATCGTGGACATCAGAATGCTCTTTTTGCAGGATTGATGACAGCAAAACAATATGCAGATATTACAATATCGATCGACTGTGACGGTCAGGATGATATGACAGCGATGACGCGGATGGTGGACGAGTATTTGGGAGGATCACAGATCGTCTATGGTGTGCGTTCCGAGAGAAAGACAGATACGGTATTCAAGCGTGCTACGGCACAGGGCTTTTATAAAGTTATGGCGGCGATGGGCGCAGATGTTGTATACAATCATGCAGATTACCGTTTGATGAGTAAAGAAGCACTGGAAGGATTAGCACAGTTCAAAGAGGTTAATCTGTTCTTACGTGGAATGGCACCGTTAGTAGGTTTTCGCTATTCCTGTGTTTACTATGAACGCGCTGAGAGAATTGCCGGAGAGAGCCATTACCCGTTGAAAAAAATGCTTTCGTTTGCGTTTGATGGTATTACCAGCTTTTCTGTCAAACCAATCAGTATGATCACCAGTATGGGATTTATTGTTTGCGTGATCAGTTTGATCGCTATTGTTGCAACGATCATTGAAAAGATATGCGGAATGACTGTTGGTGGATGGTCAAGTCTTTTGTGCTGTATTTTATTTTTGGGCGGTGTGCAGTTGCTTAGTTTGGGCGTTATTGGAGAGTACATTGGTAAGATTTACATGGAAACCAAGGAACGGCCACGATTTATCATTAGCGAGAGTACCGGGGATATTACACCGGCGAAGGATCGCAGATAGAAAGTGAATATATATGAAACATATTACCATAGGAATATTGGCGCACGTTGATGCGGGTAAAACGACACTGTCGGAGGGACTTTTGTATACGGCAGGGTCGATCCGCCAATTAGGGCGTGTTGACGATCAAAACGCTTTTTTAGATAACAATCATATGGAACGTGACCGGGGGATCACTATTTTCTCCAAGCCTGCGCGCTTTGCGCTGCAGGATGGAACGGTTACGCTATTAGATACACCGGGACATGTAGATTTTTCGGCAGAAATGGAGCGCGCATTGCAGGTACTGGACTATGCAGTATTAGTCGTTAGTGCTGCTGATGGCGTGCAAAGCCATACCGAGACGTTATGGCAGCTTTTTGCTTACTACGATATTCCGGTGTTTCTTTTTATCAATAAAATGGATATGCCGGATACGGATCGTGGTCGGATCATGCAGGAACTACAGGAAAAGCTTTCGGATGCCTGTGTTGATTTTGTGGCAGAACCTGAGAGCGTGATGGAAGCGGCAGCCGTGTGTGAAGAGGATCTGTTGGAACGCTTTTTGCAGGATGGAACACTTGAAGATGCAGATGTGATCCGGCTGATCAGACAACGGAAGTTGTTTCCATGTTATTTTGGCTCTGCACTAAAAATGCAGGGAGTTGAAACATTTCTAAAGGGATTGTGGCAATATACAGAGCCCGGACAGTATGGAGATGAGTTTGGCGCCAGAGTATACAAGATATCCAGAGATGAGCAGGGCAATCGACTGACACATTTGAAAGTGACGGGTGGACGCCTGCAGGCGAGACAGTTATTACAGGGCAAAAAGCAGCTGCAGTCTGATGACGGCGATGAAGAGCAGATCTGGAGCGAAAAGATCAATCAGATCCGGTTCTATTCCGGAGAAAAATATACGACAGCAAAGGAAGCCAAAGCGGGAGAAATTTGTGCGGTTACCGGTTTGTCCCATACGTATCCGGGAGAGGGGCTTGGCTTTATGGAACACGATGAAGTTCCAATATTAGAGCCGGTTTTGACGTATCGGATCTTTTTGGAACCGGACTGGGATGTAAGACGTGCACTTCCGCTCTTGAAGCAGCTTGAAGAGGAGGAACCTGAGCTTCATATTATATGGGATGAAACACTCAAAGAACTTCATGCACAGGTGATGGGCGAGGTGCAGATCGAAGTGATCAGGCAGCAGTTATTTGATCGTTATCGTATGCATGTCACTTTTGGCGAGGGAAATATCGTTTACAAAGAAACCATAGCGGCACCGGTTATCGGTATGGGGCATTTTGAACCATTACGACATTATGCAGAGGTTCATTTGCTGTTGGAGCCCGGTGAGCCGGAATCCGGTCTGGTGTTTGACACGAATTGCAGCGAAGATATGCTGAGCAAAAATTGGCAGCGTTTGATCCTAACTCATTTGCAGGAAAAGAAATATCGCGGAGTGCTTACCGGATCAGAGATCACGGATATGCGGATCTCCGTTATTGCAGGTAAAGCACATGTGAAGCATACGGAGGGCGGTGATTTCAGACAGGCGACCTACCGTGCAGTCAGGCAGGGACTTAGACAGGCAGAAACGATCTTACTGGAGCCGTATTATTCGTTCCGTTTGGAGCTGCCGACCGAACAGTTGGGACGGGCAATGACGGACATGGAGCGAATGAGTGCAAAACTAAATGCACCGGATTCATCGGGAGAATACGCAGTTCTTGCCGGAGAAGCACCGGTTGCGACAATACGCTCCTATCAGAAGGAGCTGTCTGCTTATACCGGTGGTAAAGGAAAGATGTCCTGTCAGTTGTGCGGATATCGACCATGCCACAATACGGAAGAAGTGGTTGCACAGATTGGTTATGATCCGGATCTGGATTATGCGGCAACAGCGGATTCTGTGTTTACAGCACATGGTTCCGGCTATATCGTTCCTTGGAATGAAGTGGCAGATCATGTACACGTAGATAATGGGTATTCTTTGGAAGGTAAGCAGTCGCCGGAAGACGACTATGCGGAGCCTATGACAGCAGCAATGGGGCGCAGAATGCGGTATGATACGGAATACTCGATGGGAGAAGAAGAGATTCGTTCTATTCTTGGACAAGCGGGTGGCGCAAACCGCAATCAGAAGAAAAATTGGATCAGACAGCGAAAACGTGTTGTTTCGTCCACAGACAGTCGTGGACCTGTCGCTTACAAGCGTTCGGCGGAAAAGTATCTGCTGGTGGATGGCTATAATATAGTGTTTGCATGGGACGAACTGAACGAGCTGGCAAAGGATAATATTGACGCAGCCAGAGACCGCCTGATGGATATTTTATGTAATTATCAAGCTTATATGGGGATGACACTGATCCTTGTATTTGATGCTTATAAGGTAAAAGGCGGTATTGGTCAGATGCTGGATTATCACAATATACATGTGGTATATACGAAGGAGGCGGAAACAGCAGATCAATATATCGAAAAACTTGCTCATAACATGGGGCGGGAACATGATGTAACTGTGGCAACTTCGGATGGCCTGGAGCAGCTGATCATCCGCGGACAGGGGTGCCACTTAATGTCTGCCATGGATCTAAAAGAAGAGGTGGATTATGTAAACCAACAGATCCGGACGGAGTATCTGGAAAAGTCCACCAGAACCACAGGAAATAAGGTTCTGGATCAGGCAGATCCAGAGCTGGCAGAAGACAAGTTGAGTGAGAGAAAAGCGCATTATAGAAAGGCGGGGAAAACAATATGGATATTTACTTATTAGAGCGACTACACAAATTATTGCATGGACCCATCAATGTCTTTGACCGGGAAGGGAATCTGATACACAGCTTTGAGGAAGGTGTGTGTCAGCCGGTTGCACCAAGGGAGTTTCAGGGAAAAGGAAAAGAAAAACCATATATTAAGATGGATGGAAAGGGCGTGGCATACGCAGTCATCCAATCGCCTGTAGGGGAATATATTGTGTTAGGCAGGATACGCGTGTATTATGCGGTAGGCAATGATTCCATAGGCATTTCTTATTGTGGAAAGGATGAATTTCGCGCGATCATAGAGCTTTGTTGGAAATCCATTACCGGACAGGAAATGCCGGGAAATGTATTCTGGAATGTATTGGAGGAGCCGGATGCCAGTATTGCAAAGCATCTGACAAATGATATGCTGCATTATCAGGAGAGGCGTAAAGCGCACAATCCGATCCGACAGGAGCGCCGTGAGCAGGAGAGCATTCGCAGAGGAGATCTGCAGGCGTTGGAAGAAAGTATTAATGAATCTTATGGAGGAGAGATCGGAAATGTTTCCAAGGATGTACTAAGACACTACAAAAATATAGCAGTATGGGTAATCAGCAGTGCGTCTCGAAGCGCCATTCAGGGAGGAGTTACACCGGAAAAAGCCTTGTCTATGTGTGATAGCTTTTTACGCAATGTAGAGGATAAGCTGCAGGAGCCGCTGGAAGTTGAGAAGGCGACCAGAGAGGCAGAATTTATATTTGCGCGTGAGGTACGCGACTTGCAGCGAAAAAACTGTGAAGATGTATTAACTTCTCAGGTCAGAAATTATATTTATCTGCATATTATGGATAAACTTCAAGTGACAGACATTGCAAAAGAGTTTGACGTCACACCGAATTATTTATCCGATCGTTTTCGCAAGCAGGAGGGGATTTCGCTGAAGCAATATATTATCAATGAAAAAATTGAAGCAAGCGAGTATTTTTTGAAGTATACCGATAAGTCTATCGGCGAGATCAGTGAACATTGTGCATTTGGTTCACAAAGTCGCTTTACTCAGTATTTTAGGGAAAGACATGGTGTGACACCAAGCGCCTATCGCAGAATATTTCAACAAGAACATGAGATTTGAAAATGCGGCAGTTGTTTCTAAGCATTTTGGAGACACAATCTTACAAAAATTAACCGCGATAGCATTTACTTGTTTTAGGCTACGTGATATAATAGGCAAGATTATAGTGATACGCGCGGTCTCATAAACGAAATGCCGGAAGTTTGGTATTCGGGAATACAGTGTTACAAATGCTGTAATGTTTGCATGGGACGAAATGGGAGGGAATATGACAAAGAAAATACGATCGGTCAGCAATACGTGCATAATTATGCTTGTTTGCATCGGGATAAATTACATGGGAAAGGTATTGGCAGCAGACTGGCATTTGCCGTTGTGGATGGATTCCATCGGCACGGGGATGTCAGCGTGTTTACTTGGCCCTTTTTTTGGCGCTTTATGTGGTGCAACGAATAATATTCTGTACGGAATGAGAAATGTCACCAGTTATGCGTATGCATTTACCAGCGTTGCGATTGCAATCGTTATGGGAATCTGTATGCGCAGACATATGATACGTGACTGGTTTGGTGTCTTTACGACCAGTGCACTTGTTTCGGCCGTTGCAGTCATTGTCTCTACACCATTTAACTTGATATTTTTTCAAGTGTATAACGGCAACCTGTGGGGGGATGCTTTATTTGATATGTTCCGGTATTATCGTATTCCGGTCGTGATCGCCTCCGGGTTATCCGAGCTTCTCGTGGACTTTCCGGATAAAGTGGTTACGGTATGCATCATATTTGGTATATTGGGTATCATCAAGGGCGATCGTTTCGAGTGCAATGCAGAGCGGAAATCTTCAGGTGCCTTAATGATCGGTATTGTCGTTACAGCGGCGTTAATTGGCAGTGGACAGAAGTGCGTTGCAGCAACAGCCGGTAATAAATATACATCAACGTATTCACAGACAGTATATAATGGCGAGAATGGCCTGATCGGTGGTGAGGCAAACGATATTGTAGAAACCAAAGATGGATATTTGTGGATCGGAACTTATTCAGGGCTGTATCGTTTTGATGGGTCTACGTTTGATACGATGTCCGATATGAAGGATGTCAAAAATGTAAATTGCTTGTTTGAGGATGAGGAAGGTCGTTTATGGATCGGAACCAATGACAATGGTGTATCGATCTATGTCCGAGATAAAATCAGTAATATATTGACGGTGCAGAATGATCTTGCATCCAACTCAATCCGCTGTATTGCCGAAGATGAGCAGGGAAATTATTACATAGGTACTTCGGATGCATTAAGTATCGTAACGATCAGTAATGGACTGAAGGTGCGCAAAACCTTACAGGAAATCATGTATGCACGTTCTATAGCAACAGGCAAGGCTGGCGATGTTGCCGTTGTCAATAATTCAGGACAATTATTCATTATCAACAATCAGATGATCAAGGAGACGTTCACGTTAAAAACCGGCAATGCAGAAACATTTTATACTTGCTGTAAGTATATGGACAATGGGGATCTGCTGGTCGGAACAACGACAAATGAAATGTATCGTCTCCGCAAAACTAATGGAAAATATCGAACAATAAAACGCTATACAACGGGAAATCTTCAACAGATAAGCAGTATTGCTTCGGACGATCAGGGGAACTATTGGGTATGCAGTGGAAGCGGTATTGGCTATTTGCAAGGAGAGAAGTTTCATACGTTTGATACGAATACGTTCAACAGTTCTATTGACAATATGACGATGGATTATCAGGGAAATCTTTGGTTTACATCTTCTCGCCTGGGGCTTCTCAAGTTGTCTAAAACCTGCTTCACGGATCTTTTTCGACAGTACTCATTGGAGAAACGTGTTGTTAATACAGTGACAAAATGGCAGGACTGCATATACATTGGAACGGACGATGGACTGCAGATCATTGATGAAAAGCAACAGTGTGTGAGTGACAATAAATTGACACGCAAGCTTCGAGGGCGAAGGATCCGCTGCATGACAGTAGATTCTGCCGGTCATCTTTGGATCGCTATCTCCGGAGAGGAGGGGTTACTCGAAGTGACACCATCCCTGCAGATCACAGAATACGGACCGAATAAAGGAACCATCAGCAATCGCTTTCGAACAGTGATGGAGCTGAAAGATGGGACGATGGCAGCATCTGAAAATACAGGAATAGATTTTATTCGAAATGGGAAAGTAGTGGCAACGATCGGCGAGGAGGACGGCTTAGGCAATCCTCAGATATTGTGTATGCTGCAGTGTTCAGATGGAACTATTTTAGCAGGAAGTGACGGAAGTGGTATTGCTGTGATCCGTAATAATAAGATACAGCGTACGGTTTCGATGAAAGAGGGACTTACTTCCGATGTTATTTTGCGCATTGTTGCGCTTGATAAAGGATATTTGATCATTACCAGCAACGGATTATGCTATATGAATGATAAGCTGGAATGCAGAAGCCTGTCCGGTTTTCCGTACTCGAACAACTATGATGCAATGGTAAACAGCGATGGTAAAGTATGGATACTAGGCAGTGCGGGTATTTACATAGTTACTCAGGACAGTTTGATCCAAAATGAAAAATACACGTATGAATTGCTCGATGGCAAAAGAGGACTGGATGGTTCACTTACTGCTAACGCTTGGAATTATATCGATGATAAAGGTAACTATTATTTGTCTTGTAATAGTGGAGTGTATGTGGTAAATATTGAACAGTATAATAAAAATAAAACCATTTATCGTATGTGGCTCAATGACATTACGGTAGATGGAACCAAATATTATATCAGTAAAAGCGAAACGACATCGATCGGAGAGTCGGCGGATAAGATTGAGATCACACCGATTCTTATGAATTACACCAAAGAAGATCCATACATTAGTTATTATTTGAAAGGATTTGAGCACAAAAAGAATATTGTCCGACAAAGTGAACTTGGAACGATCGTTTATACGAACCTGCCGTCTGGAACCTATACGTTTGTAATCTCCATATTGGATTATACCGGGACGAAAGAGATCGAAAGCAGTTCGTATTCCATCGAAAAGCCGGAACGCTTTTGGGAGACGTGGTGGTTTAAGGCATATTATATTATTATTGTGGTTATGATCATTATGTACCTTACATGGCTGATCACGAGACTGCAAAGCAACCGCGTGATCGAGCGACAGAATCGCGAGATTGAATTAGCCAAAAAACAGGCGCAGATGGGTAATGAGACGATTCTTGCCATTGCAAAAACTGTCGATGCCAGAGATGAGAATACAAGCCAGCATTCGGAGCGCGTTGCAGAATATTCCGTGCTAATTGCAAAGCGGATGGGCTGGAGCAAAGAACGATGTGAAGCTTTGCGTAAGATCGCATTGCTGCATGATATTGGAAAGATCGGTATACCGGATGCCGTACTTAATAAGCCGTCACGATTGACGGACGAGGAGTATGAGATCATGAAGAGTCATGTGTTGATCGGCGGTGATATACTAAAAGATTTCACAATTGTGCAGGATGTGGCGGATGGCGCCAGATATCACCATGAACGTTATGATGGCAAAGGATATGCCAAGGGGCTGAAGGGAGAGGAAATTCCATTAAATGCGAGAATTATTGGGATTGCCGATGCGTTTGATGCAATGACCTCGAATCGTGTGTATCGGCAAAAGATGGATATGGATTATGTGTTATCAGAACTTCACAAGGGAAGTGGAACACAATTTGATCCTAATATCGTTAAAATTATGATCTCGCTGATAGAAGAGGGCATTATCGATCCGTCGAAGAGATACGAGGGGGGAGAAGCATGAAGAGACAAAAAATGGCAGCATTGATCACTTGTATTTTGGTAGTTGGCTTAGCGGGTGTATGGCATTGTGTTGTACAAAAAAGTCAGGTAAAGGAATCGATAAAAGTTGGTTTTGTCTATATTGGGGATGAAAGTAATCCTTATGTGTACAATTTTATTCGGGCACAAAAAAGCATTGAAAATCAGTTTGGTGATAAGGTGCAGGTTGTAGAGAAATTTAATGTACCTGAAAATGCGGTAGAGGAACCGCTTGTTGAATTGGCAAAAGAAAAATGTGATGTTATCTTTGCGACCAGTTATGGATATGGTAAGACAACGAAAGAAGTAGCTAAGAAATATCCGGAAATACAATTTTGTCAGGCAACAGGGGACAATGCGAATCAGAATCCCATTGTTTCTAATTACCATACTTACATGGGAGCAGTATATCAGGGAAGATATATTGCTGGAATTGTGGCTGGCATGAAATTGCAGGAAATGATCTCAGAAGGTAAGATTACACCGCAAGATGCTAAGATTGGTTATGTTGGAGCTTATGCTTATGCGGAAGTAATATCGGGATATACGGCTTTTTTGCTGGGGGCACGTTCCGTCGTCCCTGAGACAGTTATGACGGTCTGCTATGCAAATACATGGAGTAGTTATTCGTATGAAAAGGAGATTGCAAAGTCGTTGATAAAAGATGGCTGTGTGATCATATCGCAGCACTCAGATACCACAGGGCCGGCAGTTGCCTGTGAGGAGATGAGCCAGACCGACAAATATGAAGTGTATCATGTCGGTTACAATCAAGGCATGACCAGCGTGGCACCTACAACATCTCTGATCGGTTGCAAAGTCAATTGGGAGCCTTATGAATCCGCAGTGATTCAAGCGGTATTGGATGGCAAAAAGATTGAAAGTGAACTGGATGTACAAAAAGAAAAGAATGATGCGTGGGGCGGACTTGCAGACAATTGGGTACAAATGCTGGAGTTGAATGAAGTAATTGCAGCGCCCGGGACCAGGAAGGCTGTGAAACGCGCGATTGATGGATTCGCCAAAGGACAGATCAAGGTGTTCTATGGCAAATATACGGGGGTAAATCCGTTGAATCCTTCCGACAAGATAGATCTGACCAAAGAATATCAAGAAAATGCGAAAGCATCTGCACCGGGCTTTTGTTATCAGTTGGATGATATTGTCACGGTAAAAGAAATGGATACGCAACAATAAAAATGACGCTATGGAGGAAGATATGTCAGCCAAGAAAAAAATAATAAAGATCACGTTTGGGGCAGCAGCAATTATGATGCTGTTAAGTGGTAGAAATACAGCGAAGGTTTCGGCACAGACTGTGTCGGAAGATGGTGAGCGTTACCGCATTGAGCAAAATGAAGAGGATGGCAAACGGTATTTGACCGATCGTCATGGACAGACGGTGGCAGGGTGGCATGTCCGTATTGGCAATAAATATTATCGTATTGGTAAAGTAAATGATATTGGTTTATGCCGATCTAAGCGATTCAAAATTATCTTTACTAAAAAGAATGGTCAACTCGTGCAAAATGGTATGGCGCGAGGATTTTCCTTTGATGCCAGGGGCTTACTGGCAGTGAAACGCGGGATCTACCGTATTAGTGGAAAATACTACTATATTGATCATGGCTATATGTATAGCAGGGACTATAGCAAAAAGGGAACACAGTATTTTATGAATCTGGATGGCAGTGTTGCTTATTATCGGAATAAGCATACCTGTTATGCGCCATCTGGT
>ERZ831979.2232-NODE-2232-length-13928-cov-24.126288_pt1 | contig 13928 bp, 9 predicted proteins | sample MGYA00519952_ERZ831979 | MGnify/ENA primary metagenome ERZ831979 (study PRJEB31850, sample SAMEA3708723) | human gut metagenome | biome: human gut; feature: human-associated habitat; material: faeces | place: China | collected 2014 ...
GTAGCCAATGCGGCTATATCTATAAAGGATTGAAATTGAGCGAGCGAAGCTGGACTTGCCCGGAATGTGGCACGCATCACGACCGTGACTTCAATGCCGCTTGCAACATCAAGGAATTTGGCTTGAAAGCCCTACCCTCGGAGCGAGGGAAAGTCAAGCCTGTGGACTGTCCAACGGTGGATGACCGACCTCGTGTCCTAAAAAGCCGTGACAGAAAGAAGCAGGAAAAGAGAGGAGGTATTGGTATCTCCGAAGCCGCTAAATCTTTAGTTTAGCGGTAGTTCACATAAAAACCTCCAAACATCATATTTACAGTTACAAGTTTTCCTTTCCCATGTTTCTTTTGCTAAAAAGAAGTTCGGAAAGAAACTTAATGGCTTGATTGACTCTGTTTCTGCCTTCTTCCGTATTCATGTCGATATTGCAGAATGTAGAACGATCTTTATGCAGATAAAGATAATATAATCCGCTGACGATAATTGTTGCGATAGCGACAAAATCTATCCCGGAATTTTTGAATAAGTCATCGTATTTCTCAGCCAGTGGCAAAGTGAACATTTCACGTATTGAAGCAGTCCTTTTGGTAATGTCGTTACCTTCGGCAATTTCCCATCTGATCAATTCCTGCATAACCGACTTTTCTATCATACATTCTTGTAGTCCCTCTATCAATGCGATAAATTGATCGTGTGGTGTTTCTTGTTTGTTTGCTTCTTTTGCCACATCAGAGAACCAATAATCATATCCTTTGACAAATTCGCTGAAGAACTCCTCAAGATTTTGGTATCGGTTATAAAAAACAATAGGTTCAATTTTGGCTTTCTTTATAATTTCAGATACTAGTGAACCGGAGAACCCGCGTTTAAGCACACTTTCCACAGCTGCTTTTCTTATATCTTCAATTATTGTGGCTTTTGTGCGTCTTATACGTACTCGTTTACCGTCGTTGGCCATTTCTTCGTGTAATTAAAAAGGTATTTCGTTTCTTATCTCCTTAAGACTGCGAATGAGATGTTTTAATTGAGCTATTTCGTGGGAAGCTAAAATGCTGATTCTTATTCTAGCCTCCTTGGTACGAACCGCAGGATAAACTATCCCACTTGCAAATATACGCTTTTTTTGTAACATGTCAGCGATGCGATACACTTTTTCGTTATCCCGAACCATTAACGGGAAAATAGGAGAAACTGATGTTCCTATGTCAAATTTGGACTCAAGCAATCCATTACGTAAGAAATTTACATTGTTCCATAATTTTTCGCGAATACTCGGTTGGGTTTTTATTAACTCCAAAGCCTTAAGGACAGAACAGGTTACTTGGGGCGTTATTGCAGCGGAGAATACATTGCTGTCTGCATAATATCTTAAATATTGAATAAGTTTGGAAGAAGCGGCAACAAAACCTCCAACACAACCAAATGATTTACTGAATGTACCCGTAATAATATCCACTTGCCCCATACGATTATAATACTCTGCTGTTCCACGTCCATTATTTCCCATGACACCGATACCATGGGCATCATCTACCATAAGCAGGCAGTTGTGCTTCTTGCAGACAGAAATGTATTCGGGAAGTTTGGACAAATCACCATTTTGAGAGTAAACTCCGTCAACAATGACAAGACGAGTCTGATATTTATCTTTTTCTTTATCAAGAATCATATCCAAATACTCAATATCATTGTGCCCTATGTGCTTAGTGTTTGTTCCAATCAATCCACTCATCGCGCTAGTATGGATATAAGAATCAATATAGGCAATGTCATTCTTACCAAGTATCGCACGAAGCAAGCCGGCATTTGCTCCAAATCCAGAAGAGAAAAGAATTGCATCTTCTTGACCGACAAAGTCAGCAATTTCTTTTTCCAACTGTCGATGAATATCCAAATATCCTCCAATTGGTTGGGCGGCACAAGCTCCTGTTCCATATTTCATAAGTGCATTTATACCGGCTTCAATAGTTTCTTTACGTTGTGACATTCCAAGGTAGTCATTTGAAATATAGGAATCAAATAAAGTATTTGCTTCCGTCAAAGACATCTTGGCGCCAACACATCCATGAGACATAACCCAGTAGCTTTTAGAGTCAAACTGCTCCATTTGATGGATGTAGTTTTGGAACAGTTCTGCCCGAGTAAGGGCATCTTCACGCATGGAAAGTTCAAAGTCTTTTAGAGATAGAAAATTCTTATCCATAATTATATTGTATATAGAATTGATATAAAGTTCTGCAAAAATAGCGAAATACCATAGAATAATAAATAGTTTATAAAAATCTGTTTTTTTTTTTTGCTATATACAAAAATAGTTTGTATATTTGCGATCGGAAAACGTTAATATGCTATGAACGACAAGATAAAACAAGAAAACGACACGAGATTACAAGATAACGAAACATGCGTAACAGAACACATTCCGCAAGTGTCTGTTTGTATGCCCATGTATAACGCATCCAAGTATTTGAGAGAATGCATAGATAGCGTTTTAGCTCAAACCTTTAAGGATTTTGAGTTTCTAATCGTTGACGATGGTTCAGATGACGATAGCGTGGAAATTGTCAAGTCTTATCATGATGATAGAATAAGGCTTATAGAAAATACGCATGATTATATCGGAAGCCTGAATATGTTGCTAGATGAAGCACGTGGCAAATATATTGCTCGCATGGATGCTGATGACATAATGCGGTATAATAGACTTTCAATACAATATAAATTTTTAGAGAATGAAAAAAATATTGATATTGTGTGTGGTGAAATAGAATATTTGGGTAACGAAAAGAGAACTATAGTAGCAAAAGAGTTTGAAGTTACATTGGACGCAATTTCAGGAGGGAATATAATTCCTCATCCTACTGTAATGATGCGAACAAATAGTATTCGCGAAAAGAGTCTACGGTATAACCCAGAGTATATATTTGCAGAAGACTATAATCTATGGGTAGATGCCCTTATTGCAGGTCTTCGTATTATAAAACTTTCACAAGTATTAATTAGCTATCGTATATGTTGTACGCAAATTTCACAACAAAAAAGGGAAGAACAAAAACTGTGTTCAGCAAAAGTCCTACAAAAAATATATAGCCATCTATATCCTTCGGTTTTTGAGAAGGATATAGAGTACCTTAAGAACAATATTAATAAGCCTGAATTAGCAAACAAGCTAACCATCATTATCCCATTCTTAAACGAACAAGAAGAGGTTGTGAACACATTAAAAAGTATACGAGACAAAGTCGGCGATCAGGTAGAAATCATAATAATAGACGATTGTTCGGATGATGGATGGTCCTATGAAAGTCTAACTCGACCATTTAATGTCTCATACGTTAAAAATAATATAAGAATGGGGGTCGCTGCTAGCCGAGATCTTGGAGTCTGCCTTTGCCGTACCCCTTATTTCCTATTATTAGATGCTCATATGCGCTTTTATGATGAGAAATGGCCAGGGCGTTTAGTTTCTTTACTAGACAAGGATGACAGAGTGGTAATTTGTTGTCAAACTCGTTTTTTAACAAAGAACGAGACTAACATTGTTGTACACAATACTGAGTGTCCTAATGTTTTCGGGGCGTTCTCGACTTTTAGCCTAGACAACTACTGGCCTGATATTGAATGGAGCCTAAATGAGCAGCAAAAAGGACAGAACATAGAATTTATAGGAAACATCTTAGGGGCGGGATATGCGGCAAGCAAACGTTATTGGTCTTATATCAAAGGATTAAATGGACTAAGAAAGTATGGATGTGATGAGGCGTTCCTAAGCTTCAAAGTGTGGCGTGAAGGCGGTAAATGTTTATTAGTTAAAGATGTGATTATTGGACATATATACCGTACAACTTCTCCTTATAAGCATTATGTGGCCGAGGAAATAAGCAATAATTTGCTAGTTTCATACTTGGTTTTTTCCCAATCATACTATTGCTATGCAATGGCTATTGCTTTGCAAAAAGATAGAGAACTATATTATAAGTCAATGAGAATCTTGCAGTTGTATGGTTTAGAGATCGAGAGTCTTAAGAAATATTTGGATTCAATATATACAAAAGCGTTTGATGATGTATTGCAGATTCATCGTTGTAGGTTGTATGATAAAGATGCGACAAAGAAACACGCTTCATTATATCACCAAATCAACAAATTCATATTGGATCATCCCTCAAAGAAACTTGGCTTGTTTGAAGGAGTAACAGGCCAACTTCTTTGGTTTTGCCTATATAACAAATGGAGCAATGGAAAGAACTTGGATGATACAATACAAAGTTTATGGAAAGAGATCTGTGATGCAGTAAAAAGCCATTCTCTATCATGGAATTTTTCTCAAGGAATAGCAGGTATAGGTTGGGCATGTATGTATATGTATACAAGACAGTTATTGGATAACTACCCAGAAAGTATACTCCATGAAATAGATTTGCAGATACAAGAGATAGACCTAAATAAAGTACCCATATCCGATTTTGCTATGGGAGCTGGAGGTGTATTGGCTTATATTACATTAAGAGAAACAACAGGACATCCAAATTGGGATAGTTCATATTTAGACATACTGAAAATAATATCCCAAAAAATAATAGAAAATCCACATAGTGATTTGCCATCTATATTTTATGCCATTTATTTTTTGGATATGCAAAAAAATGGCATTGAGAAAAACACCTATCATCCTAAGATAAGTGAATGGCTTCTAAAGAATCAACACATCCCATCAAATATAAAGTATTGGGAACCAACCATTTTTAATGGTTGCATAGGAGCTGTAATCGGTTTAATTGATCATGAATGTAATACTAAAAATAAACCTTATGTATAAACTAAACAAGTTTACCAATTTTATAGTTGATGGAGACAATACTATCCTTTTCAACTTACAAACAGAAACATTCATCGTGTTAAATCACGAATTATCAGAAATCGTGAACACGCATAAAGATGATGTAGTAGCTCTAAAGGACAAGCATTTAGAACTCTTCCAACAAATGTTAGAGAAAGAATTTATTATTCCATCAGAAAAGGACGAGGTTGCGAGTTTGATTGCAGAATGGAAGGAACAGGATAATGACCCTTCTTATTTTGGCATGATTATAAATCCAACTTTAGGTTGTAATTTGCGATGCTGGTATTGTTATGAGGAGCATGAGAAAAAACCAATAATGGATGCAAAAGTTGTAAATTCAATCTGTCGTTTAATTGACGAGAAAGTGATATTTCCCCAAATGAGGAATCTTAATGTTTCCTTTTTTGGAGGAGAACCTTTGTTAGGCTTTAAAAATGTAGTCTTGCCAATCCTTTCTTTTGCAGCAAGTAAATGCGAAGAACATGGATTAAATCTTAATTCAAACTTTACAACGAATGGGGTACTTCTTACTGACACAGTACTTACAAAACTGGAACAGGTTGGATTAACTAGCCCTGCAACATTTCAAATATCCTTAGATGGGAATAGAAACTATCATAATCATTCTCGTATCGGAGCAAATCATGAACCAACATATGATATTATTATTAAGAATATCATAGAGGCAGCAAGTCGGCAACATACTGTGTCTGTACGACTGAATTATACAGCAGGAAACGCTCAAACGTTTGTTGATGTTCTTGACGATTTTTGCAAACTTCCTATAGAAACAAAGCAATTTATTGTTTTCAATTTTCAACAAATATGGCAGGATCAAACTAATGATATTCAGGAACGAATAGAAAAACTTAAGGGGCTATTTAGAAATGAACATTTTGTCGTTGAATCAGATCATGTCAATCATAGACACAGTTGTTATGCAGACAAAGAAAATAATGTCGTAATAAATTCGGACGGAAACATTTTCAAATGCACGGCACGTGATTTTATTCCTGAAAACAGAGAAGGATACCTTTCAGAAGAAGGAGAGATTATCTGGAACACCAATTTTGAGAAACGAATGGCTATAAAATACTCCAATCCTGCATGCCTTAAATGTAAAGTGCTTCCCATTTGTAATGGAGGTTGTTCACAGAATAAATTGGAGAACATGCAATCTGATAGCTGTTATCGTAATATGGACGAACGAGATAAGGATGAACTAATAATAAGATGCCTAAAAGATAGGATTCTGAAACAATCTAAACAGAAGTAGAAATATATTATAATATAGCAGTACTGCAAATCCTTTACGGATAAGTTTAATTAACAATTAAAAACTCAACAAATGATTAAAACAAAAAATCTGTTGGCTTCATTGAGTCTGGAGATTCCTGCTCTTGAAGTAAGTCAAGAAGGTCAGCTGCGAGGCGGCTTCAATGCATTCGGTGTTGATTCAACCGAGGATGTTTTTAACAATGACAACTGTAATTGTAATTGTGGTTGTGGGCATAATGGTAATTGTAATTGTAATTGTGGGTGTACTACAAACAAGAACTGCTTTACGTGTACTCCTTCTGCAACGGCGAAACCTACCACATCCTCTCAACCTACTGGTGTAGCATCAGCTAACGTCCTTTTTGGCTCGTCAATTCTGTTGTAAGCAACTGATAACCTAAGTTATGCATGGGGATGTAAAGGGGGAGAGGCTCCTTAAAATCCCCATGCAATTATATCTTTCCTCTTCATTTTTGCAATGTACATGAAACGAATAGAAATCGTACTGTTTTTTTTCTTTATTTCTTTCTCCGTTATTGCGCAGAAAGTTCCTGTGAACTTTGGAGGTACCATTGTTGACGCATTCACGCGTCAGGCTATTAACGGTGAGGTGCATTGTTCGTTGCTCCGTCTCGACAGTACCGTGATTATGACCACTAAAAGCTATGAACATACGGATCAGGGAAACGGTGTAATTCGCACGTGTTTCGACTTTGAGGTTCCGGAGCAGACGGGGACCGGTCATTTTCTCGTGAAACTGGAAGCCAAGGGATATGAAACCGTATATAAGGCCGCTAAATTAGTATGGAAATCTAAACCAATAGAAATCTATCTTTGGGACATACCTATGCGGCGCTCTTCGCAGAAGATGTTTGACAAGCAGTTGAACGAGGTTGTCGTTACAGCCACCAAGGTGAAGTTCTACACGAAGGGCGACACGCTGGTTTACAACGCCGATGCGTTCCAATTGCAGGAAGGCTCAATGCTCGACGCACTTGTGGCGCAACTGCCAGGCGCGGAACTGAAGCCCGACGGGCGCATCATGGTGAACGGGAAGTTTGTGGAGAGCCTGCTGCTCAACGGGCGCGACTTCTTCAAGGGCGACAACACCGTGCTGCTTGACAACCTGCCCGCCTATATGGTGCATCAAGTGAAAGTGTATACAGAAGAAAGCGAGACAAGTAAGTTGCTGGGCCGCAAGGTGGACGATGGCCGCTTTGTTATGGACGTGAAACTGAAAAGGCAGTACGCCATCGGCTGGTTGGCTAATGCAGAAGCGGGTTATGGTACGGAGAACCGTTACTTGGGCCGCTTCTTTGCCATGCGCTACACGCCGCAGTCGCGCCTCTCCCTCTTTGGCAACCTCAACAATGTGAACGACCGCCGCAAGCCCAACGGCAACGGCGGATGGGGTGACTTCGACGTGTCAGGCGGACTGACCTCTACGAAGCGCGGTGGCTTGGACTATTCCGTGTTCGACAAGCGCGACCGCTTCCAGTTGTCTGGCAACGCGGACGTAACCTACACCGATAATGAGAACGCATGGGGCGGTAGCTCCACCAACTTCATCCCCAGTGGCGATGTTTACAATGTGACTTCCAGTTGCACGAATAGCAGCAACCTCTCCATTAGTACGCAGCACGACCTGAAGTTCAACTTCCTGCAGAAGCATCACGCGTTCAGTTTGTCTCCAAGTTTCAACTACCAGAAGAGCGACTACAACTACAACTTCTTGAACGGAACGTTCGGCATAAATCCAGTCGGCGACTATGCCGCTGTGCTCGATAGCCTCTTCTCACCCGATTGGACCACCACTATACGCCACCTCATCCGTCGCAACGGCGAGCAGGCCGTGGGCAACAGTCGAATAACAAACGGCAATATGTCCTTCTGGAGTTTCTTCAAGATTCCCTATTTGCAGGATGGCATATCGGTGGACGGCAGCCTGTCCTGCAACGACAAACGGCAGGATGGCTTCAACCATTTCCTCTACAACCACTACGAGAACGGCAATTTGCAAACCGATTGGCGCAACCGCTACAACAAGTCGCCTCAGCGCAACTTCGGGGCACAGGTGCGGACAAAGTACTTCTGGCATTGGAACCAAGAGATTATGCTCAACCCCAGTTATACATTTAATTACAAATACGAGTCGGGCGACCGCATGCACTACCGCCTCGACGTGCTCGATGAAAGCGCGGACATGCCGCTGGGTTGGCTTCCCTCTGAAGCCGCCACGCTGTTACAGGCTCTCGACTCGGACAACAGCTACGAGGGACTGTTGCATCGCTATCGCTACGACCTGACGCTCGACTGGCAGTGGCAGCATTACAGCAAAACACCGCAGGGCCGTCGCACAGCAGGTTGGAATGTGCAGATCCGCCCGTCCGTTGTGCTGGAGGACAACCGCTTTCGGTTCACGGACTTTGTCGGGCAGAAGAACGAGCAGCAGATTCACAAGACCTACGTACTGCCACAAGCCCGTCTCAGCCTGAAGCGCAACACCCGGGAGTTCCGCCACGAACTGAACTTTGCAGCCACCCTCAACAGCAGCTCACCCTCCATGACCAACTTGGTCAACAAGACCTTCGCCGCCGACCCGCTGAACGTGACACTGGGCAACCCCAACCTGAAGCAACGCACCGACATCGACCTCTCGTTCAACTACAAGTCCGACCATTGGCTGAGGCACAGGGAGCAACAACTCTACGGCAATGCAGGATGGCACTGCGCCACCAATGCCATCTCCGTCAGCTACATCTACGACAAACAGACTGGTGTTACCACCAGCCGCCCCGTTAATGTGGACGGAAACTGGAACGCCTGGCTCAATGTGGGCTATGTCACTCCGCTGGACAAGCCTCATCGCCTGACGCTTACCACCAACACGGCGGCCAACTATTACCATCTCGTTGACTTCTCCGGCAGCAATCCCACAGCTACGCCCCTGCGCAACACCACGCAGACCGCCGTGCTCAGCGAGGAGCTTCGCTTGAACTATCGCTACCGGAAAGTGAATGTGGGCGTGAAGGGCAACGCGGCCTGGAACCACGCCAACGCCAACCGCAACGACTTTGTGAACGCCAACACCTGGAACATACACTATGGGGCTAACGCCGTCGTCGACCTGCCGTGGGCATTCCAGCTCTCCACCGAGCTGACCATGTTCACCCGTCGGGGCTACGAATCGTCCACCATGAACCGGGACGACCTAGTTTGGAACGCGCGACTTTCGAAGAATTTCCTGAAGAACCGGCTTAATCTGATGCTTGATGCCTGGGACATTCTAGGCAACCTGTCCAACGTCAATGCCGGCATCGACAGCCGAAGCCGCTGGGAATACTACACAAACGTCATCCCGCGCTACGTTATGCTGCGCCTTGTCTATCGTTTTGATAAGCAACCTAAAAAACATAAAAATGAACAATGCCATAGATATACGCTTCAAGAGAAATAGATAAAATTGGGACTATATCTATGGCTTCAACGCACACAAGTATGAGACACGCAATTCTAATAACAGCATATACAGATTTTGTTCAACTTATTAGCTTGGTTGAGATGTTTGATTATCGTTTTGATATTTACATACACATAGATAAAAAAGCAAAAATAAGTAACACATGCTTTCATTTGTTAGAAGCTTTACCAAATGTAAAAGTTGTAGACCGCGTTTATGCAGTAAATTGGGGTGGCCGTAATCATATAGATGCAATCTTGTGGCTTTGTCGAGAGGCGATAAAAAAATCACAAGATGTTTCTTTTTTTCATTTAATTAGTGGTACTGATTTATTAGTAAAACCGATAGAGGCATTTTGCAATTTTTTTGAGCAGCATAAAGAAGATAATTTCCTTGATTACTTTCTTCTTCCAAATAGCTGTTGGGCACAAGGCGGTTTCAATAGATTGGAGTTTAAACATCCTATGGATAGAATAAATATTAAAACAGCTAATGACTATTCTGTATATTGTAGATTTCTAAATTGGCAAATAAAAAAAGGGTATGTGCGCGCATTGCCTACACATAATATCTATGGAGGTTCTACGTGGTGGAGTTTATCAAGGAGTTCTGTTTTGTATCTTTGTTCACATTATAATTGGATGGGGTGGTATGATAGACTAAAAAATTGTTTTGTTCCGGAAGAAATGTATGTGCAAACGATACTATTAAATTCTAAATACAGATCAACGATTATCAATAATAATTTACGATATATCGTATGGGAATACAGGAATGGAAATAATCCTGCCGTTTTAGACGAATCTGATATACCTTTAATTTTACAATCAAATGCTTTTTTTGCAAGAAAGATAGATAGTAAAAAATCCGATAAGCTTATATCATTCATTAAAAACCTTCAAAAGAAATGAGACTGCAATTTACCCGACAATTTGACCAAATGGATTGTGGACCAGCATGTATACGTATGGTGGCATCTCACTTTGGCAAGGACTACCCACTTTCATATTTACGTTCACTTTCTCATCTGACACGAGAAGGAGTGAGCGTAGCAGGCATACGTGATGCTCTGAATAAAATTGGTGCAAACAGTGCATCATTTGAAATGACTATGGAGCAATTACGCGAGAAATGTCCGTTACCAGCAATTCTGCATTGGGAACAGAATCATTTTGTTGTACTATATGATATAAAGTTAAACAAATGGACAGGTAAATGGAAGTACTATGTGGCCAATCCGGCATACGGCAAACACGCTTTCTCAGAAGAGTCTTTTAAAAGATTTTGGCTCAACAGTGACAAGGGTGTGGTTATTGCCATAGAACCCAGTGAGGATTTCTTTCGGAAAAAGCCAGTTAAAGAGAAGCACAGTCTATTGCGTTTTGCCCGGAAATACGTATGGCCGTTTCGGTGGGAGCTATCACAATCGGCCTTTGGCATGTTGTTTGGCATGTTGCTTTCGCTCGTCACCCCCTTTCTTACGCAAGCCATGGTGGACGATGGTATCGGTATGCGCGATATGGGGCTTATCCTGAATATCCTTTTTGCTCAAATATTTATTTTTATAGGTACATTCCTCATGGGGCTTATCAGTAGTCACGTAAGTCTCTACATGAGCACACGCATCAACATCAACGTGCTCAGTGATTACCTGACCAAATTGCTAAAATTACCTATGACCTTCTTTGATACCAAGAGCGTGGGTGATTACCAACAACGGTTAGGCGATCATGAACGTTTGCAGAGTTTCGTGACATATAGTACGCTGCAAACCTTTTTTTCCATCATTTCTGCGCCATTCTATCTTGCAATTATTGGATTGTATAGCCCTGTTATATTGGTAGTATATCTGTTATTGACAGGATTAAGCACGGCATGGATGACCTATTTCTTCCGCCGTCGCAAGGCTATGGATTATGAACAATTTAAGATAAATGCAGAGAATCAGAATAAGCAGTATGAACTGATGTCCGGTATCACTGACATTAAACTCAATGCTTACGATGATTATAAAATGGAGGAATGGAGGTCTTTACAGGAACGTAGTTATAAGATGAGCGTAAAAATTCTGAAGTTGGGACAAATACAGGATACCGGTTTTACCATGATAGGACAATTGCGTAATATTTTCATCACCTGTTGGATTGCAGCCGAGGTGGTTAATGGTAATTTGACACTTGGTATGATGATGAGTATCTCGGCCATTATCGGACTTGTAAACGGACCACTTTCACAACTGATAGGTTTCTTGCAGCAATTTCAAGACGCAAAAATCAGCTTGGAACGCTCGGAGGAAGTACATCTTTGCTCCAACGAAGATTCCGCTTTACAAAGTGAAGTTCCTTCTGATGTTCCGATGGATATTGAAGTGCGCGATCTTACTTTTTCATATACCGGAAGTATCGGGAAACCTGCATTGGAAAATGTATCATTTACCATACCGGCAGGAAAAATGACTGCAATAGTAGGTGAAAGTGGCAGTGGCAAAACGACTTTGATGAAACTTCTGCTAAAATTCTATGAACCCACTAAGGGAGAAATATATCTTGGAGGAAAATCCCTGGCCGGCTATTCTGCAAAATCAATGCGCCGTGTGTCAGGAATCGTCATGCAGGATAACTTTATCTTTTCCGATAGCATTAAACGCAATGTGATATTGGGAGAGGAAGAGGATGACATCCGTTTGAAAAAAGCATTGTCAATGGCTTGTCTGGATGCTTTCATAGAAAATCAGCCGTTGGGAGTGAATACAAAAATTGGTGCAGAAGGGATTGGCGTAAGCGGAGGAGAGAAACAACGTATAATGATTGCTCGTGCTGCGTATAAACGGCCCGTATATCTTATGCTGGACGAAGCAACATCATCGCTTGATGCCGAAAATGAAAGGAAAATTACGGAGAATATAGGGCACGCATTCGAGAATCACACTCGCATAGTCATTGCCCATCGTCTTTCAACTGTGCGAAATGCAGACCGAATCATTGTGCTCCGACATGGAAAAGTGGTGGAACAAGGGACACACGCAGAATTGACGAAATTGCATGGATACTATTATCAACTTATCCATAATCAATTGGAACTTGCAACTGATTAAATATAAAACAAATATGACAATACAATTCAGAAATTTAATCCTCCGATATGGCGTTTTTGCATTGCTTGGTCTAATGAGTGCAGGGATAGTTTTCTTCGTGTGTAGTTTTGAGCTTCGGGTGAAAACGCCTATTCATCTCTTTTATGACAATCATGGAGATTACTGGCATGGATACCTTGCTAACCAAAAGAAAGTCCCTTTTCAAGTTCATGATACACTTTCAGTCGTACAAACTTCGATTGGCGATATATCCTGTATTGTAGAGAACATAACATTTGAACCCGGAATGTTGCATGTAGCACTCCGTCCAGTTAAGAAAGAAACATTTCCAAATTCATACAGCGAAGGGTTTGTCTACGTGGGAAAAGAAAAACTCAAAGATAAAATTCTCTCCAAGAAACTAAAATAAAAATACAATAGCACCAATGTTGTCCTAAACGATTTATAGGTACGATGAATATGAGGTTGTTGTAGATAACAACCCTTCAAAGCTTTTTTGGGCCCCATTTATATCACTTCAGTTGGCTCTGCGGAGATGTAAATGGTTCGTTCAACCACTTTTCGAGTTCAATTTTCGTGAATGTGTTCAATCTAAGTGATACGACAAGATTGGCGATTCCCCATTTGTACTTTGCAATGTGCTTTAACTAGCAAAGCAGTAGCATCGTTGACAAAGCAGTCCATATCTGCGTCTCAACAGCATTGCGCGATGTACCAATGAAACTCTTTATTTTCAACAGCTGCTTGATATTTCTGAAGAATTTCAGTCGTCCATCGTGCCTTGTAGAGTTGCGCTATAGTGGAAGCAGCCAGCTTGAAGTTGTTGGTGAGCAACTGCACCACATAGCCATGTTCGTCATTCCAGACAGCTATGCGTCTGAGCGGTTTGGTGTATTTTTTCTTTGTCTGCTCACCTGTCAGCTCAATAATCTCGTCGATGAGCACATTTTGCGCTCTCGTTTCGGGCAATAAACGTTCTTCAATTTGTGAGTAAAGCAGGTTGTCCCTGTGCCTGACATCAAAAACACATTCCTGCTGTCCCAATAGTCAAGAAGAGAGAAATCGCAATAGCCACGATCTGCAACGACTACAGAATGAGGTGGAACGGGGATATCCAAAGCACCCCTGTTGTCACCGCATTTACCATCAGTAATGTTTACGAATTCAGGAAGAAGGCTGTCATAATCAAGCAATGTATGCATCTTCACCGCCCCTTTCCTTGTTGTGTAATGTGCCCATTCGTAGAGCGACATGGTC
>ERZ831979.2235-NODE-2235-length-13905-cov-3.388303_pt1 | contig 13905 bp, 5 predicted proteins | sample MGYA00519952_ERZ831979 | MGnify/ENA primary metagenome ERZ831979 (study PRJEB31850, sample SAMEA3708723) | human gut metagenome | biome: human gut; feature: human-associated habitat; material: faeces | place: China | collected 2014 ...
ACAATCTTGGGAAGCACTGCTTCTCAAGATTGTTGCTCAGAAGCCTATCGGAATGTCCAGCGAACAGAAACATAATATTTCGTTTATACCGTTTTTCTTTTTCATTAACATATAAAATTCTGACTTGTGAAAGGACGCTTATATCTGCCTGTCACAACCTATAAAAGCACCACAGAATCTGCGACACTACGTCCGTTAACCTCCGGCTTAATATTTGAACACTGCAATTCCATAGCCGGAAAGCGGATATGCAAAGGAGAACGCTCTTCCATCGCACTCCGATTTCACAGCTTTGTAGGATACCGGTTTTTCAATTCCTTCACCGCCAAATTCAGCTGCATCACTGTCTAAGACAAGTTTATAGGTCTTTTTCTTTGGCACGCCGACACGGTAATCCGGGCGGGCAACCGGAGTAAAGTTGCATACAAACAGCATATTGTTCTTTCCATCTTTACTCTTACGGACAAAACTGTAAATGCTGCGGTCTGCGTCATCCGCATTGATCCACTCAAAACCGTCCCAATTGCCGTCTAATTCATAAAGACACGGATTCTTCTGGTATAAGTGGAGGAGTGCTTTTACCCAGTCCTGCATATGTTTGTGATCCGGGTTCTCGAGCAGATACCAGTCTAACTCTCTCTCCTCACTCCACTCCTGAAGCTGAGCAAATTCCTGTCCCATAAACAGAAGTTTTTTGCCAGGATGCCCAAGCATAAAAGCATAACCAGCCATAAGATTCTGGAATTTGTCTCTTCCGAGTCCAGGCATCTTATTGAGCATAGAGCATTTTAAATGTACCACTTCGTCATGAGATAACACCAGGATATAATGCTCGCTCGCATTATAACTCATGGCAAATGTCATTTTATGATGATTATTTTTTCTAAAATATGGGTCTAACTTCATATAATCAAGGAAGTCATGCATCCATCCCATATTCCATTTATAACTGAAGTTCAGTCCGTCCTCTTCCACCGGACCGGTCACTTTCGGCCATGCAGTAGATTCCTCTGCGATCATCACCGCTCCGTGGTTACGTCCCAGGATCAGTGTGTTAATATGCTTAAAGAACTCAATGGCTTCCAGATTCTTATTATCGCCGTATTTATTGCGGACCCACTGTCCTTCTTCTTTTCCATAGTCCAGATATAACATGGAGGCAACCGCATCCACACGGAGACCATCAATATGATAGTGTTCTACCCACATCAGTGCGCTGCCGATCAGGAAGTTCTTCACCTCATTTTTGCCATAATCAAAAATCTTGGTTCCCCAGTCCGGATGTTCTCCCATTCTTGGATCTGCATACTCATACAGGCATGTACCATCAAACTCTGCCAGTCCATGGGCATCTTTTGGAAAATGCGCCGGTACCCAGTCCAGGATCACACCGATTTTATTCTTGTGGCACTCGTTGATAAAATATGCAAAGTCCTCAGGCTTTCCGTAGCGGGAGGTCGGTGCATAGTATCCGGTTACCTGATATCCCCAGGAACCATCAAACGGATACTCCGAAATACCCATCAGCTCAATGTGTGTGTACCCCATTTCTTTTACATATGGGATCAGATAGGTCACAAGATCCCTGTAACTGTAAAATCCTTCATCATCCCTGCCCGGATGACGTTTCCAGGAACCCGGATGAACCTCGTAGATTGCCATCGGCTGTGCATACACATCCTCTTCTTTTTTACGGTTCTCCATCCACTTGCTGTCTGTCCATTTAAAATGTTCAATATCCGCAATCGCAGATGCTGTTCCCGGCCGGAGTTCTGCATAATTTGCATAAGGATCTGCCTTATAAAGACGCTTGCCATCTTTTGTCTCGATCAGATACTTATATAGCTCTCCCTCCTGCAATCCCGGAATGAACAATTCGTAAATCCCCATTGTCTCCGGTTTCAGGCGTGTCATCTCATTTGCTGTCTCATTCCATCCGTTAAATGAGCCGATCACGAAAACTCTTTCCGCATTCGGTGCCCACAGGTCGAAGTATACTCCCTTTACTCCTTTTACCTCTGCAAAATGTGCACCCAGTTTCCGATAAATATCGTAATGTGTCGCCTGACCGAACAGATAGCGGTCTAATTCAGTAAAATTTGCCATAAGACTTACCCCTCTTCATTTCTATCTCTAAACCGCAGACTCACTGTGGTTTTCTTCTTTAGTCAAAATCTTTCTCCCGTAAGATAATGTAATCATCTTCATCATATCTTCTGGATGTGATAATGCTGAACGCTTTTTTCAAACCACCCTTTTCTGAATGCGCTACTGCTTTATCCACGATTTCTTTTACCTCTGTCAGGGTTGTCTCCCTGTCAGCGTGCTCAATATTACTGATGCTGTTATACAGCGCCAGCACACCCATCTCATCAATGGTATATCCCAATTCATTTGCGTAAGATTTTGCAAACGAAACCAGCTCATCACTGGTAAAAATAGGAATATTGATCTTCTCAGAAAACTTCGCTGCAAATCCATCATCTCTGGATAAAGCCTTCTGGATTCCATGTTTTGTATCCTCAATGATCACAAGCACTCCACTTGTATCCTGTTCTAATAAAAGAGAAAGTTTTAACGCTGTCTCGCGGGACAGATCCCCGGCTTTTTCGATGATCAGACAGCCACCGGCTACTTTTTTCAGCAATGCTGCAACATCCTTCTGATTGAGGACAGATGCTTCGATCTTGCCGATCTTGCCATTTGGCTTTCCGGTTTCTTTCTGTAATGCCTTGATCATGCTTGTTGCAAGCACTGTCTTACCGCTTCCGGAACCGCCCTGTATGATCATATTTCCAGTTCCTGCTGTCGTTCCCTTCGTCAGATGCTGGGATGCACCTGTAAGTGCCTGGCAAAGCTGTTCTTCCATACCCGTAATTGGTACAAAATATGTAAAAATTTCTCTTAATTCTTTTGAAAGCTTGCTGATCGTATCCGGAACTTCAAATGCCTCCGGTTCCGCAATGGCAGGAAGAATCTCTTCTGCTGTCTCCTCTTTTCCAAGGTCTAAGTCACCCGGCAACTCGATCTCCGGCAATTCTTCTTTTTCCACTGATTCTTTTGCCATCTGGCGTGCAGTCTCTGCCAAAATAGCAGCTTCCACATCTTCCGCAGATGTGCCTGCCTCCATTGTGTCGTCCGCTTCTGCTAACGCTTCCGGTTTGGTCTGCTCTGCTGTGTGTTCTGCAAGGGATGCGGCATTCTCCTGTGGAACTTCTGCATCCAGCTCCTCGAAGTCCTCATCCTCCCACTGATTGTCAATATCATCCAATCCTTCCGGCATTGCGATTTCCGGAAGTTCTTCCTCCGTCATTAATTCCTGTACACCGGTTGCCACAATGTTCTGTGCTGCGTCTTCCGCAGCCACACCGGCGCTTGCCATATAATCTCCAACCGGAGATGCCCCAACGGCTGCAAGCTGCTCATCCATCTGTGCGTTTTCATCACTGAGGCGGTCGATCTCCTGCTGTAAAAACTGGTTCATGTTCGTAACCATAGAGACTGCATTGTCATTCGGCTGCCCGTCTTTGCTTAAGTATTTCTGATCCAGAAGATCTTTTGGTGTCAAGCCGGAATCAAGCATTGGAATGACATCCGCAAGGCGTCCCAGAAGTTCTTCCGCTTCCTGAAGTGCTCTCGCTTTTGCAGATTCAAGCTTTCTCTGTTCTGCTTCCTGCAAGGCTGCCTCTGCGGCACGCTTGGTCTTTTCCCAATCAGCAAGCACATCCTCAATGCTCATCTGACCGGATACCTGTGGTTCTGCAACTCTGCCTCCCTGCATATAAAGGCTCATCTGGCCATCCTCATCCACTAACATCTCCTGGAAATTGGATTTCAAGGAATTATCAATCTCCTCATCCGTCTCAATATGCTGGTAAACCTCTTCTTCCTGCGGCTCTTCTTCTTTCTCGGATGGAATCTGGAGATACGGAATATCCTCTACCAGTTTCTTAATGTTATCCATCGTATCATTGACTGCCTCTTTTTCCGTGGCATTCATGATCTCCTGCATACTTCTCTGAAGTTCTTCCTGCAGGTTCTGTGTGTTAAAGCGCTCCGCAGACATCTTCACATCTTTGATCTGCACCGGTTCCGGTACGATCTCTCCAGATTCTAACGGATCTTCCGGTCTCACTTCCACAACACCGTCATGTCTCTGACGGAATGTGCGGTACTTGTCTTCCTGCTGTTTTGTCAGTGGCTGGTATAACATCTTTAATTCTAATGCGCGTTCTACATATGGGCCATCACCAAACCATAAGATCAGTTCGTCGCAGGCATCGATACATTTCTCGCTCATACCGGCCTTATGATACAGATATGCAAGCTCATATGCCCACTCTTCCGAATACTCCTGCTCTTTGAGTTCTTCTAAAATGCCAATAAGGGTGCCAATATCTGCACCCTGCGCTTTGCTTATCTCATACTTTAACACGTATTTTAAATTATCATGAGGTGCGATCTCCACAAACTCCTGATAATACTCTTTTGCCTCATCAAAACTCTTTGTCCTGACTGCAACCTCTGCAAGACGATAAATGATCATTCTGCCAATCGGCGACTTGTCATAAGCCGTCAGCAAAACATCCTTGCTCTCATCATAACGCCCTACTTTCTCGTAGATCTCTCCTACTTTTACCAGAGCGTTAATGTTCTTTATCTTACGCCAGTTGATGGTATCCGCGATCTCAGCCGCCTCTTCGTATTTCCCCTCGGCTGTGAGTGATTTCATCTGATCCAGCTTTAATTTGTATTCATATTTATCCAATTCTGCCACCTCAAACTGTGCATTTTCCGTAATGATCCATTACCTTTTTCAATTTGTCTATGTTACCTTTTAGTTTATCATAGGCACAATTAGATGTCAAAAATTATCATGCTTCCCCTGCCGATTTTTCATCCTGTTTTTTGTTCTTTTCCGTGGTCTCATAAACCGGCTGATTGGTGTGCTTATCGATGCGGTCAAGGTTGACATAATCTATCTCCGTTTCCGGGATCCCACGCTTTTTCAGGGAATATGTGACAACATTGGAAACAATATAATAAATCACTGCCATGATCGGCACACCAAGCAGCATTCCAGGAAAGCCCCACAGACCGCCAAATACGAGAATGGCAAATACAACCCAGAAAGAGGAAAGCCCGGTGGAATCTCCGAGGATCTTCGGTCCGATAATATTTCCGTCTACCTGCTGTAAAATGATAACAAAAATCAGGAAATATAATCCCTGTACCGGATTCTGTAAAACAATAATGATAAAGGATGGGATCGCCCCGATAAAAGGTCCAAAAAACGGAATAATATTGGTCACACCAATGATCACAGCCACCAGCATGGTATCCGGCATTTTCATGATCGCAAGCACGATATAGGCAATCACACCGATAATGGCAGAATCTAAAATTTTTCCACTGATAAATCCGCCAAAGATCTCGTTGCTCTTCCGCACAGTCTCTACTACAACATTGGCTCTGACCGGTTTAAAAATGGCATAAATGATTTTCTTCGCCTGACCTGCAAATTTCTCCTGACTCGCCATAACATACACAGAGATGATAAGTCCGACCAGAATATTGATCACAAATTTTACTCCGGTGATCACTCCGGTTGTGATGGAAGTAATATAAATCTCTGCCTGTGGAAGCAGTGTGTTTTTCATCCAGTTTTCAAAGAAGTTACTTACCTGTGTGATCACTTCTTCCGCAATGTCCGCTATCTGGCTGTCTCCCTTGGCGATATCATTGATCCAGTCAACAAGCGAACGCACCTCAGCAGGGAGTGTGGATATGATGCCCTGTATGCTCTGGATGATGGATGGAACGATCGCAGCGATCAGCAGGACAATAATGCCTACCAAAAACAGCAGTGCACCTGCGATTGCCAGCCCTCTTGATATTTTTTTCGCCTTTTTCTCACTCTTCATCTTTCCTTTAAACAGGGAAAATAACTTTCCATCTATGAGTTTCATCAACGGATTCAGAAGATATGCCACAACCAGTCCGATAATGACCGGCTGTAAAATATATGTCAGTTTCTTCCAGAAATCTGTAAACCCATTATAACGGTATATGACAAAGAAAAATAAAATGCAGCAACAGAATGTGATAAAAATAGCAAGCGCTATGATCGTGATCTGTTTCAAATGAAATTCATCTGTCTTTTTTGTCTTCGGTGTCTGTATCTGTTCGTTTTGTTTTAGTTCTTCCAACTTAAGCTCTCCTTTTTCTGCCGGAAACGACTTGTGCAAACATGCGCTTCTAAGCGTAATTTATACTCTCATTCTAACGCAAAAACAGAGGTCTGTCACTAAGCAGACCTCTGTTTTTATTATCTTTTTAGATTTATAAATTAACCACGGTAGTAATTGATGAGACAGCCTTTTAAAATGATCTCCCTCTCATCATCCGTCAGGGCATCCATATGAAGGCTGAATGGTTTTAATGCGCCGTCTTTCACTGCGTAAGCCTGAATTTCAGACTGCTTGTCCTCAACAGCTTTTCTGATTTCCGGAATAAAGAGATAATCCAAATTTTCAAATGGAAGATCACCTTTTCCGATAATGAATGGCAGCATGCCCCAGTTGATCAGATTGGAACGATAACGTTTGGTTGCATACTCATTCGCAATGTTCGCCCAGCCTCCGAGTACCTTCTGACAGGAAGCAGCCTGCTCACGCGCGGAACCGTCCCCCGGTTTCACTGCAAAAATGGTACTTCCAAATCCTGCATAACCTTTCTCTTTTCTCGCTTTCTCACCAAAATCAGGATAAACCGTCTTGATCGTATCGATCACTGCCTGCAATTCCGGTACAGCCTCAACCGGACACTCTCCGGCTTCCACTGCCTTCTCTGCTTTCTGGATCTCTTTTGCACGTCCCACATAGAGCGGATCTTTTCTGGAAAGTGCAAACTCTGCCAGTCCAAGCGGATTGGACCGGAAGGAGGAAGTCTCTCCGGACGGGATCAGCTCGTCAGTTGTCGTAACCGGATCGTGAATCTCTGAAACAACCTTTAATACCATATGCTCCGGTAATGCACTCATTGCCGGCCAGTCTTTGATATTTGGTCCAAACTGGATCTCCACACCCGGATCAGCCACTCCCTTGCTGTCAAAGACGCGGTTCTCGTAAATCTTCTTGTCGAAGAAGTATTTCGGTTTGGTATAATTTACATCCAGATCGGTAGCTGCGGTCAAATATCCCTTATTTGCTGCAGTTGCTGCAATGGATCTTGCATCCATAAGCGCAACGGATGCAACCTGTCCTTTCTGAACCTTGGAACCTTCGCGGTTCGGGAAGTTTCTTGTGGAGTGGCGGATGGAGAATGCGTTGTTTGCAGGAGTATCTCCGGCACCAAAGCAAGGACCGCAGAACGCTGTTTTGACGATCGCTCCCGTCTCCATGAGACTTGCCACTGCACCATTTTTTACAAGTTCCATGTAAATCGGGGTACTTGCCGGATATACGCTCAATGTAAACTCATCCGGTCCGATGCTTGCACCTTTTAAGATGTCTGCGGCATCACAGATATTTTCAAATCCACCGCCGGCACAGCCCGCAATGATTCCCTGATCTACATAAAGCTTTCCGTTTCTTACTTTGCTCTTTAAATCTAATTTTACGGCTCCGTCGAAGCTGACTTCTGCACGTTTCTCGCAGTCATCCAGAATATCCATCAGATTTGCGTTCAGCTCTTCGATGGTATATGTGTTGCTTGGATGGAATGGCATTGCGATCATTGGTTTGATCTCGCTTAAGTTCACCTCAACACAGCCATCGTAGTAAGTAACTGCTTCCGGTTTCAGTTCTGCATAATCTGCAGATCTGCCGTGAATATCATAAAACTCTTTAATTTTTTCATCTGTAACCCAGATAGAAGACAGACAGGTTGTCTCTGTGGTCATAACATCCACGCCGATACGGAAATCTGCGCTTAAGGATGCAACACCAGGTCCGACAAACTCCATAACTTTGTTATTTACATAACCATTTTTAAATACCGCTCCAATGATTGCCAGAGCCACATCCTGCGGGCCAACACCTTTCATCGGTTCACCGGTCAGGTAAATTGCTACTACACCCGGCATTTTGATATCGTATGTTTTGCACAGTAACTGTTTTACCAGCTCCGGACCGCCCTCGCCCATAGCCATAGTACCAAGGGCACCGTAACGTGTATGGGAGTCAGAACCAAGGATCATTTTGCCACCGCCGGCAAGCATTTCACGGGCAAACTGATGGATAACTGCCTGATGAGGCGGTACATAGATTCCGCCGTATCTCTTTGCACAGCTCAGTCCAAACATGTGGTCATCTTCGTTGATGGTTCCGCCAACTGCACACAGACTATTGTGGCAGTTTGTCAGTACATAAGGAACCGGGAATTTCTCCAGTCCTGACGCACGTGCTGTCTGGATGATACCGACAAATGTGATATCATGGGAAGTCAGCTTATCAAATTTAATCTGAAGCTGCTCCATATTTCCGGAAGTATTGTGTGCTTTCAAAATACGATATGCCATTGTACCGGTTGCAGCTTCTGCAGCGGTCACTGTTTTTCCTGTTTTTGCCGCAAGACATGCTGCAGCCTCCTGATTATCTTCGATAATCTCCGTTCCATTGAGCAGATATACACCATTCTCATGTAATTTTATCATGGTTCTGGCCCTCCTTAGAAAATTCTTTTTTACAAACTCTTAATTCCAATATTATAATAAGGCACAAAATAAAAAGCAAGTTTTTTCACTTCAACTCATTAAAGTTTCTGTTTATTTCTCACAGCGGCTTACCCATTCCTGCAATTCTTTCACATCAAAATACATTACGGAAAGTTTCATCCATCCATGGTTTCAGTTTCATACACAAATCTTTTTCCAATAGTTGAAATCTGTTTTCTTTTGTATAACGAAAATATACCTATTATTTTGTACATTTTTCAGGAGGAAACATCATGATAAATAAAGAATGGGAAGATTTTTTTGGCATTGAAGAAGCATCCGATCCTTCTTATATAGAAACCGATTTCAACATTAAGCAAAAAGATGCCGTTGCCGTCCTTGCTTCCTGCGTCAATGCAAATGGATGTGTCGATCTGAACTGGATGTGTGAAGCATCCGGTCTTTCACTGGATGAACTATCAGGATCCGGAAGTCTATGATCTCTGTCGCGCGGACGATCAGGGATGGATGCTCAGAGCACAGTACCTGTCCGGTCACATTAAGTCCAAACTGGAAACTGCAAAAAGACTGAACCACAAATATGACAATCGTTTTGCCTCAAATGTTGCGGCTTTGAAGTCTATCATGCCTTCAAAATCAGACTTTGATGCCATCGGATTTTCCATCGGTTCTCCCTGGATTCCTAATGAGTATTATGAGGCATTTGCCAAAGATGTTCTGGGACTTGCCCGTACACCGAAAGTCAGTCACTCTGCCATCCTTGGCCGTTATCACGTAAAAATTGCTTCCAAATATCAGGACACCGTCCTTAATCGTTTTACTTATGGCACCCCACGTTTCTCCGGATTGCAGCTTATCGAATATGCCCTGAACGGTATCACGCCCAAACCTTATGATGATGTCGTAAGACTCGATCGAAAATCCGGCATTGCAAGAGTCCTGAATAAAACGGAAGCACTTGCTGCACAGGAAAAAATGAATCTTTTACAAAAAGCCTTTTCTGACTGGATCCGCAAAAATTCTTTCCGTGTAAAAGAGCTGAAAAAAATCTATTACAACACCTATGCCTGCAATGTGCCAGGCCGTTACAGCGGATGTTTTCTGGACCTGCCCGGATTGAATACGGAACACTTTACACCGTATCCCCATCAGAAAGATGCCGTGACAAGAATCATTCTCGACAAGGACGTGCTGCTAAACCACAAAGTCGGAACCGGCAAGACAAACATTATTATCATGGGAATCCACGAGCGAAAGAGAATCGGTCTCTCAGAAAAAAATCTCATTGTTGTTCCGAATAATGTGCTGGAAGCCTTTGAACGTGCACACCACCTGCTTTATCCACAGGACAACATTCTGGTGGTTCATCCGGAAGACTTTCAACCGGCATACCGCCAGAAGCTTCTTACCAAGATCAGAGATGAAGACTATGTTACGGTGTATATGCCCTTTTCATCCTTTGGAGCGATCAGCATGAGCCGTCAGTACAAACTAGACTGCCAAAGCGAATTGATCCGCTCCTACCGCGCCAAAGCGGCAATTGCACCAGAACAGTGGGAACGTTCCAGACTGGAAACCATCGTGAACCAGCTGAGTAAAAAACTTACGGAAATGATGACCGACCTTCCATATGATGAATATCTCTGTTTTGATGAATTGGGAATTACAACACTGGTCGTTGATGAAGCCCACAATTTCAAAAATATTTCTTTAAACAGTCATACAGACGGTGTCGTGGGCATGCACGTAAAAGGCAGCAAAAAATGTGATGAAATGTATGAAAAAGTACAGTTTGTCCGAAATCATGACGGCGGAGTCATTTTTTCAACCGGAACGCCACTGACGAATTCCATTGCCGATTTATTTGTAATGCAGTCGTTCTTACAACCGGAACAGCTGGAGCTGCTTCATCTCAATCATTTTGATGAATGGATCAGCAACTTTGCAACCCGCCAGACAAGTTTTGAAGTGGATGTGGATTCTCAGAACTATCGCATGAGAACACGTTTTTCCAGTTTTCACAATATCCCGGAACTGATCAGTCTCGTTGCCAATATCTGTGATTTTTATAATGGCGATGAATGTCAAGTGGATTTACCGAAAAGTGAAACTTATACCGATGTCATTGTACCAAAATCCCCCGAACAGGATGACTATATTAAGTCTCTGGCGGATCGTACTGAAAAAATCCGTCAGAAACTTGTTCGGAATGCAGCAACCGATAATCTGCTGAAAATCACACATGATGGTCGTGCTGCTGCACTTGACATTCGTCTGGCAGATCCGGAAAGCCATCCGGCTACAGAAAGCACAAAAACCTGTGCCTGTGCCAAAAACGTTTATCAGCTCTATCAGCTGTATCCGAATACTGCTCAGCTTGTATTTTGTGATCTCGGTACTCCCAAAAGAGGTTTTAACATTTACGACGAATTAAAAAGACTTCTTGTGGAGATGGGCATCCCGAAATCAGAAATTGCGTTTGTTCACGATGCCGGAACAGATGCCAAGAGACGAAAACTTTTTGAAGCGGTAAATCATGCCTCTGTGCGCGTTCTGATCGGCAGCACTTCAAAACTTGGAACCGGCGTCAATGTCCAGAAGCGTCTCATTGGCATCCATCATCTGGATATCCCATGGAAACCATCTGACATTGTGCAGCGCGAAGGCCGTCTGATCCGTCAGGGGAACGAAAACGCTACCGTTTTCCGCTTCCGATACATAACAGCAGGTACTTTTGATGCGTACTCCTGGCAGCTGCTGGAAAACAAACAGCGCTTCATCTCACAGTTTATGAACCATACACTTGCATGCAGAGACGCCCGTGATATAGATGATGCCGTACTCACCTATGCAGAGATCAAAGCACTTTCTGTGGGTGATCCGCTCCTCAAAACAAGAATTGATACTTCCAATGAACTGGAACGTGTAAAAATTCACAGCAGACAGCGGGAGCAGGAACTGAAAAAGATGAATACCGTCATTGCCGAGACTCCACAGATACTGGAAAAGCTGAAAGACCAGAAAACACGCCTTGCACTGGATCTGGCACACGCACTTGCCCATCGTGAAAGTCTGAGCAAAGAAGAACGGTATGCCTTTGGCGAAGATGTTCTCGAAGCATTGAAGGAAAACAGTTTTATGGAAACAGACCGCAGATTCGATACCCTTCATGGATGTTCCATCCTCCTTCCGGCAGGCATGAATCCGGAACGCCCTTTTCTGCTGGCAGAAGGTATCTCCGGCAACCACTACAAAGTGGACATGCGCGATGCCAAAACAGGCGGATGTATCCAGCGTATTGAGTACGCATTGTTTCATTTAGATGAAAGTATTGCGCGTGTCGAAGCAAAGATTCAAAACGCCATCGATCAGAAAACAAATGCCAAAGCAGAAATACGAAAGGGAAATCCCTATGCTTCCGATGTGCTGAGACTTACCGAAAAACTTCTTGATATCGATGAACAGCTGAACCAACGGGCAAATGAAAAAGAATCTGCCTGAAGCCACAGAAATCAGAATTTAAAACGCTCCATTTTATAACACCAGAACGGACAATCTAAGAAAGTGAGGACAACCATTATGTCAGATAATACTTATAATATTCCAACCATGTCAACCGGTACTATGGTCGAACAGTTAACCGAACTTTATACACAGGCTTATCGAAACCATACCCTTCCTTTCCTCCCATCTGTGGCTCTCTGGGGCCCGATGGGCGTAGGGAAATCCACAACTGTAAAAACGATTGCAGAAAACTTATCAAAAGAATTTCAGCAGCACGTCGGTGTCACAGACATCCGTCTGCTGAACTTTTCACCGATCGATCTTCGTGGAATTCCATCCGCAGATATCAACAAAGAATTTACCGTCTGGTTGAAACCCAAAATTTTCGACCTGCCGAAAGATATTCCTCATATCCTTTTTCTGGATGAGATCAATTGTGTATCTGAGACTTTGGCGCCGGCGATGCTTCAGTTCCTTCAATATAAAACATTTGGAAATCATGCCATTCCGGAAGGGTGGATTATTGTGGCTGCGGGAAACCCACCAGAATATAACAAATCAGTGCGTGAGTTTGACGTGGTGACTATGGATCGTGTGAAGAAAATTGAGGTGGAGCCGGATTTTTCGGTTTGGAAAGAATATGCGTATGTGCAGGATATTCATCCGGCGGTGATTTCTTATCTGACAACGAGAGTGGCATATTTCTATCAGATGGAGACAACTGTGGATGGAATGTTGTTTGCAACTCCGCGAGGATGGGAGGATTTATCACGTCTGATTCAGGTATATGAAAAACTCGAAATCACAGTAGACTGGGAGGTTGTAGTGCAGTATATTCAGTATCCGAAGATAGCAAAAGATTTTGCAAATTATTTGGAGCTTTATTATAAATATCAGGCAGATTACCAGATTGAACAGGTGATGCAGGGAAAAATCGATCCGATTCTTGTGAAAAAAGTCGGACATGCATCGTTTGATGAAAAGTTAAGTGTTGTAAGTCTTGTACTTGCAAAGACAGTAGAGGCATTTCGACAGACATACAAGAAAGAAGCGAGCATCACGGTTCTGTTTGAAAAACTGAAGGGCTATAAAAGTGGGTCACTATCTCTGAAACAGATTTGCGAGGAGATGGAGCAGACATTGAATTCAAAGAAAAAAGCAAAAATACTAAATCGTGAAGAAGGGTATGCGTTGAAGCAGACAATTGAGAAATTGGAGCAATATGAAAAGTTACTAAAAGAAGCAGAAAATCCGGAACATGAAGCGGCATTTGAACTTGTGAAAAAGGAATTTGCCAAAGAAAATGAGGCGTATCAAAAAGAACTGGATGCGGCAGGATTCCCGGATGCGATCATTTCCGCTTCCAGTGACCTGGACGAATACCTCATCGACAGCCTGAAAGCTCAGGATGCCAAAATTAATTCCTGGGGTGTTGGTACAAGACTGATCACCTCCAACGATAATCCTGCTTTCGGCGGTGTCTACAAACTCGCTGCTGTTAAAGATGCTGACAGCACAGAATTTACGCCTAAGATCAAGCTTTCTGAGAATACAGAGAAAGTTACCAATCCTGGAAATAAGACTGTATATCGTCTCTACAGCAAGACAACAGGCAAGATCAAAGCTGACCTTATCTGCCTTGCTGATGAGAAATTAAATGAAGAAGAAAACATGGTTCTCTTTGATCCAATCGACACATGGAAAAAGACCAAAGTCCTCGGTGG
>ERZ831979.2252-NODE-2252-length-13819-cov-203.164196_pt1 | contig 13819 bp, 9 predicted proteins | sample MGYA00519952_ERZ831979 | MGnify/ENA primary metagenome ERZ831979 (study PRJEB31850, sample SAMEA3708723) | human gut metagenome | biome: human gut; feature: human-associated habitat; material: faeces | place: China | collected 2014 ...
TTTGAGTATTAATAACTTATTTAATAATCGTCTCGTTTTAACGGGACACTAGTGAAGAAAAATATGATTTTGATGAGTACTCTGCTCGTCTGCTCGCTAGAAAGTTTCGCACAGAGCGATGCTGAGGTCACAGATTCCCTCTGGAAAGATGTGGATCTCAACGCTGTTACCGTAGTTGCATCCAAACCACTGGTAAAAATGGAGACCGACAAGATGACCTACAATGTGCAGCAGGATGCTGACGCCAAGGCTTCTACCGTTCTCGATATGCTGCGCAAGGTGCCGATGGTTACCGTGGATGGACAAGATAACATTACCGTGAACGGTTCATCCAGCTTCAAGGTGTATGTGGACGGAAAACCCAACCCGATGTTCTCAGCCAACCCCTCGCAGATTTTCAAGGCAATGCCGGCTACCATGGTCAAGAACATTGAGGTAATCACCAATCCGGGAGCCAAGTATGATGCTGAAGGTACGGGAGGCGTGCTTAACATCGTACTCAACAAGCAAGCCGTGAACGGCGGCGGAGGCAGCGATCTCAGCAATGGCTATAATGGCAACATCAGTGCTGCTGCCGGTAACCAGACGCAGCGCATCTCCGCCTTCATCAGTGGTCAGCAGGGCAAGCTTACCTACAGTGCCAACGGAATGTACAATCATCAGCGCATGGATGGAACCACCATCTCCTTCGACCGAATCCAGAAGGATGGAAGCACAATGAACTACTATCAGAATTCGGATATGAAGCAACCGTTCTCCATGGGCAACATTAGTCTGAGCTACGAACTCGATTCGCTGAGCAACATCAGTGCCACGGCTGGTCTGACCTCCTTCAGCCAGAAGATTACGGGTCACCCTCTCACGAAGATGGCAGGCGGAATCTACGGCGAAGGATTCGAATACGGCAATGAGATGAAGCAGGATATGGGCAACACCTCCTTCAACGGAAGTCTCGATTATCAGCGATTCTTCAACAAGGAGCGTACGAACTATCTCATCCTCAGCTATCTCTTCAGTACCAACCCTTCTCACACCGACGACTATACATTCTACGACAATATCAGTCATGTGACGACTCTCCAGCTCAACGACCTGCTCTCGAAGAGCAAGACACGCGGAACGGAACATACATTCCAGGCAGACTTCACCCATTCGCTCAGCGCCACCCAGCGTCTGAACTTCGGAGCCAAGTATATTGCCCGCATCAACAAGAGCGATTCCCGCTACTACGACGTGGCTGAAGATAAAAGCGAAACGCTGAATCCTGCCAACAGTATGGAGTATAAGAACACCCAGAACATCCTGGCTGCCTATGCTGAATGGAAAGGAAACTTCGGAAAGATAGGAACCATGCTGGGAACCCGATACGAACAGACCTGGGAGAAAGTGAAATTCGAGCAGGGCAAGGGCGACAACTTCGACAAAAACTACGGCAACTTCGTGCCGAGCGCCAGCCTCTCCTACAGCATCACTCCAGGAGTGAATCTCGGCGTGAACTACAGCATGAGAATCACCCGTCCGGGAATCACCTATCTCAACCCGTATGTAGATCGCAGTAATCCTACCGCCATCAGCTATGGTAATACAGACCTCGACGTGGTGAAGTCGCATCAGTTGAACATGGTGTTCAATTATTACAACCCTAGATTCATCCTGAGCACGACTCTGGGCTATGGATTCTGCAACAACCAGATAGAGCAGTATTCATTCATCGATGCAGACAACCTGCTCAACACCACCTACGGCAATGTTTCGAAGACTCGCAACGCCAGTCTGAATGTCTTTGCCAACTGGCTGGTGTTCAAGAAGACGAGACTGATGCTGAACGAGAGTCTTAGCTACAACGACCTGCGCAGCGAAATCCTGGGATGGAAGAACCATGGCTGGAACAGCAGTACGATGATCAATCTGCAACAGACTCTGCCTTGGGAACTGCAATGGACAGTAGGAAGTATCATTCAGAGCAAGCAGCAAAACCTGCAGGGCTATCAGAGCGGAATGGCTTTTTTCTACTCCACCCTCTCCAAATCCATCGTCAAGGATAAGCTGGACCTGAGTCTGATGTTTCTCACACCAACCGACGACAAGCTCAACATCAAGCAGAAGACCGTGGGTTCAGACTATGTGCAGAATATGACGGTGAAGGTGCCTCTGCGCCAGATCAGTCTCACCCTTACCTGGAAATTCGGCAACACCAAGAAGCAATTCCAGCAGGCGAAATCCAACATCAAGAACGATTTCCAGGAAGAAAAACAGGGAATCCAGACGGGTGGAATGAATGGAAACTAACAAGCCCAGGAACCATCGGAAACATAGAATAGAATAATCAATACACTCTCTCGAACGAGTTGCAATGCATAAAAAAAGCATTCGCAACTCGTTTTTTAATGCTATCTATTGTCTATTTGATTTCTTTTTTGTACTTTTGCAAACAAAATATCACATAAAATCATAAAAGAATGAAGAAACAAACGCAAGCCATTCATTTGGAATACGAACGCCGCGATGCTTACGATTCGCTGAGCGTTCCAGTATATAACACCCTTGCCTACGAATTCGACAATGCTGCCGTGATGTCGGAAGCATTCACCGACAAGATCAAGGCACCTGATTACTCCCGTGTGGAGAATCCTACGGTAACCAACCTGGAGCGCCGAGTGGCAGCCCTCACCGATGCAGCCCACACCACAGCCTTCAACTCAGGAATGGCGGCAATCAGCAATACTTTCATGTCCTTGTCAGCACAGGGCAAGAACATCGTTACCTCGAAGCATCTCTTCGGTAACACCTATGCGCTGCTCGTGGCTACCCTGCGCCGATTCGGCGTAAAGGTCCGCTTGCGCGATTTAACCAATATCGAGGAGGTACGTGAGGCCATCGACGATGACACCTGTTGCGTATTCCTGGAAATCCTGACCAACCCACAGTTGGAGGTTGCCGATCTGAAAGCCATTTCGGAAGTGGCTCACGAAAAGAATGTTCCGCTGGTAGTGGATTCTACCGTGATTCCGTTCACACAGTTCTCGGCTAAGAATCTGGGAGTAGATATTGAGGTGGTTTCCAGCTCTAAATATGTAAGTGGTGGTGCAACTTCGCTCGGCGGTCTGGTCATCGACTACGGAACTCCTTATAACGGCGATTTCGCCAAGCGTCTCTATGGAGAAATGCTCTTCAACTTCGGCGCCTACATGACTCCACAGGTAGCTTATATGCAGACCATCGGACTCGAAACGCTCGATGCGCGCTATCGCGTTCAGAGCGGCAATGCCCTGGAACTTGCAAAAAAGCTGCGCACTCTACCTCAGATTCAGTATGTAAACTATGTAGGTTTGGAGGATAATCCTTACCACGAATTGGCGCAGCGCCAGTTTGGCAAGACGGCGGGAGCCATGATCTGCATTGATTTGGAAAGCAAGGAAGCCTGCTTCAGTTTCCTCAACAATCTGAAGCTCATCCATCGTGCCACCAATCTCTTCGACAACCGTTCGCTCGCCATTCATCCGGCAAGCACCATCTTCGGTGCGTTCTCCGAGAGTATGCGTAAGTCAATGGATGTGAAAGACACCACCATCCGCCTCAGCGTAGGTCTGGAGGATGTGAATGATCTCTTCGAAGACATCAAGCAGGCGGTAGAAGGAATTCAAAAATAGACTTTAAAAGTTAGCATAAAAAAGCTAATCATAAAGTTCAATATTCAAAGCTCAATGTTCAAAGTAAAAATGTACGATTTCGATAAGATTATAGACCGTTCGGGCAGCGACGACCTGAAGCATGGTGCCCTGCTGCCTCGTTGGGGACGAGATGACCTGCTGCCACTTTGGGTAGCCGATATGGATTTCGAGACCCCATCTTTCATTACAGATGCCCTCAAGGCAAGATTGGAACACTCTCTTTTCGGCTACACCATGGAGCCGGAAGATTATCTGCCCAGCATCATCGACTGGGTGCATGACCACCACCAGTGGAATGTGAAGCGAGAGTGGATCCGCTTCATTCCAGGTATTGTAAAAGGTATCGGACTCGTGGTGAATGTCTTCACCCGTCCTGATGAGAAAGTCATCATCCAGCCACCCGTTTATCACCCATTCCGCCTCACTCCAGAGGGCAACGGCAGAGAGGTGGTCTTCAATCCGCTGAAGATGAAGGAGGATGGATATTACGAGATGGATTTCGAAAATCTGGAGAAAATCTATGATGAGAAGTGCAAGATCCTGATTCTCTGCAATCCTCATAATCCGGGCGGTATTACCTGGAGCAAGGAAACCCTGCAGCGACTTGCCGACTTCTGCTACGAACATCATCTGCTCGTTATCAGCGATGAGATTCATGCGGACATGGCTCTGTTCGGACACAAGCACATTCCATTTGCTTCAGTTTCCGACAAGGCGCGCAACATCAGCATCACCTTCCAGGCTCCTTCCAAGACCTTCAACATTGCTGGAATCGTAAGCAGCTACGCCATCGTTCCAAACGAAGAAATCCGCAGGAAATTCTATCCTTGGCTGAGTGCCAACGAACTGGATGAGCCAACCCTCTTCGCTCCAATCGCCACCATCGCCGCTTTCCGCAAGGGTGAGGAATGGAGAAAGAAGATGCTTGCCTACATAGAAGACAACATCCGATTCGTAGAGGATTACTGCCGCGAGCACATTCCAGGCATTCGTCCGTTGCGCCCACAGGCTTCCTTCCTGGTCTGGCTCAACTGCCGAGCCCTGCATCTCTCCCACGATGCGCTTCTCGATTTATTCATCGACAAGGCGCACCTGGCACTGAATGATGGTGAAATGTTCGGTCCTGGCGGTGAGGGCTTCATGCGACTGAATGTTGCAACTCCTAGAAGCATTCTCAAGCAGGCTTTGCAACAGCTGGAAAAGGCTGTAGCCCAACTCTAGACCAGCCAAGAGAAGCTTTTGCCCTTACAGGGCGACAAGTTTAAATCCATTACAAAACCCAGGGCGAGTGCCCTGGGCTATGAGCTTCTGCCCTTTCAGGGCGTATGGGGCTTACCAACGAAAGTTCTATCAATCAATATAAAAAGATATAATGATTTAATGGTGAGAGGAAGACCTTTATTCCTCCTCCATTAAATCACGTATCAGTTTGATTTCGTAATAATCAATGCCGGTTCCCAATGCTTCCTTGATTTCGCTGAAATGCTCCATCTCGGGATGAGCCTCCATGAATTCACGGATTTTCTTTTCGTGGGCACTAGAAATCAACGCACGCAATCCAACCTTTCCTTCCTTTACGTATGAGGTAAGATGACCGATAATGGTGCCTTTGGTAAAGCCACGTTCTGCAGCAATCTGATCCACAGTCATTCCCTGCTGGTAAAGATTGAAACTCACCTCCTTAGTTGGAATCTTCGGTTCCTTCGGTTCATTCGATTTCTTCGATTTCCTGGCTTTTCTACCAGAACCATAACCGGCACTTGAAGACGCACCTTCGCCCATTTCATCCAGAAGCATGAACTGCGCCTTCTTCTTCAGATAATCAGTCACCGTAAACACAGCGCTGCGCTCGTATTTCAAAAGACGTTCCTTCAACTTCACATCCTCAGAAAAGACAGAGAAGCGGTCCTGGAACTGTTTCTTTGCCACCTTATTATCCGTATCAAGATTCGACTTTCTGATCAAATCGCTCAGAATACCTATCTTATCAAAGAAATACTCAGCACCCTTGTGAATACGCTCCTGCAGTTCTGCCTGAAGGATATCAGGATTCTGGGAAAGCATGCGGGTATATTGCAGACGGAACTTGTCCGAAACACCAATCAGACTTTTCAGCACCACCTGCAACTTCTGATACTCGCTCACCACACGAGGATATTTGCTGTTGAAGAATTCCACCAGGCAGCGCATCAGATGCTCGTAACTTCCGCTAATAGCATAGAAATCAAAAAGTTCGCCGATGCAGTGAAGCACGTATTGCTGCTCCAGATAGCTGATCTGCTCCTGGGTAGGCGCAGCAAGTTGACTGTTGAAAGCATCCACCGTCTGACTGCTAATGATGGCTCCACGAGACAGAGGCTGACTGAGCACCATTCCCTCCAAGGTCTTGCAGCGGCTCAGAGCCACGTAGGTCTGACCATGGGTAAAGGAATGGGAAGCATCGATGATGGCGTGTTCGAAGGTAAGACCCTGACTCTTGTGGATAGTAATCGCCCAAGCCAGGCGCAAAGGATACTGTCGGAACTTTCCCTCTACCGTCTCCTCTATCTCCTTAGTCTCCTCATTGATCGTATATTTTGCATTCACCCACTCCATCTTCTCCAGCTCAAACTCCTCATCAGAATCCTTGCTGCGCACGATGATCTTATCTCCTTCTTCATCGGGTTTCACACCGATCACCTCACCAATCATACCATTATAGAAGCGGTGCTGCGGGTCGTTCTTGATAAACATCACCTGTGCTCCGGGCTTCAGGGTGAGCATGAAATCAGCCGGATAAGATGATTCCGGGAAGTTATCCTCTACCTCTGCTGTATAGGAAAAAGCCCTGGATGGCAAAGCGGCAAGCTGCTGCTCATTAATCTGCTGGGCTGGCGCATTATGAGTAGTCAGGCGGATGAAGTTACTGTTCTTCGGCGGTTCGAAATTGGGAATAAAGCGCTGGTTCAATGCCTGCAAGGTAGCATCCGAAGCCCGGTTCTCCCTGATCTGATTGAGCAGGGAGATAAACTGCTCGTCCTGCTGGCGGTAAACCTTCTTGAGCTCTACGGTAAGATAGCCCACCTGCTTCAGCGCATTGCTGCTGAAGAAGAAGGGAGTATCGTAATGCTCTTTCAGAAGCTGCTCTTCCTGCGCCGTAACCACTGGTGCCAACTGCTGCAGATCACCTATCATCAGGAGCTGCACACCGCCGAAAGGCAGGTCGTGGCGCTTGCGGTACTGGCGAAGCACCGAGTCGATGGCGTCGAGCAAATCGCTGCGCACCATACTGATTTCATCGATGACCAGCAGGTCGATGCTTCGGATGATGTTTCGCTTGAGTTTGCTGAACTGATAGCGTTTCTGTTCGCCACTTCCGAAGGTTGTACCCGGAATGTATGGCGAAAAAGGAAGCTGGAAGAACGAATGAATGGTCATTCCTCCGGCGTTGATGGCGGCAATACCTGTAGGGGCAAGCACCACCATTCGTTTAGGCGACTTCTCCTTGAGCAGTTTCAAGAAGGTTGTTTTACCTGTGCCTGCCTTGCCCGTAAGGAAGAGGTTAGCGCTGGTCTTTTCTATGATGTTCCATGCCAGGATGGATTCTTCGTTCATTTCCATTAGCTTCGTTTTTTAGATTCCTTCCACGATCTCGTTCATTTCCTTGCGCTTCTTCTCGGTATGAGGACAATCCTCAGCAATATGACCGAGAGGGATGATCACTACTGCCTCGAAACCTTCGCGAGGGAAAAACTGCAGCATCTTGTCTGTATCATAATTGCAGACCCAGCAGGTGCCCAATCCTCTTTCGGTGGCAGCCAGACAGAGGTGCTCGGCAGCTATTGCCACGTCAATATCTCCATGAGGCTTCTCATCGTATCTGCGAACCCAGTTCTCATTCACATTCTTCATTCCCACAATATACATTGGGGCTGTCTTGAACCACTCACGGTCGTAGCACTCCTGGAGTTTCTCCTTAGCCTCATCCGAGCGGACGATGAGCCAATGCCAAGGCTGTCTGTTCACTGCCGATGGAGCCAGTCGCACACACTCCATGATGTAATCCACATCCTCCTGACTTACTGCCTCGGAGGTAAACTTGCGAGCCGAGAAACGCTCCTGGCTCAATGCCAACATATTTTTCATACCATTTCGTTTTAAACTTTTTAATCCTTTTAATCCTTCTATAAACACATTCTATTTTTCTTTTCAGAAATCGAAAGCATTCACCTTTTTAAAAGGCAAAATTACAAAAAATCCACGAAAAGCCCAAGCCTTTCGGAGATTTTCTTTCTAATCATCCTATGATTTTCCTGAATTTATTTACCCTTAAGGGAAAATATATTTAGCCTTAAGGGAAAATATTTCGAACCTTAAGGGAAATTATCCTAGATAAAGACTAGCGTTTCGAATATTTTTTGTAGTTTTGCAACACGAAAGGATTTGTAAGATAAGAAAATGATAGGATTAGCCGACTGCAATAACTTCTACTGTTCGTGCGAACGAGTGTTTCGCCCCGACCTGATAGGGAAACCCGTGGTTGTTTTGAGCAACAACGACGGGTGCGTCATTGCACGCTCTGAAGAAGCCAAGGCTCTGGGCTATAAGATGGGCGACCCGTTCTATCAGGTAAAGGAAAAACTGGAGGCTGAAGGCGTGGCTATCTTCTCCAGCAACTATACACTCTATGGCTCACTCTCCAACAGGGTAATGTCGATGCTCTCGCACTACTCGCCGCACATCGACCAGTACTCCATAGACGAATGCTTTTTCGAGGTGGAAAACCTTTCTTCCGTCACAGATGATTTCCTCCTCCAACAATACGGCGCCAGGATTTCTGCCGATGTGCTACGAGCCGTGGGAATCCCTATCTCCATCGGAATCGCAGAAACGAAAACCCTAGCGAAAATCGGTTCCAAATTCGCCAAGAAATACAAGGGCTATCAGGGCTGCTGTCTCATTGATACGGATGAACGGAGACACAAGGCTTTATCGCTGTTCCCGATAGAAGATGTATGGGGAATCGGAAGACAGATTGCCCGAAAATTAGATTATATGGGTATCCGAACTGCAGCTCAGTTTGCTGATAAAAAAGAGAGTTGGGTGCGCAGTCATTTCAACATCCCCACGATGAGAACGTGGAAGGAACTGAATGGCGAAAGCTGCATCAGCATCGAGGAACTGCCGCAGAAGAAGAGTATCTGCACCAGCCGGAGCTTTTCCGGAGAAGGCATCAGCGACAAGGATGTGGTAGAAGAAGCCGTAGCAAACTTTGCCGTGCGCTGCGCCGAAAAGCTGCGACATCAGGGCAGTGTGTGTCAGGGGATCACGGTGTTTGCCTGGACATCCAGGTTCAATGAGAACGTGCCGGAATACACCATCCACGATTCCCTCACCCTGCCCATCGCCACCAATGCTCAGGATGAAATCGTGGGCGCCGCACTCACTATCCTCAGAGCCAGATATCCCAAACCAATGGCTGACAGCAGACCCGACCGACCAGGAATGTCATTTAATTTCAAGAAAGCAGGCGTCATTCTGTGGCAGATTTCACCAGACCATCCCCGTCAGCAAGACCTCTTCGACCCTATCGACCGGAGCAGGCAAAAGGCATTGATGGAAGCCATTGATGCCATCAACCGAAAGAACGGTCACGGCACCATCCGTCAAGCCGTACAGGGAACCGGTTGCCGATTCGACTTGAAACGGGAATATATGTCGAAGCGGTTTACCACGGATATTCATGAGATTCTGAAAGTGAAAACCCAATGAGATTCAGAATGAGCCTCTTTCTAAAAATGGGCTCCATAAACTGAGAAAATAAATAAGATAACAAGATGAATAAGAATAACGATAACAAGATAAGACTGACATTTCACCCTGCGGAATTCGGAACAAAAATGCCGATTCCGCTGGCAGAGCAAAGCGTAAAGGCAGGCTTCCCTTCGCCAGCCCAAGACTATATGGAGGGAGAGATAGACCTCAACGATATTCTGGTTCGCCATCGTGAGGCCACTTTCTATGTACGTGTTTCGGGCGACAGCATGCAGGATGCAGGCATTCTCGATGGTGATCTAGCCATCGTAGATAGGCAGATTGAACCCTCCAACGGCAACTTCGTCATCGCCTTCGTGGATGGCGAATTCACCATCAAGCAATTCAAGATGGATGAGAGCGGAGCCTTCGGCTGGCTTATCCCATGGAACAAAAACTTCTCCCCAATCCGGGTAGATGAGACCAACCGATTCATGATTTGGGGCGTGGTTACCTATGTGATTCATCAGATTGCAGAATGAATCATCTGATTGTAGAATAACTTTTAAAAATCAAAAACTCGGGAAGCTTCTAATTAGAGAAACATCCCGAGTTTTTTATATTCTTTTATTTATTTCTTACTGATGTTTTTTATGCTTCCTGCTTCTTATAACCCACAAGTCCATACCAGAGGATGACGAACTCGCAGAAGAGAGGAACGAGCCAGGTGAACTGCCATGAACCGATATAATCAGCAAGCAATCCCTGAAGCACAGGGAATACTGCACCACCGAAAACACCCATCATAAACACACCCGAAGCCTTGGAAGTATATTCCTTCAAGCCATCCACAGCCAAGGTGAAGATGCAACTCCACATCACACTATGAAATAATCCCACAGCAGCCATCAACCAGAGATTTTCGGTAAGCATGGAAATGGCCATCAATACGATTGCCGCCACCGTAACGGTGATGAGCATAGGGCGAGGTGCCACATTCTTCAAACCGGCAGAAACCATTCTACCTATCATGAATCCTCCCCAATAGAGTGTGGCAAGAAGGGCTGGAGAAAGATCGTAACCATGTCCCATCAAATCCATCGCATGAAGATTCATATTGTTGCCGATTCCCACCTCGGTTCCCACATAGAAGAAGATGGTAATCACACCATATTTCAAATGGCGGAACGACCAGATGCTGCGTTTCTTCGCATTTTTGGAATCATCAGAAGGAGTTGTCTTTCCTTCAGATTCCACATCTTGAGTCTCCTCTCTTGTACCCTCAATGTCAGGAAGATTCGCCTTGGAAGTGCTCCATGTTGTTAAGGCAATGATGAGCATCATCACCAGAAAAGGAATGGTGAGCTGATCGGCAGAAACACGATCCAGGGAAACGCCGGCAAACATCACGCCCGTTACAAAGAAAGGAGCGATGGTTGTTCCGAATGAATTCACCGCACAAGTGAAGTTCATACGCTGCACGGGTTGTGTGCCCGGCAAAGGATAGGCAGCTATGTATGGATTGATAACCACTTGAAGCATTGCCGCAGACGTACCCATCAGATAGGAACCGAAAAGGAAAATGAAATATCCGAATGGTACAAAATCCTGAGAAATATGCACACCTGCCCCACCCCAATATTCAGCAATCAGCGCCGAAGCAAGATAGAAGGCAAGTCCCAGCACCATTACCAGCATCGAACGGATGAGCGTCTTTTTATAGCCCACTTTGTTGAGCAAGCGTCCCGTCTTCGCACTATTGAGCAGATAGCCCAGGAAGAAGGCGAAGGAGATAAGCGTAGCCAGGGAGTTCTTGGTGGTAGTAACCTCCGAGAGGAAGGCTATCTTCAAGGGGCCCTGACACTGACCGTTGACGGTAGTAAGGAAGCCCACTATAAAATAGATGAATGTCAGGAGGAGGAAAGGTCCTGCACTCCTGAGTGTTATCGATTGTTTCATAAATTACAAGATTTCTTCTTCCAAAACCTTCATGGCACCCTTTGCCTTGATGTCTTCCACCATCTTCAGGTAAAGCTCTACGAAATGAGAAGCTGCCTTGAGATTAGTGCTTGTAAAGGCTGAAATGCCGAGAAAATCGAGCGCATCATCGCTATCGATGGCCTTATGGTCATCAACGGTAAGCCATGGATCTGCCACTTCGAATGCATCACCATTGTCATCTACCTGATACTTCAGATAATGGCGGTAAGCAGCAAAGAGGTAAGCCACACGCTTGAACTCCACATCCTGACGCTTGCCCGAAGCATCATCTGCAATCATCTTCTCCAGGTTCGGCATCACATAAACAGGGAACTTGCTGGCACCATCGAAGCAGAGACGAGCCACCTGGTCGCTGACCATGCGGTTGCCAAAACGCTCTACCAGGCACTGCTTGTATGCCTCCAGATCCGTATCCTGTGGAGCTGGCACGTAAGGCGTAATGTCTTCATCCATAAAGGCACGTACAAACTTTCGGATTCTCTCATCGTGCATGGCTGCATCTACCTTACGGTAACCACCCAGAAAAGATGGATAAGAGAGCAATGTATGTGAAGCATTCAAGAGAGAAAGCTTCATGTTCTCAAAGGCTGTCACATCGTTGGTCATCTGAGCACCCACGGTTTCCCAAGCAGGGCGACCGGCCGCAAAGTTATCCTCTACTACCCACTGGATGAAGTCCTCGCAATAAACAGGAGCCTCATCGCAGGTTCCGTTCTGAGCATTCAATCGCTCGATGTCGGCAGGACGGGTAGCAGGAGTAATGCGGTCAACCATTGAGTTAGGGAAGGTAACGTTCTCCTCCATCCAGGCAGCGAGTTCCTTGTCCTGAGCCTCAACGAAAGTCATGAATGCCTTGCGGGCTGTATTGCCATTGTGCTGCAGATTATCGCAGGAAAGGATGGTGATAGGACCATTGCCTGCTGCCTTGCGGCGACGCAATCCCTCGGCTACATATCCGAAGGCTGTAACCGGCTTGGCAGGATTCTCGATATCGTGAGCCACCTGCGCATTGTCGAGCATGAATTCGCCACTCTGACGAGAGATGTTGTATCCGCCCTCGGTGATAGTGAGGGTGATGATCTTAATATCCTTAGACGCAATCTTGTCCAGAATCTGCTCCTGCTCCTCAATACCCCAATAGAGTTCAACGAGCGCACCCAACTGATAAACCTGGATGCTGTCGTCGCGTCCACATACGGTTAGGGTGTATTCACCGTCCTGCTTCTTCAGGGCGTGGTAGAGGCGCTCATCACCCGGGAGAATCATTGCTCCACATATACCCCAGTTCTGCTGGGTATTGTTCTCGAGGAGCATATTGGTCATAAACTCCAGGTGAGCACGATGGAAGTTACCTACTCCGAAATGCAGGATACCTGCCTTTACCAAACTGCGGTTATAAGCATAACCATTCACTACCTGAGTTGCATTTGCTGCGTTTGCATTTACTAAATTTGCCATAATTTTTTATTGTTAGCTGTTATTATTTAATTGTTTACTCTTTCCGAAAGCAAGCCACCAGGATGAGTCTCTCCAGCAAGCCTGTCTCTCGTTTTCGATGGCAAAGATAGTTCGTTTTTTCGAGATAAAAAGATATTTTCTTAGAAAAAACCTTGCAAACGTTCCCGCAAACGTTCCCAATTTCTGCAAACGTTTTAAATACTATTCTCCTGTAGATTCCCTACATCGCATCGTGGTCTTCAGTACCACCTGCCTGTCCTCCATCTCCGGATTGTTGATTTTCTCCATCACCAGTTCTGCCGCCTTTCTGCCCATCTCCTCCAGCGGAGGCTCCATAGTAGTAATCTGCGGAGAAACGATGGTAGATAGTTCCGTGCCCGAAAAACCAGCCACAAAAATCTCTTCCGGCACTCGTTTGCCCAAGGCACGGAGCCGATTCTGCGCACCTATCGCCAAAGTATCAGTAAAGGCGAAGACGGCATCAAATTCCACCTTATTATATATAAGGCGGTCGATGGCATCGGCTCCATCCTTGAAGGTCATTCCCGTCTTCACGATCAGCGAAGGATCGAAGAGATGGAATTTCTCCATCGCCTCACGATAACCTAAGCCTCGCTGATAGGCATTGTAAATGTCGTCTGGTCCCTGCAGATAGACGATGCGCTTCCTGCCCAGGCGAATCAGATGCTCCACCATGAAATAAGAATCTACATTATCATCCACCACAACCTGCGGCATCTTCAATCCATACGGAATGCGGTCGTAGAAGACAATCGCCATACCGTCTGCCGCCAACTGCTGATACATTTCGATGTTCTTGCGGTAGCTGCAGAGGCTCACTATCAGTCCATCTACCATAAACTGCTCCATCATCTTCAGGTTCTCCAACTCCCGCTCCGGCTTCTCATCGCTCTCGGCAATCATCACCTTCTGGTTCTTCTTGTAGAGCACTTCCT
>ERZ831979.2253-NODE-2253-length-13801-cov-4.431835_pt1 | contig 13801 bp, 6 predicted proteins | sample MGYA00519952_ERZ831979 | MGnify/ENA primary metagenome ERZ831979 (study PRJEB31850, sample SAMEA3708723) | human gut metagenome | biome: human gut; feature: human-associated habitat; material: faeces | place: China | collected 2014 ...
GCAGCTTTCAGTTCATCTTTCTTAACAGGTGCTTCCGGCTTCGGTGTCTCTTTCTCAACAAGAGCTTTCTGTGCTGCCTGGACTGCTTTCTCTGCTGCGTCTACTTCTTCCTGTGATGCATTCTCATCAGCTAATACTTCTTTTGCTTCATCGATTGCTTTCTGAAGCTTCTCGATAGACTCTTCTGTGTATTTGTCAACTAATGCGGCATCGCCTTCTGCTGCTATAATTGCAAGGTTCAGAGCATCTTTCTTTGCTTTCGCTTTCAGAGCTGCAAGCTTAGCCTCTACATTTGCCTTTGCTTTATCTACTTTATCCTGATCAGCATTTGGATCGTCGTAAATAGCCTGCGCTGCTTTGACTGCTTCTTCAAGATCTTTCAAAGATGACGGTGTGTATTGCTCTGTCTCTGCAAGTTTTTTGTTTGCTGTATTAATTGTTGCTAACAGATTTTCTTTCGCAATTGTAAGCTCATCTTTTGCAAATGTTACTTCAATTGTATGATTTGCAACAATATCTTCGAAAGCATACTCTGTTGCAATAGTTTCTACATTTTCTCCGTCCACTGTAATACTTTCAATATGGTATCCCTTGTCAGGATTGATCGTGAATACTTTGGATGTTCCCTTATAAACTGTTGTTGTGGCTTCCGGTGCAATCTTTCCGCCTTCACCTGCTGTTGCTGTGATTGTAAACTGTGTCTGGATATCAGCAATCTTTGCTTTGATTTCGGCTTTCTTTGCATCTACATCTGTCTGAGATGTGTTTTCTGTGAATGCCTTTCCAGCGTTTACCATCTTCTGAAGGTCTTCCAGAGCTGTTGCTGAATATTTATCTTTATCTTCTGCATTAAGAATTTTTTCTGCCTCAGCAATCGTTGCTGTAAGTTCTGTAAGGTCTGCTTCACTTGCAGTTCTTATCAATTGAATATCCAGTTTATCAAGCTGTGGAGCTTTGTTTGTGTCCGGTGCTGTAAGAACCAAAGTTCCTGCTCCTGCAGTTTTTACTTCAATGTTAAGTTCGAATGTCTTCACAGTTAAGTTGTTACCTTCTTTTGTTGACGGACATTCTACCTGCGCTGCCTCAATCTTACTTCCTTCCTCAGAAAATGCAAGTTTATTCAGTGCTCCTGCACGATAAGTACCTGTTACTTTATAAATTCCAGGAACGTTTGCTGTATAAGCGTACTTAGCATAATCTTTGTATGCCATACAGTTCAGGAATTTTCCATTACTTGCCCAGCCCTCAGAAGTAATTGTAAGCGGCCAGTTCGGATCAGAATCTGAATCATTGCTATTAATCAATTCTGTAGCATGTTCTGCTTCCAGTGTGCTTGTTACTCCCTTTGTTTCTGGGAATACAAATGGATTTTCTGCTGTATAATTTGCAAATGCAAATGTTGCCTCAATTTTATGTGCTTTATTCACATCACTAAATGTGTAAGAAGTTTTCTTTCCTACGGAATTTCCATCAACTTTTACATCTGCGATTTCATATCCTGAATTCGGAGTAATTGTAAATGTTGCGCTTTCGCCTTCTGTTATTTTACCATCTGTAAGGTCTTCTGTTGTGATAGTTCCACCTTTACCTGCTGTAGCTGTGATGGCAAATTTGTCTAATACAACATTCTTCGGGCTGATAATGAAGTAGTCGATTCCAGGACCTTTACCATCTAGTCCATCTCTCTTTTCTGGTGGTGTGATAACAATCATGCCATCTCCAGGTTTTACTACTTCGATATCAAATGTTACAGTTCCAAAAACAACATTATCATTTTCTTTCTTTGGATCAACTATAACTTCTTGGTCTTTAATCTTTCCTTTTGCTTCTGTAATCTTGATACTATTTTTCGCATTTTCGGCAGAACCACTACGGTATCTCATAACCACCTGATAAGTACCAGCCTTGTCTGCATGATAGGCATATTTCAGAACATCATTTGCTGCCATATCTGTGACAAATTTTCCATTACTTGCATCGCTTTTAGCATCAATCTTCATTGGGTACTGAGCATCAGAGGTTGGATCATCCTTTAACTCTGTCGCAAATTCCGCTTCCAGCTTAGCACTTGTTTCTGCTCTCCATGGGAAGTTGAAACGATCATTCTCTGTATACTTTTCACGAACCTTAAGTGCAGCTTTTGCTTTATCTAATTCTGTGTATGCGCTTCTGATTGTTGCATCTGTTGCACTCTCATTTTCCACTACTTCCTGAGCTGTCTTCAGTGCTTTAGCAAATGCGTCCCATCCTTCTGAATAAAGATGTTCTTCCAACGCCGCTGAATTCGTAACCAATGTCTGAAGTTTATCTTTTGTAATTCCATCTGCATCTTTGATTGTGATTCTTGCAGAACCGTTAAATCCGATAATTGCATTCTTCGGTGTTTTTTCTGTCAGCTCAATTGAGAATACACGGTCACCAGTTATAGCGGTATTCTGTTTGGTCTTTGCTGCGACAACACTCTTTTCTGTTTCTCCGGCTTCAAATATAACATCCGGAGCATATTCTGTATTAAAGTCATTCTGAATAGCACTTCCCGGGTTTGGCTGGATCTTAGCTGTAAGCTTTCCATTTGATCCACCGACACGTTTTACTTTAACTGTCAGCTCTTCTTTTTCGTTCATCGTATATGCATCTTTTTCAAGCTCGATCATTCCTACGCCACCGTTGTTGATTACGTAAGCCGCTTCTACACCGATTGCAGCATTTGTCTTTGCTACAAGTCTTAATGTATGCTCTTTATCCTCTAAATCTTTAGATTCGAAGATTTTTGCTCCTGTGGATCTGCTTTCTGCATGTGTATTAATTGTTTCTACTAGCTTATCATCAATATAAACATCCGCTTGACCATGACCTGGATCTGTTGTACCCATCAGATATGCTTTTGTTCCGTGGAATTTAAAAGTAAATTCTGCATTCGCTTTATTGGACCATGTATTCTGTCCGTTGATGTACTGGCTTCCTGTCTGAGGATTCCATCCTGTGGGGCTAAATGTAAACTTACTTGTCTCATTAACACTTGTTGTATCCATTCCTTCCGGCGCTGCTCCTGCCAGCTGGAATCCTTCACTTGCTTTGTATACACCAACTTCACTCAACATCGGAACTTTTCCATTGGTTGTTCCTACTGTGATTTTCACCTGAGTTGCTGATACCGGAGCTGTTCTAACCAGTCTCTTTGCCCCAACAGTTACTCCACTTTTCAGTGTCTGCCACTGTGCATCGTCAGACGCTTTGTACTCAACTTTATAGCTGTTGATGTGCTGTCCTTTCTGAATTGCTTCTTCAATAGAAACCACATCGAACTTCTTAGCTTTGTCCCACTTAATCGTCAGGCTTCCTTCTTTTGTTCCATCCTCTGTTGTCCAGTATGTTTCATCTTTATCATCTACTACATTTCCTGGTTTGAATGCTATATCATTTCCACGAACATTAGATGCCTCAATTGTTGCATTCTTTGCCAGATTCTTTCTGAAAGTTTCTTCCACATTCTGTCCAAATTCTGTCACTCTGTCGAGAATTGGCTTATCCACTGTACCCTGATTATTCGGCGGTACATTCAGAAGCATGGTTGCATTATGTCCTACCGAATCAAAGTACATGTTAGCAAGCTGTGTAATTGTCTTCGGAGTGTTCTTTTTGGTTCCCCAGAACCATCCGGATGTAATACGTCCGTCACACTCCGGAACTGTCCATTTATTACCAGTTTCATATCCTTTGGAATAAGGTGTACTTCCATTGCTGTCAATAGTATTATTTTTATAATTGACATTTGACTTTGCCCAGGTATCCTCAAAAGCTACACCGTCTTCATTTCCAATCCAGCGAACGGTTGTATATGCCTGAGCTCCGAATAACATACAGTCTGCTGAATTACCTGCTACTTCTTTTCCTTCATAATTTTGGATTGTTTTAAACCACGTATTAAAGTCATACTCCTGTGCATTGGCACCGCTTCCTTTGGCTCCATCCATCCATACTTCAACAAAACGTCCTTTGTTTCCATACTTTTCATTTCCGAGGATTTCTTTTAACTGATTGTTATAATACTCATTATAATCCTTTACATCTTTGTCTGGTGTTGTTGGGTTTCCGTTCGCATCTTTATATCCGTAAGATGGCTCATGAATATCCCACGGAGACAGATAAAGTCCCATGTCCATACCATGTTTTGTACACGCAGTAGATATCTCCTCAAGAATATCTCCTTTATACCCTGCTGCCTCTGCATCATAGTCTGTATATTCACTCGGCCAGATACAGAAACCATCATGATGCTTCGCTGTTATAATAAGTTTCTTAAATCCTGCACTCTTTAATGTGCTCACCATGGTTTCTGCATCAAATTTCTGATTCAACCTAAAGATTTCACTCGGCTTCTTATCTCCGTAATGCTCTCCCCACTCAATTTCATTGAACGTATTCGGACCGAAGTGGCAGAATGCTGCCAGTTCATCTTTCTGATATTTGTACTGGTTCGCATCCGGTACAACTTTATCTGATTCTGGTTCTTTTGTACTCTTATCAGTACAGTCAGAATCTGTCACTCCGCTTTCAGCAGCTGATACAGTAACAACTGCCGGTCCAATTGAACTAAATACAGTTGTCACTCCAAGAACAAGGCCCATAAACATTGATACGGTCTTTTTCCTCATTTCGTTCCTCCTCGTTATCATTATGGGTAGGAATCAGTAACTCCTGATTCCCACCTGATCTAACTAATTCTTTCCTCTTTTAAAGTCGAGGTTATAAATTTCTTAATCCTCTTTTTTACGTTTTACTACACCCAGTCCTGCAGCTGCAGATGCTGCTAATGCAAACAACCAGGTTACTACATTTGTTGTATCTCCAGTCTTAACTGCATGTGATGTAGTACTTCCAGTACTTGTAGTACCCTTGTTGCCTGATCCGGTATTTGTAGATCCTGTATTGGATGATCCGTTATTGTTTGATCCGCCATTAGATGAACCATTGTTGGATGCTCCGCTGTTGCCATCATCCTTCTTATTGTCACCCTTATTGCTGTCGTCGCCCTTATTGTTGTCGTCTTTCTTGTCTTCTTTTACTTTCAGGGCTTCTTTTGCTTCTTTTACAGCTTTCACTGCTGCGTCGATCTCAGCCTGTGTTGCTTCTGGATTATCCAGTACTGCATTCGCTTTATCAATTGCTGACTGAAGTGCTGCAAGAGACTCTTCTGTATACTGCTCTTTATCTCCTACAACCTTTGTTGCATCTTCTACTGCAGCTTTCAGTTCATCTTTCTTAACAGGTGCTTCCGGCTTCGGTGTCTCTTTCTTAACAAGAGCCTTCTGTGCTTCCTGGACTGCTTTCTCTGCTGCGTCTACTTCTTCCTTAGTAGAATCTTCCTTATCATAAACTTTCTGTGCAGCTTCTACAGCTTCTTCAAGTTCTTTTACAGATTCTGGAGTATAAGCATCTTTCTCTGCAAGTTTTTCTTTTGCTGTATTAATTGTTGCAAGCAGGTTTTCTTTTGCTACTGTAAGTCCATCTTTTGCAAATGTTACAGCAATTGTGTGGTCTTCTGTTATATCTTTGAAAGTATACTCTTTTACAATATCTTTTACGTCTGTCTCATCCACTGTAATACTTTCAATATGATATCCCTTGTCAGGAGTGATTGTGAACACTTTGGATGTTCCCTTATAAGCTTTTGTTTCGTAACTTGTTTCGTCTTTTGCTTTCTCTTTGATCTCGTCTTTCAGTTCAATCTTTCCGCCTTCACCTGCTGTTGCTGTGATTGTAAACTGTGTCTGGATGTCAGCAAGTTTTGCTTGGATCTCATCTTTCTTCGCATCTACAGCTTCCTGAGTAGATGTTGCTGTTAACTGCTTTCCTGCTTCTACAAGTTCCTTAAGTTCTACAAGAGCTGCTTCAGAATATTTATCTTTGTCTTCTGCTGTAAGAACTTTTTCTGCCTCAGTAATCGTTGTTGTAAGTTCTGTAAGGTCTGCTTCCTTCAGTGTTGTAAATGTCGCTGCTTCTGATTTTTCAGACTCATTTCCTGCAGCATCCACTGCTGTTACTGTTACGTTGTACTCAGTATTTGCTGTAAGGGCTGCCAGATCATACTCTGTTCCTGTGATAAGTTCATCATTTACTTTCTCATCGTTCAGGTATACATTGTATCCGGCTACTTCTACGTTATCTTTAGATGCTGTCCAAGTGAGCTTTGCTCCTGTATGAGCAATCTCAGATGCTTTCACATCTGCCGGAACTGTTGGGGCTTCTTTATCTGCAGCAGCTTTATCTACGTAAGTAATAATCGGTGTAATATGAGCAGATGGTTTGCTTGGGTTTCCGTTACATTTTGCTACTACACGGATGATGTCACCCCGAGTCACTTCGATTTCTTCTGCCTTTTCCCAGTTTCCTTCTTTCTTTTTACTGGTTTCAAGTGTCAAGTTCTTCTTCTCTGTTCCATTTACATAGAGGCTTAAGGTAACTGTTCCGCCTTCGTTCGGAGACTGACGAAGATATGGCTCTCCATCTCTAACTTTGAATGATACTGTTCCGCTCTTAGGTACTCTGTATGCCATTGCTGTTGAGATATTTGTGCTTGGCGGTGCAGAAAGTAAACCGTGTTTGTCTGGACTGCTTGCTGTAGTTACATGCTGATCATCATCAATACCAGGTCCATAATATGTATGAGTAGCCCAGTTTGGCCAGCCATCTTTATCAACAGATGTCATATTCGCCCAGTCACCGGATCCGTCCTTCATCTGTCCGAACCAGACATTTCCCTGCTGTCCGTTTATAAAATCCTTCGTCCAGTTGTATTCATTTTTCTGCTTGATCGCATAGTCATTCGTAGTTCCATCTTCCGCTGTGATACGAAGTGTCATTCCGTCTGCTACTGCATCCTTATCTGCCAGTTCTTTTTCAGCATTTACTACAGAAACAGTTGCTGTATCAGCTACCGTAAGATTCGCCTTCAATTCCTTCACTGTTGTTGGATTTTTCTCTGTATAAGGAACTTGTACCTCTGTTCCTCTCACTTCATAGTAAGAAGCTTTCAGTTCTTTATCAGAACTTGCAACGACTGTATACGTTACATCTGTTTTTCCTTCATATGAAAGAACAATTGTTGCTCCTCCCTTTACAACATCTGTTCCTTCAAGTACTTTCTCACCGTCTTTAACAGTAACTTTGACGCCTGTATCTACGATGATATTTTTAAGAAATGCATCTACTGTCGTATTCTTCGGAAGCTCACTTACGTTTGTTCCATCAACTTTATATACGTTAGATCTCAGGATAAGAGTGTCTGCTACTACATCACTCTCTGCTGCTCCGATCTCCGGTACTGCTGTGATCGCATGTCCGAAGAAGTCGTGATCGATCGTATAACCATTTCTGTCAACCACTACTTTACCCTTATTGATTGCAGGAGAGTTTTCTGCAAGTTTGTATCCATCAAATACTGTTTTTTCAGTTGGATTTTCGTGTTTTCTTGCTGCTTTGTCTACTGCTACAGAATCCGGACCAGAACCTGGATTCACAAGTACTTCTGTCCCTGCATTCACTTTTACAGCATTTGCATCATTCGGATAGGTGCTTACGTTGTAAAATAAGTTATTGCTGAAGGTCTTATTTCCGCTAGGATTCCAGTTGTTTACTGTAGCCTGTGTATTACCTGCGAAGTAGAAAATATTATTTTCCATATCTACAGGACCGCCATTGCCATGACTTCTGTGCCAGATGGTATTAAGACCTTCTTTGATATAGAACGTATTGTTGTAAACCTGACAATTTCCGGAGTTACCTGCCGGATCCAGAGGTCCCATATCTTCATTCTGACTGATATTATAACGGAATGTATTGTTAACAGACTCCGGTCCACAGAACATGATCGTACTTGCGGTATTTCCATGGCTGTAGTTGTACTGGTAGTTTGTTCCGTCACCATAGTCAGCATCCCAAGGCTGTCCGTCGCCGTTACCACTTGCGGCATTCAATGTTTTAAAACATTCATTATACTGGAAAATCGCATTTTTACATTTCCATGGCCAGATACCGGCTGCCACTCGTCCTGCTCCAACGTCCTGTTTACCAATCTCTTTTCCATTTGCATCCAGTCTTGGCTGTTGCTGTGCATAATCTGTTGTATTAATCTGTTCAGCTGCGTTCTCTGACACATTGTACTGAATCAATGGTCTGTCAAGATACATGGTTGTGATTGCATCTCCACCCACATGGTTCAGGTAGTTGTTCTCGATGACTACATTGGAGGAACCATATTTTGCCATTGTTGCATCTGACAGTGCACCAGTTGTGAATTGCCTCCACTGATAGGTATATCCGACTGCAATTCCCCAACGGTTTACCTTATTCAAAGAACAGTTTCTAATCTGGACGTCATTATATCTTGCAATTCCTGTTTCGCCTTCATTCGTTGGTTTTGCAACGATGAAGTAGATACCACCGTTTGTCATATGCTTGTTATAAACGTTTCCTGTTACATCATGGATATAAAGATCATTTAATACGATATGATCTACAGTTCCATTATCTTTTGCAACTCCGGCAACACCGGTTCTGTCCATTGCATCTGCATCATTATACTTTTTATCTTTTTCAGTATCTGTGGAACTCTCTCTGTCATTTGTCAGCTCCAGACCTTCGATCTCAAGGTATTCAGCATCTTCAATTAAAATACTGGAAGAAACAGTACCTTTCCATTTATGGTTCTGGTTATCCAGCGGATTACCATAATTCAGCTCCCACTGTCCATGACCATTTGTATTGATCTGTGGTCTTTTTCCCTCTCCATAGGTAGATACTTTTACCGGTGCTTCTGCAGTACCGCTGTCCTCTTTTGTGAACTTAAGAGCCTGATCCTCAAATACAGATCCCTTTTTCAGAAGAACAGTGTCTCCCGGCTCAAGGTTAAGGCCATTCACCTTATCAAGTGTTTTGAATGCCTTGCTTTCAGAAGTTCCATCATTACTGTCGTTTCCACCTTTTGAATCAACGTAATAGGTTGTTCCTGTCGCAGCAGACTCCTTTGCATTAACCGGAACTGTCGGCATCATTGATGCAACTGTTGTTCCAGCAAGCGCAAGAGCCAGCGTACGACTCATCCATTTTTTCTTCATAGCTTTTCTCCCTCCATTATTGTATATTCTTCAAGGTTAATCGGTTTACATTCTCCATGTTACCTGCCACCTGAGAATCTGTTTCACGCTGCGTGATCATATCATCATACTTCTGCTCACGCAGTTCTCTTTCGACCGCGATCCTTGCCATCTCAAGGTCTGCATTTTCATCGCTGTCTCCAAAGATCCACTCTCGACTTTGATAGTGTTCCTGTATTTCATCTTCTGTCAGTTTCATACCTTCACGATTGGTATCGTTACAGTACTTTTCTTTTAACGTGCTGATTTCATAATCCAGATAAAGCTGAAACGTATATTCTTTAAGCCCGTAGATTACTTCGCCTTTTTCTACTTTCTCACTTCGCTCTGCATTTTCATCTTTCCAGCGTTTTTCCAGTGCTTCATAACTACTGTCTGTGATATCTCCCTGTTCTTTTGCAAGATCGTAAACAGCATGAATGTGTTTCAACTCTTCTACTGTATTATCCGCCAGAATTTCATACCCGTGTTTTCCATCATACTGTTTTTTCCAGAAGTCATCTTCATATATAGCGCCATACTCCTGCTGAATCTGTATCTTTGTATCATATTCAACTGCCTTCATACAGTTCAGATACTCTTCTTTGCTAATTACGTGTTCCGCAACAGTAAGATCGAATTGATTTGCCTTTTTATATTGAATGATTCCGGCAACAGTTCCTGTAACAGCAATCGCCAATAGAATGATTCCAAGCTTTAGGAATTGCTTCTTTCGATTCTTCATAAATCCTGCGCCCTTCCTATTTGAATTTTTGTTTTATCTTCACATAGATTCTTTTTATCCACATTAACTTCATTATAGCAATCTGGTTTTTTTTCGGCTCGTTTTTTTTAGTTGATTTTCATGCCATTTTTGTCTAATTCGGAACTAAACAGAAATTTCTTTTTTATTTATTTCCATTAAAAAAGACCATGAAAAAATGATTTTTTCATAGCCTTTTTAGCATTGAATTTTTAGTTTTCCAAATCAACAATCTGATTCTTCTCTAATGTATAATTACCGCCATCCATATTTTTACGAACGAATGGAACGCCTTTTCTTACATAGAAAGTATTATCTTTGATCAGTGCATCCGGGTTCTCTGCCGGACTGATCGTTCCTCCAAGGTCATCAAAGCTGACATTGTTACGGAACGTATTATGAACTGATTCCTGCAAACAGAACATCACACATCCGCCTTCGTTCTGTCTGCTGTAATTATACTCATAAATTGTTCCGTCACCGGAATCTGCATCATATGCCATACCGTCTTGATTCAGTCTTGTATCAGCGCCTTCATTATATCGGAACAACGCATCCTTACACTTCCAAGGCCAGATAGCTGCTGCCACCTTTCCCAGTCGATTACCCGGCTCGCTATAGATCCGATCATTGATCTCACAGGCGATGGAATCTGTCATATTGTGTTCTATGAGTGGACGAAGTGCATACATCGATGTAATGCCGTCACCACCTGCTGCCTTTACATAATTATCGCGGATCAGCATATTTTCGTGACCATATTTCAGGAAGATTTCCTCATCAAGCTCTGCTCCCTGGAACTTGTCATGTGCATAAGTATAACCAACAGCGATTCCCCAGCGGCTCACCTGATACACAAAGCACCCCTCAACTGTGACATCTTTATAGCGTGCCACTCCGGTCAGTTCTTCGTTCTCCGGACGAAGTGCCGTCATATAGATACCACCGTTATTCATGTGCTTATCATATACATTACCATTCACATCATGGATCAGCAGATTACGCAATGTAATACCGTGTCGTACACCTTTGTCTTTAGCTACAACAGCAACACCTGTGCGGTTCATCTTATCTCCAAGAGAATAGTACTCGCCGATAATTTTGTCTGCTTCGTTTGTGATCTCCAGATCTTCTACGATGATATATTCTGCATCATACAGCAGAACTGCGGAAGATACATACCCGCGATATACATGAGTTGGTGAATCTAATGGGGCTCCATAATTCTGATACCAGATTCCCTGCCCGCAAGCCTCAATACGCGGTGCATCGCCTTCTCCATAAGCTCCGATCACGACCGGTGCATCTTCTCTTCCGCTATCTGTTACCTGAAGATACTGTCCGCAAAAGATGCTCCCACGCTCAAGTAATACATGATCTCCCGGCTGCAGACTTCTCTGATTGATTGCAAAAAGACTTGCGAATGCACTTTCGCCTGTCAGTCCATCGTTCGAATCATTTCCTGTCTTCGAACTCACGTAATACGTCTTCGATAAGCTTGTCATATGCATCCTCCCGTAATCTTTTTTCAATAATCTGTTCTACCTCTTCATAAGTAAAGAGATCTCCGAAATATCGACCGAATAAATCCATATTTTTTTCGTAAAATTCTTTCTTCTCCTGCTCTGTGACATCCGGACACAGACCTGTGCTTCGAACCGCCTCACTTGGCTGGACAAAATCCAGTTTCAGTCTTGTCAGCTCATACTGCAAATACGCCGGTGCTGAAAAATAACGTGGTCCATAGAACAGCTTCTCCTCCTGCTCCATCATCTTCAGCTTTTCATTATGATTCTGTCTTCTTGCTTCAAGTCCCTCCATAGAAGGATCCTCAAGCAATCCCATTTTATGTGCTAAAAGGAAGGCACCTTGCGCCTTCCTTAAACATTCCTGTTTTATACAATACTTTTGCTGCATTATTTTACCGCTCCTGTAATTCCGTTTGCAAAGCTCTTCTGTAAGCACAGGAAGATAATTGCAGTCGGAAGTGTACAAATCAATACACCAAGCATCAGCATACCATAGTCAACACTATAACCACTCTTCAGGTTCGCTACAAGCATCGGCATAGTGATCGCTTTGCTGTCCTGTAAAATGATCGTTGGCCATAAATAGTTATTCCATGCACTCATGAATGTTACCGTCATAGCTGCTCCATAAGTAGATTTCATAACCGGGATAAACATCTTAAAGAAGATCTGAAATTCGTTTAATCCCTCAAGTCTTGCTGCTTCGATAATATCATGCGGGAAAGAACGAGCTGCCTGTCTAAACAGCATGATCATAAACGGAGTGGAAATTGTCGGAAGCGCAAGCGCGATCCATGTATTAACCAGTCCCCATGAAGTAAACATCTTAAACAGCGGAATCATAATGGCTACGAAAGGAAGCATCATTGCAAGAAGAAGAATACTCATTAAAGTATCTTTTCCTTTGTCATGATAAACTTCAAATCCATATCCTGCGATAGAGCAGATCAGAAGACAGATCACTGTGGTAAGGATTGCGTAAAAGAAAGAGTTTCCAAGTGCTCTCCACAGTGGCTGCTGGGCTGTAAGATTACGGAAGTTTTCCATAAAATGGCTTCCCGGAATGATTCGTCCACGTGACACATCTGTGGATGTATTAGTTGCGGCTGAGATCATCCAGTATAACGGGAATACAGAAATAAATGACACGATGATCAGAAAAATATAGGTAGGAATCAATCTTCTCTGAATAGCTGATTTGTTTTTCTTAGTCACGTGTATCACCTACTTTCAAATTAATAAATGCAAGTACAGCTACCATAATGAATATGATAAATGACATTGCTGCTGCATATCCAAAGTTTGGTACGTTAATAAAACATGTATTGTAAATATAGTGGGACATTGTGATTGTTGAGTTTGCCGGTCCACCCTTTGTCAGGTTGACAGACTCATCGAACAACTGCAGTGTACCATTAATTGACATGATGAATGTCATGATAATTGTCGGTTTCAGAAGCGGAACGGTAATCTTCCAGAATGTTTTCCAGCCGTTCGCACCATCAATCTTAGCCGCCTCATATACGGAATATTCGATATTCTGCAGGCCTGCCAGATAGAATACCATGTTGTAGCCTGTCCATCTCCATACCAGCGCGATGATGATAACGGCACGGGCTGTCCATGCATTACCAAACCACATGATCGGTGACATACCCAAATTACGCAGAACCATGTTAATGAAACCATCATTTGCAAACAGAGAACGGAAGATCATAGCGTAAGAAACCAGAGATGTTGCACATGGAAGGAATACACATGTACGGAAAAAACCTCTCAGTTTCAGATCTCTGTTGTTCAGAAGCTGTGCAAGTAAAATAGCAAGCACAAGCATGATCGGTACCTGAATTGCCAGGTAGATGAACGTATTTCCTACAGAACGTAAAAATACTTTATCCTGGAACATACGCACATAGTTTGAAAATCCGGAAAGATGCATATTCGCTCCTTTACCAGTCTGTAAGGAAAGAATAAATGCCTTTACCATCGGGAAAAAGCTCATAATTGCAATCATAGCTGATGCAGGGATCAGGAATGCCCATCCTGCCGCTTTCTGTTTTGCAACCAAGGTCATGCCTTTTTTCTTAGGTTCCACCTCAAAACCCCCTTCGCAAATAATATTCGGGGAACTGCCAGGCAGTCCCCCGCATATTTAAAAAACTACATTGTAATCATTCAACAAACAGGAATTACTCACCCATTGTGAACTCTACTTCTGCCTGAGCATCAGCGATAGCCTGATCAACATCAGCACCGTTCATGATGTTCTGAATCTGTGTACCGATTGCATTACGTCCATCATAGTAGTATGGGCTTGTATTGTTTGCAGGTGTCAGTTTGGAGTACTCTACAATTGTCTTGAAGATCGGCTGATT
>ERZ831979.2257-NODE-2257-length-13783-cov-2.109776_pt1 | contig 13783 bp, 10 predicted proteins | sample MGYA00519952_ERZ831979 | MGnify/ENA primary metagenome ERZ831979 (study PRJEB31850, sample SAMEA3708723) | human gut metagenome | biome: human gut; feature: human-associated habitat; material: faeces | place: China | collected 2014 ...
ACAGCGCACAATTGCATCTTCGGCCTTCGACGGATCTTTTTCGCCGATCTATCGGTTCGAAAGGCCTGATGTATTGCACAGCCGTTGGCGGCTTTGCCCCCTGCAGATACACAAAGCACTCTGCACGTTTCAAGCCTTGTCTTGACAAAAAGCTCTCGCCGAACGCTCTCGAGAAATAATGCGGTGCTTCCCGAATTATTTCGGACATCAGGGTTGACAAAGTCACTGTTTTCCCCTATACTGAATATCAGATTTTACGAAAGGAGGCGCGCAGAATGTCCTATCCGTACTTTGCAGCGGGTTCTATTTTGGTTCAGGGGACCGGTCTGTCGGTTTTGCGCGCCCGGAAGCAGGGATAAAAGGCCCTGTTTTGTTCCTTGTTGTGCGCTTCTCCGGCAGGAGAGGCGTTTTTTATTTATTGCGGCAGTGCCTTTGAGAGAGAAGGCCGTTACAGTCAGCATATCAACATCCCCCGGCAATCAGAAAAAAGGAGAGATCTTCTATGGAAACGCAATCGATCCCGTGGCGGGAGAAGGTGCAGCTCATCGTGCGCTTTCTGCGCGGCAGCATCCACTATTTTGTCGTGGCCCTGCTGTGCGCCTGCCTCGGGATGGTATTCAATGCCCTCACGCCGCAGGTCATCCGTCTGACGGTGGACTCCATCCTCGGCGCAGAGGAGCCGTCGCTCCCGGCGTTTCTGCAGCCGCTTCTGCCGCTGCTGCAGGCGCAGAAGCTCCACGCGCTGTGGCTCGCGGCCGCGGCCGTGCTGCTGCTGGCCCTGCTGCGCGGCTTCTGCAACTATGGCCAGCGCACGCAGCTTTCGCGCGGGTCGGAGTCGTTCGTCAAGCGCATCCGCGACGGGCTGTATGACCACATCCAGCACCTGAGCTTTTCGTGGCACACGGCCCACTCCACGGGCGAGATCATCCAGCGCTGCACCTCGGACGTCGACGTCATCCGCACGTTCGTGTGCAACCAGCTCGTCGAGGTCGTGCGCACGGTCTTCCTCATCATTTTATATCTCGTCATCATGTTCCGGATGAACGTGCGGCTGTCGTTCGTGGCGCTGGCGTTCATCCCGATCGTCGGCCTGTCGTCCGGTGTGTTCTACCGGCGCATCTCCGGCCGCTTTCAGGCGGCGGACGAGGCCGAGGGCGACCTGACGACCTGTGCGCAGGAGAACCTGACCGGCGTGCGCGTTGTGCGTGCCTTCGGCCGCGAGCGCTTTGAAACGGACCGCTTCTGCGAAAAGAACGAGAAATTTGCCAGCCTGTGGATCCGCCTCGGCCGCCTGCTGTCGGTCTACTGGGCCTCCGGCACGCTGCTGACGTGCCTGCAGGTCATGGTCATCATCGTCTGCGGCATCGTCGAGAGCGTGCACGGCAATATGACGCTCGGCAAATTTCTCGCCTTCATCAGCTATAACGAGGCCCTGTCGTGGCCGGTGCGCTCGCTCGGCCGCGTGCTTTCGGACATGAGCAAGGCGGGCGTGTCGCTCGACCGCGTGGGCTATATCCTGCGCGCGCCGGAGGAGAAGGACGCGCCCGAGGCCGCGCCGCACAGCGCGGCGGGTGACATCGTCTTCGACCATGTGACGTTCGGCTACGGCGAGACGCCCGTGCTGCAGGACGTCTCGTTCACGATCCCGCAGGGGAGCACGTTTGCCATCCTCGGCGGCACCGGCTCGGGCAAGAGTACGCTCGTGCATCTGCTCGACCGGCTGTACGACCTGCAGGAGGGCCGCATCACCATCGGCGGCGTGGACATCCGCAGCTTTACGCGCGAGAGCCTGCGCAGCCAGATCGGCCTTGTGCTGCAGGAGCCGTTCCTGTTCTCGCAGACCATCCGCGAGAACATCGCCGCCACGCGCCCCGGCGCGCCGCAGGAGGAGCTGCGCAGCGCCGCGGCCATCGCCTGCGTGGACGAGGCCATCTGCGAATTCCCGGAGGGCTATGAGACGCTCGTGGGCGAGCGCGGCGTGACGCTGTCCGGCGGGCAGAAGCAGCGCGTGGCCATTGCGCGCATGCTGATGCAGAGGGCGCCCATCATGGTGTTTGACGACTCGCTCTCAGCCGTGGACGCCGAGACGGACGCAAAGATCCGCGCCGCCCTGCACGAATCGCTCGGCAAGGCGACGGTGCTGCTCATCTCCCACCGCGTGACGACGCTCATGCAGGCCGACTGCATCCTCGTGCTCGACGGCGGCCGCGTCTCGGAGCTGGGTACGCACGCCGAGCTCATCGCCAAGCCCGGCATTTACCGCGATATCTATGACATCCAGATGAGCAGCGACGACCGCCGCCTGCTCGGAAAGGAGGGAGTCTGATGCCTGCCTTTGATGAACAGGACTATACCAAATCGTTCCAATGGGGCATCTGGAAGCGCCTGATGCCCGTCATGCGGCCATACCGCCGCGATTTTGCGGGCATGTTCGCCTTCAACCTGATCACGGCCGCCATCGACGTCGTGCTGCCGCTGTTCCAGCGCTATGCCATCTCAAATTATATCGAGGCCGGGACGCTGTCGGGCCTGCTGCCCTACACACTGTGCTATCTCGGCGTGATCGTGCTGCAGGCCCTGTCCGTTGTGGCCTTTGCGCGCAACTCCATGAAGATCGAGATGTGCGCCGGGCGCGACATGCGCGCGAACCTCTTCACGCACCTGCAGACGCTGTCGTTCTCGTTCTATAACGTCACGCCGGTGGGCTATCTGCTCAGCCGCGTCATGAGCGACACCTCGCGCATCGCCTCCATGGTCGCGTGGAACCTGACGGATATCCTCTGGGCCATGTTCTATGTGCTCGGCACGTTCGCCGCGATGCTGCTGCTCAACTGGAAGCTCGCCCTTGTCGTTATCGTCATCGTGCCGGTCATCGCCGTGCTCACGGGCTATTTCCAGAACCGCATCCTGCACATAGGGCACCGTAACCTCCTCTACCATCCGGTAAAAGGGCTCCAGATCTCCATCCACGGGCCACCAGATCTGCTCCTCGATCATATTCCCTTCCAGATCCGAGCTTGATGCGTAATACATGGGCTGTCCTTCCACATAATCCTGCGGATTCGGTACAAAAGCCTGTTCCATTGCGGTTTTGCTTACCGGGAAGCCGCCCATGGATTCCAGTATTTCATCTCCCAGGAAATCCGTCAGAAATTCCTTCAAACTGTCTACATTGGCAGAAGATGCATTGATTCCGATCATCAGCTCCGGAATATAAACTTTTCCTGCGGTTCCGCTCATCAGCCTTACCACCGCATCCTCACAGCCTTTATTCTTAGAAAGAGAATAAAGCTCTGCCTGTGTATATGGCGTATCTGCAATTCCTGCCATCATATGCGTGGAACCTCCAATATAGTCCAACGCATTTATATATCCAAACCAGGAGCTGTCCTCATAAGATGAGCCATATTCCTGTTCATACATCGGCAGGATCATCTGGTACTGCTCTACCTTTTCCTCCGATGCCGACGCCATCTGGACGTCATAGATGCGTTTCGTCTGTTCCCAGAATGTAAGAATTGCTTCCCGGTTCAGCGTTCCATCTGCGTTTTTAAAAGAAGGAGCACTTGCAGGCGTGAATTTCCGCATAATTCCCTTTGGTGAATATGTGGAGAGCACATCACCCGGAACAGCCATCGACAATGCTTCCACCGCATCTGCCATGGACTTCAGATCATTCATCTCATTGGCATAAGCGCCTTTTGCTGCGACCACCGGGAATTGAACCTGTAAAGGAATCACATACTGCTTTTCATCCTTTTTCAGCCCGTCTACCAGATTTTCATAAAGCAGTATTTTCGCGCTGAGTTCCTGCGTAAAATCCGTAAGATCCAGCAGAAGTCCCTTTTCGACAAAGGAATCCATCGGCAAGCCATCCATAATCAGTACGTCCGGTCCATCGCCGCTTAAAACCTCCGTATTCAGGTTCTTAATCGCATCCTCCTTCGTCACGGAACTGTTCTGCGGCATTCCCACTTCATAATTCACATATACATCCGGATGCTTCGACTGATAAGTGGAAATAGCGCTTAACAGGGCATCTTCTTCCTCCAGACTATAAATAGTAATCTCCTTTTCCGGTACGGAAGGAATCGTTGCATCGTAGGTAAAACGAATGAGTTTACCCATACTGCTGAGCATTAAGAATTCATGATCCGGAAGTGCCACCATGCCGCTATACCAGTAATTCGGATTACTTAAGACAGAAAGTCCGCCATTAATTACCTCCTCCATGGTGCTCCCACCGATTACATGACGGTGAAGTCCGGATTTCCCTGCCACATAAAAGGCATCATCATTTCCCCAGAAATAAAACACCTGAAAACTGCTGTAACCATTGCTGGATGCACCCGGATAGTTTTCCTGCATAAACTGATCCAGCACCGCATCTTCCACATACTCCTTCTGATCCAGATCATAAATTTTCACGCCCGTCCCATCATCCGGATAAAATGCCAGCAGATTATTATGAATCTGAAAGTTACTAAAACTTCCATCTGCTGTAAGAACCTTTGTGACAGTCTGATCTTCTTTCACCTCATAAATATTTGCGCCATAATCTGCCAAAAATACTTTTCCGTTGTCAGAAACACGCACCTGACAGGGCTGCTCTCCCGATTCCAGTGATAACTTATCAAAAATCTGTGCACTTCCTTCTTTGGGGAAATGCATGAGCTGTGGATTCCACTCATCCTCATTTACAGAGTGATCTCCGACTGCCCACAGGGATCCATCCTCTGCCATATCCATCGTGATAAACCAAATTGGGGATTGATCCACGACTTCCTCCAAGGAAGGAAGTTCGTAAGGATTCCAGTTTTCTCCCTGATCTGTGGACTCATAAACAGCCCCCGGCGCATCATACAAATATAAGGTTCCGTCTTTCGTAAGCCTGAGTCCTGCCGCAGATCTGCAGATATCGGAAAGATCCGTTTCTGCTTCCACGTACCGTCCCATTCCTTTATTTGCTTCATCCACTGTCTGATTCGTTTTAGCAGAAGAATCTTCTTCTGCCGTACCTGCTGCCTGACCGGATCCACATCCGGTCAGCAGAAGTACTCCTGCTAAAACCAAAGCCAAATGTTTTATTTTCATGTTTTCATTCCTTTCCTGTCTTTTCCATTGCAATTTCAGATCTGACTGCTTTATCATAACAGGGGTTTCTCTAAACATTCTCTAAGAAAATTAGGAAAATCTTAGAGATTTCTTAAAGATTTCGGGTGTATACTGGTCTATACTGTAAAAACAGATCAGAAATAGGGGAGAGCTTATGCGTATTTTACTGGCAGAGGATGACCGGATGCTGAACCGGGCCTTGTGTTATCAATTAGAAAATCTGGACTTTCAGGTGGATAGCTGTCTGGACGGAGAAGATGCCCTGTTTTATGGGGAACAGGATATTTATGATGTCATTTTGCTGGACCGGATGCTTCCCGGAATGGAAGGAACGGAAATTCTGACTTCCCTGCGTGCCAAAGGAATCAGCACTCCCATCATTATGATTACTGCACTTGGAACCTTATCGGACAAGGTAAAAGGACTGGATCTGGGGGCAGACGATTATCTGGTGAAGCCCTTCGCCTTTGAAGAGCTGATGGCTCGGATCCGCTGCGTCACACGCCGTTCCCCGATCCTCACACCTTCCGATCCATCGAAAGTATGCTTAGAGGATCTTACCTTATTTATAGAAGAAAAGCGCCTAATGGGACCTGCCGGGCAGTGCACGCTTTCACAGCGGGAAGCCGTCCTGACCGAAGTTCTGCTGCGCGCAGGTTTAAATACGCCAATGCCTCGTACCACCTTATTATTAAAGGTATGGGGACCGGACAACGATATTGAAGACGGAAACCTGGATAACTATATTCACTTTCTACGCCGCCGTTTCCGGCAGCTTGAAAGTACATTGCAGATTAAAACCCTGCGTGGAACCGGCTACTGCCTGACCAAAGCCGGTGAAAGGAACTGACACTGCCATGATTTTACAGAAAGTACATTTAAAGCTTACCTTGCTGTGCACCGGAATTACCGCCTTTATTATGCTGGTGATGTCCCTAATCTACCTGCATCTGTCGGAAACACAGCTTTTTCAGAATGAACTGTATTCCTTTGAGAATGATTTACATACGATGGAAACCAATCTCGAACAACAGTCTATCATCTCCATGGAATGGATCGCCAAGATGGAAGCTTACGAGAATTATCAGTTGTTCCTGTTTGATAACGGGACTCCCTTTCTCTATAACCAGCTTCACGATACCCCACAAAACCAGAAGCTTCTTAAGAAAGCACAGGAGGCCGCAGAAGAACTGGAGCTTCCCACAAAAAAATCCTCTGCGGTTTTAAACCGGATGGACTCCGTACTCTTAAATGCTTCCCGCCAGGAAAACGATTTAATCGGTATGGTCTATTCGACAGGAAACGACAGTTCCCTGCAGATTTTTGTCTTCTCTTCACTTTCTCACTTACATTACCAGTACATAGAACAGAGGATTTTCTTCGTGTTGATTACCGTATCGGCAACCTTGCTTTTGTTTTCCTTTTCCTACTTTTTTACGAAAAAACTGTTAAAGCCCATTGCCGAAAATCAGGAAAAGCAGCTTCAATTTGTTGCTTCTGCTTCTCACGAGCTCCGCACACCGTTGGCTGTCATCCTGTCCAGTGCCGAATGCTGTGAATATGGGGCTTCTTCCGACCAGCAATCTTTCCTGCGGACCATCGGGGAGGAAGGAAAACGGATGTCACACCTGATTGACGAAATGCTCTACCTTTCCCAATCCCGCGACCAGCAGATGCGGATTCACCTGGAACAGGTAGAACTGGACACTCTGTGTCTGAAGGGCTTTGAATCCTTTGAACCGCTGGCTGCCAGACAGGGACTTACACTTTCGCTGGATCTCCCGGAGCATCCTATTCCTTCTGTAACCGGTGATGAAGAAAAGCTTATGCAGCTATTAAGCATCTTATTAAGCAATGCCCTAAGCTACACACCGGAGGGTGGCAGTGTTTCGATCCGCCTGCAGACACAGGGAAGGGCACATCTTCTTTCGGTGGAAGATACCGGAATCGGAATTGCAAAGGAAGACCAGCCGCACATTTTCGACCGTTTTTACCGGACAGAAAAATCCCGAAGCACCAAGGGGCACTTCGGGTTGGGTTTATCGATTGCTTATGAAATTGTGACCGCCCATGGCGGCAAAATCGAGGTAGAAGATAATACTCCAAACGGAAGCATCTTTACCGTTACTTTATAAAGAATTCTTCTGAAGCTCCCGCATAACAAGCAGTTCACGGACTACCCAGGGAGCTTGGGAAAGCTCCTTCACGTTCTCGTTACGGGCAACCATGTCTGCAAGAGGAAGCCAGCAGACCTTCGTTCCCGCCTCTCCCTCATAAAAGTTTTCAACGGCATACCCGGATGCATCCGTTACTTCCTTAGAATCCCTGATATCTTCCACCTCGCAGAAGTAATAATAGGAATTCATAACAAGAACTTCTTCTGCCTGCCGGTTTGTCTTCTCATGCACCAGAAAGCCTTCCCGGATGCTGTCAGGCTTTACATGACAGCCTGTTTCTTCTAAGACCTCCCGCGTCAGTGTGCCGAACAGGAACTCTCCCTGTTCCATACCGCCGCCCGGGAACTTGCAGTCACCCTGCTTCCCCAGCGTCACCAGATATTTCCCATTCTGACAGATGATACCCCGGACTGCCGTGCGTTCCACGAAGCTTCCGTCATCAATACCCTCCGGTAAGTTCAATGTCAGTTCCTGCATGCATCTTCCTCCACAACCACTTCTTTATCATAACTCCAGGTCACGCCCCGATCATCGGAGTGATACAGGCCATGACAGAAGCCGTCCTGATTATAATAATCTCCATCGGCTCCCTGACCGGCTTCCATATAGAGGATGCCGTCCTCCTCCCATATCTTTTCCGGCATGACGAACGGATTATAATAGGTTCCATCAGAAAGCTTTATTTTTGCTGACGGATAGGAAATCTCCCGGAAGGTTTTTCCTCCGTCTGCTGTCCGGTAAAAGGCTCCCTTAGCGCCTCCGCTATAGGAAAGACACGAAAATCCCGTCTTGCCATCATCAAGGAAATGAATCCACTTCGCTGCGCCGCCCATTCCAAGGTAAGGATCAGAATTCACAACTTCTGCAGTCTTTCCGTCGGCCTGTACGAGAAGAAGCACATAGTATCTGCTTCCTGCTGCCTGATCGACCGGAACCATCCGGTATTCGCTTCCGTCTGTCAGCGTATCCACGGCATCTGCCTCATAGGTCAGATACAGCTCCAGATATTCCTGGCTGACCTGCGTATCATTTCCGGCTGTCTCATTTATCACCGCTTTTGCGCTTCTTTCGGCTTCCTGCAGGGTCAACTCCTCAACATAGAGATACAGATCATTATAAAGGGCCGTCATATCACCGCTTTCCATATAGGAAGAAAGGGCAAAGGAATACCGTTCTTCTCCAACAGAAAACCAGATCGTATCCCGGGACAGATCCGGATAATTCTGTGCTAGATCACACATATCCCGGCAGAACTTTTCAATCTCTGCCTCCTCACGATAGACACCGCCTACGATAAGCTGTTTCGTGTCCGGATCTCCGTCCGTAACCTCATAATAAACATAACGGTTATGTTGTGCGGAAAATTCTTTGGTTGCCTCATCTTCCACAACTTCTACCCGGGGCTCTGCATTCTGTGTAACGCCGGTATTCTGTGCAGCTTCGGTATTCTCTGCTTCTTCCTCCTCCGTACCGGTCTCATCCATTTCCTGATCCCGGGAGGATGCCAGTGTATCATTGATATTTTCCTGTATGCGGTCCCTGGACAGGTAAATACTGCCGCCAATCAGCAGCAGAATTCCTGCCAAAACCACAAATACAATCATCAATGCCCGATTCGATTTTGTTTCTTTATTCTCCTGATTTGACATTTCAGTAACCTTTCAAGACTCTGATGCCATCTACTGTTCCATGCTTTCACAGTTACTCTTGATGCATATTCATCTTACATCATGGTTCCGGTATCTTCACCGTTATCTCTTCACAATAGCTACGCCATATTTTTCAAGAGTAAGCGTATCACCCTTTGCATAAACCTGATCCGTCAGCAGATCGGTTCCAGCTTCTTCCATCACAACTTCCTTTTCCTCCTGTGTATTATTTAACAGGAACAGGAATTCTCCGTTCTCATTGTAACGGGCAGTTGCTTCGATTCCTTCCGGAGTCTTTGCGACCGGCTTAATTCCAAGACTTTCACAGATATCTCCAAGATACTTCCTGTAAAATTCTTCATTGGAACGTGCACCCACATAATAGCCCTTACCTTTACCGAAATCGTTTACCGTAAGAACCGGCATACCTGCGTAGAAATCGCTCTCGTAGGAAGCCACTTCCTTTGCGCCGCGCAGATGCATCAGATCACACAGAACACCTGCCGGATACTGCTTTCCTTCATAAACAAAGGAGTTATTCTCTTCCGGAGGAAGTGCATCGGATTCCTCTACCCAGATGCCAAGAATATCCTTCAGTCTGCCCGGATAGCCTCCGAGAGTAACCAGATCGTGATCCTCTACATAACCGCTGAAATAGGTCGTAAGGAAGCTGCCGCCCTGCTGTACATATTCGCGTACCTTCTCATCGAATCCGTCCTTGCACATATAAAGCATCGGTGCCACCACCAGCTTATAGGAAGAAAGATCATCCTCCACACTGACAAAATCCACGGAAATATTCTGCTGGAAGAATGCCCTGTAATAGAAGCTTACTTCCTTCGTATAATTAATCAGCTTACTCGGACCTGCACTTAATTCTGCTGCCCACCAGTTATCCCAGTCAAAGACAATCGCAACATCAGACTTTGCTCTTGCACCAAGCGTCACACCCTGCAGCTTATCAAGCTCTGCACCAAGTGCGGTAATCTCACGGAATACTCTGGTATCATCCGTTCCCACATGCTCAATCACGCCGCTGTGATACTTTTCGCAGGCACCCCTGCTTCTTCTCATCTGGAAGAACATTACAGTGTCTGCGCCATGCGCAACCGCTTCATAGCTCCATAATCTCATTACGCCTGGCCGTTTTAACTTGCAGTATATGTGCCAGTTGCTGACTCCCGGTGTCTGTTCCATCAGTGCAAAGGGCTTGCCCTGCTTAAGTCCACGCATCAGATCATGGTTCATGGCTGCATCTCCCGGTACAGCATCATATGCCGGATAGTTATCCCAGGAAACAAAGTCCATATCCTTCGCCCACTTCTGATAATCCAGATGCTTATAAGCACCCATGAGGTTCGTGGTAACCGGAATATCCGGTGTGATTCTCTTTAAAACATCCTTTTCGATATTAAAGCATTCCAGCATGCTGTCGGAATTGAAACGATTGTAATCAAGGGAAATTCCCTGGAAGTTCGTACGGATCTGTCCATCCCACAGAAACTCCTCGGAAAGCATGTTGCACGCTACCACATCGTCCCAGTCATACATCGTGTGGCTCCAGAATGCCGTATTCCATACACGGTTCAGTTCATCAAGGGTACCATACTTCTTCTGCAGCCATACACGGAAGGCTTTTTCACAGTTTTCACAATAGCACCAGCCGCCAAATTCATTGTTAATATGCCAGGCTACAATATTATCGTAATCCTTATAACGCTCTGCGATCTTTTCCACAAGCGCTGCGGAATACTTACGGTAATTCGGGCTGTTCGGACAGGAATTATGACGTGCGCCGAACTTCCTCTTCATTCCGTTATGCTCTACCCGGAGTACATCCGGATATTTTCTTGCCATCCATGCCGGATGCGCTGCAGTAGAGGTTGCCATACAGACCTTTAAACCATTGTCCTTCACAAGCTTCATAATCTTATCCAGCTTGCTGAAATCGTAGGTACTCTCATCCGGCTGCAATGCTGCCCAGCTGAATACATTTAAGGTCACGACATCAATATGTGCCTTATGAAAAAGCCTCATATCCTCTTCCCAGATCTCCTCCGGCCACTGCTCCGGATTGTAATCTCCACCATATAACATTTTCTGTACTTTTTTGCTTTCAATCATGCAATGATCCCCCTGCTGTTTTTGTTGTTATTTTTATTCTGGTTTTAACATGATATCTATGGATTGGGTAACTAACTATTTAGAACTCCATTCGCAAAACCGCTGTTTCACAGCTTAAGTTTTGCGAATGGAGTTACTTCGCCATATAAAATCTGTCAAATATGCTCTGGAATGCAAGCATTCCAATCATATTTATCAGATTTTGCATGGCTCTGAATAGTTACAAATTTTAAATTGTTCTGTCTCACATCTGCTAATATACAACATCTTCTGTAAAAATGCAACACCTATTTTGCATATTTTTGCATAAAAGATGGGATTATATAAATTAATTTGCAGAAAAACCCAAAAAAGGCTTGAATAATATGCATAAAAGTTGTATTGTTATACATGTTGAAAGTTATACTTTTCTATAGTAACAGTTGCGGCATTTCCAATCTTGGTATAAGATGATGATAACTATTCAGAGCCATGCAAAATCGCAACAGTAACCACAATAGTAATAAGGAAAGGACAATCATTTTGATATGAAGACGAAAATTTTTATCGACGGAAGCGAAGGAACGACAGGATTACGGATCCATGAACGCTTTGCAGGAAGAGATGATGTGGAGATTCAGATTAATTCTATGGCAGGAAGTGCAGCAGGCGTAATCGCCATGGCAAACCGTTGTGTAATCAGTCCGGTCGCAATGATCATGATCCACAATGTGTCAATGACAAGAGCTTCTGGAGATTATCGTGAAATGCAGAAGAATGCAGAGATTCTGCAGCAGATGAACAGTGCTTTGGCACAGGCATTTGTGAATAAAACGGGAAGATCTGAGGACGAAATCCTGAAAATGATGGACGAGGAGACCTGGCTGACAGCGAACCAGGCAGTTGAGTATGGTTTTGTAGACGGCGTAATGGAAGAAAAAATTTCTTTTATTAACTGCAGTCAAGGGTTACGTCTGACAGATGAACTCAGAAAGAAAGCACTTGCTGAAAAGGAAGCAAAAAACAAGGAAGAAACAAGGAAACAGCAATTATTAGAAGATCTGGACATGTATGGTGTCTAAGGAGGAGAAAAGATGAATAAGGAATTACTTGAATTACTGGATAAGATCAATGCCACAAAGAAAGAAGTGAGAAATCTTGCAGGGGAGGGGAAACTTGCTGAAGCAGAGGAGAAGAAAAAAGAACTTCAGAACCTGCAGAAAAAATTTGATCTGCTCAAAGATATTTCAGATGATGATAAAAGTTCTATGGAAGATAAGGCAAAAGCAGGAAGTGCAAAGAAAGTAGAGCCGGGAAAAGAAAATGATGCAGTCAAGGAATTTGCCAATGCAGCACGAAGAGGATTCCGTGTGCAGAATGCAATGTCAAGTGGAATCAGAGAAGGATCTGATCCGGATGGAGGTTACATTGTTCCGGAGGATATTCAGACAACAATTAATCAGTGGAAGCAGGCAGAATTCTCTTTAGAATCACTGATTACTGTTGAAGCAGTGACGACCAACAAAGGAAAGAGAACATATGAAAAGAAAGCAGATGCTACGGGATTCGCTGATATTGAGGAAGGTGGAGAACTTCAGGAAATGGATACTCCGCAGTTTGAACGTATTGGTTATGAAATCAGTGATCGTGGTGGCTGGCTTCCACTCACAAATGATCTGCTAAGTGATACAGACCAGAATATTATGCAGACAATCACAAGATGGATTGCAAGAAAAAGCAATGCAACATCAAACAAGAAGATCCTGAATCTGATCAATGCGGTAACAGCGAAAGAGATTGAGACGCTGGATGAAGTAAAACATGCGATTATCGTAACGCTGGGAGCTGCCTACAGAGCAGGATCCTCTATTCTGACAAACGATGATGGTTTATACTTCCTTGCGACGCTGAAAGATACAACAGGACGCGATCTTCTTCAGCCGAATCCGATGGATGTTATGCAGATGTCACTTTCTGTAGGACCAATCAGAGTTCCGGTTATTTCTGTACCGAACAAAGTAATTGCATCCAATACAGAAACGGACGGAAAGATTAAACTGCCAATGATCTGCGGTGATTTTAAAGAAGCTTTCAAGAAATATGACAGACAGCGTACAAGTCTTCTTGCATCCAATATTGCTTCTGCCGGAAGTCTGAATGCATTCACACAGAATCTGACGCTGGTTCGTGCAATTGAAAGAAATGATTTCAAAACATTGGATGCGGATGCATATGTAAATCTTTCTATGGTTATCGCTGATCCTACGAAGAAAGGAAAATGATAAGTGGAAGTAGATATTATTAAGCAGAGGATCGGGATTGCATCCTCTGTCACAGTCTATGATTACGATATAGATCTGTATGTGCAAGATTGTATTATGGATATGCGAGATTCTGGTGTACCAGAAGAAACACTTGCAAGGGAAGATTCAAGAGTAGTTACAGCAGTAACATTATATGTGAAAGCGCATATTGGAAACGACAGAAGCGATACAAGCCGATACTTATCATTATACCGGCAAAAAGTATCCAGATTAATTTTGGATGAATAGAAGGAGAATATTATGTGGAATGGAAGCATCTGCTTTATAAAGAAAAAGACAACAGAGAAGGACAAGGAAGGATTTTGTAAATCAGAAATTGAGATGTCAGAAGAAATTCCGGCCAATATAGGAGATGCAACCAGAAGCGATGCGACACTCGGAAATCAACGGGGATATTCAGCAGATATCTCCGTTG
>ERZ831979.2271-NODE-2271-length-13710-cov-3.069279_pt1 | contig 13710 bp, 17 predicted proteins | sample MGYA00519952_ERZ831979 | MGnify/ENA primary metagenome ERZ831979 (study PRJEB31850, sample SAMEA3708723) | human gut metagenome | biome: human gut; feature: human-associated habitat; material: faeces | place: China | collected 2014 ...
ATAAAAGCAAAGCTCATTGCACATTTTAATTCCAATGTGTGCCTTGAAGCGAAGCTGAAAGGAATGGTTGGTTTATATGAAGAAATTAATGCTTGATTGTGATGATACACTCTATGATTTATCTTGGCCATTTCGCAAGTGCATGGAAGAATTCCTTCCTAATGTAGATGTGGATATGGATTTATTTTATACGGATTATCGTAAGTTTGGAGATCTGATTTTTGATGATCTTCAACAAGGAAAGATTACGATTGATGAATCTGGTGTTTATCGTATTGAAAAGGCTTGTGAAAAGTATGGGATTATTTTTTCTCATTCAAAAGCTGTAGAGTTTCAGTCTCGCTATAAATATTATCAGCATCATATTGAAATGGATGCACCGTTGATTGATTATTTTTCGAATTGTGAAGATGAACTTGCAATTTTGACAAATGGAGAGGATGCGCATCAAAGAATGAAATTAGAAGTGCTTCGTGTCTTTGATTATTTTAAACTTGAAAATGTATTTACGAGTGGTCAAATTGGTGTTGCAAAACCGGATGTGAATGCATTTAAAAAGTGTATGGAAACGATGCATGAAGATATTACAGAATGGTATTATATTGGAGATAATTATATCAATGATATGCAAGGGGCTAAAAGTGCAGGCATGAAGACGATTCATTTTAATCGTCATCATCAGGTAAGTGGGCCTTGTGCAGATCATGTCGTATATTCGGCTAAAGAGTTGGTTGAATTCATTAAAAAAGACTAGATTGAACTAGCCTTGTTAAGAATGTCGTAATGGCATTCTTTTTTTCTACAATGCTTCCTCACCAATGATTTCATCCGACCATATTTTCTTCTTGCTCAGTGGGTTTATTGTAATCTTCAAATCTCTCATTAAGTGTTTGTTTGTTCGCATAGTATTTTCTAATATAAGTATATATGAAATTAAGTCCGATTTAAATAGGAGGTTAAGTAGGCATAAAATCACATTTGTGGTAAAATAAATCTGTATGTTTTGATAAGGAGTAATTATGTTTATAACAACAATTCATTCTATTGATTCATTAGAAAAATTAAAAAGAGCGAAGGCAGATGCCGTGATCATTGGTGTTGAACATTATTCGATTCGTTCGAGTATTACGGTAAAAAAAGAGGATTTACAGCTTTGGAAGAAGAAGTGTAAAAAGCTTGGCCTAAAATTATATATCAACTTTTTAAGATTATGTATGGATGAAGATCTATCGGGTGTTCGTGAATACTTTTCTATTTTTAAAGAATTGGATGTAGATGGTATTTACTATGCGGATGAAGGTCTATATTTTGAGGCGAAACAATTGGGGATTGAATTCAAATTGATTTATCAACCGGAAACATTGGTGGCTTCAAGTGCAGATGTGGATTTCTATATGTCTTTAGGCGTTCAGTCTGTCTCTTTAGCACATGAATTGAGTCTTGAAGAAGTGGTAAGTATTGGAAAGCACAATCCGGATATTGAAATCTTAGTGCATGGGTATTTCTCGATTCTATATTCAAGAAGACCTTTGGTCACTAACTATTTAGAGGCTGTGAACAAAACGGTTTGTTCATTACCGTGTCATTATGACTTGATTGAACAAACGCGTGATCAACGCATGCCAATTGTGCAAGATGAAACGGGTACACATATCTTTAGTGAAATGCCAATCAACTCATTACAGGAAATGTGGGATTTTACATATGTAGGAATGCATCGCTTCCGCATTGATTCTTTATTTTTTGATGATGATTGGACTGTTGAAATCTTGGGTTTATATGATTTAGCTTTACAAGGGATTAAAATTATGGATGATGAGTCAACAAACCGTTGGTATTTAGAAGAGACAATTAAGAAAAAGGAGGAGCAAGTAAATGAATAAGATTGAATTATTAGCTCCTGCTGGAAATTTAGAAAAAGCAAAGATTGCGATTTTATATGGGGCGGATGCTGTATATATAGGTGGTAAGCAGTTTAGTTTGCGTTCGCGTGCAAGTAACTTTTCCATTGACGAAATCGCAGAATTAGTCAAATTTGCGAATGCACATAATAGTCATGTGCATGTAACTGTAAATATGCTTCCGCATGAGTCGGATCTTGATGGTATTGAAGAGTATTTAATAACTTTGGATTCGATTGGCGTGCATGCGATTATTGTGGCAAGTCCATCGATTATGATGTTGGCTAAAAAGCTTGGATGTAAGTTTGAAGTGCATGTATCAACGCAGCATTCTTCTACAAATTCAAGTGCTGCAAGATTCTGGAAAGAAAAGGGTATGGACCGTGTTGTTCTTGCTAGAGAATGTCAAATGGATGATATTCGTTCGATTTGTGAAGAGAATATTCTTCCTATCGAAGTCTTTATTCATGGAGGTATGTGTATTTCTTTTTCAGGACGTTGTGTATTGAGTAATCATATGACGCTTCGTGATGCGAATCGTGGTGGGTGTGCACAGAGTTGTCGTTGGAAATATCATTTAATGGATGGGCAAACAGAATTAAGTGATCCAACGAATTTATTCTCCATGTCTTCAAAGGATTTGCAGGCAGTGGATTATATTGAGAATTTCATCCATATGGGTGTAGCGTCCTTGAAAATTGAAGGGCGTATGAAAAGTGCTTATTATTTAGCTACGGTTGTTTCTAGCTATCGTATGTTGATTGATTATATTTATGAGCATGGGCATGCGGATGTTGAAATCATTGAGCGTGTAAAAAAGGAAATTGCCAAGGCAGAGAACCGACCGACAGGGCCGGGCTTCTATAATGGTCTTCCTAAACATAAGATACAGTTGTATCAAGATCATGATGAAACGGTAACACAGGAATATGTAGCCATTGTGCAGGATTATGACAAAGAAAGTCAGATGGCGACTTTACAAGTTAAGAATCATTTCATGCCAAATCAGGATTTAGAAATATTTGGCCCTCACATTTTAAGTACGATTGTACATGTAGGGGATGTGTATGATAGTGAAGAAAATGTATTAGAGGTTTGTAATAAGCCGATGCAGATCGTACATACAAAATGGTCTGGGCCTATTGAAGTTGATGCGATGATTCGTAAAATTAGATAGTGGAAGAGGTAAGTAAGATGAAATTAAGTCAGAGTTTCTTTTATACATTAAGAGAAAATGCGAAAGATGAAGATAGCGTATCAAGTAATTTGTTGGTGCGTGCTGGAATGATCAAAAAATGTTCAAACGGAATCTATATGATCATGCCTATGGGAAAGAAGGTTCTTTCTAAAGTTGAAAATATTATTCGTGAAGAAATGGATGCGAAAGATGCACAAGAATTGTTGATGCCAGCATTGATTCCAGAAGATGTATATGTACAATCGGGTCGTCGTGAAGCCTTTGGTTCAAATATGTTTTCATTGAGTGATCGTTATAATAAGCGTTATGTTTTGGGCCCAACACATGAAGAATTGTTTGCGGTAGCTAGTAGTATGGATGGAAAATCTTATAAGGATTTCCCATATAACTTATATCAGATTCAAACGAAATATCGTGATGAAACTCGTCCTCGTTATGGATTGATTCGTGTTCGCGAATTCATCATGAAGGATGCGTATACATTTGATGTGGATGAAGCTGGATTGGATGTAGCCTACAACAAGATGTATGATGCATATTGCCGTATCATGGATCGTTTAGGATTGGAATATAAGATTGTTAAAGCGGATACAGGAGCTATGGGTGGTTTATTATCAGAAGAATATCAGGCTTTATCAAGTATTGGTGAAGACGTTGTTGTTGGATGTGAAGGTTGTGACTATTCTAGTAACTTAGAAATCACTGAAGTAGTAGATATAATGGAAGATTCTTGTGAAAAAGAACTTTCAATGGAAATTGTTGATACACCAAACGCAAAAACAATTGAAGAAGTGGCTGCTTTCTTTGGTAAGAAGGAAAGTGATTTCGTTAAAACATTACTATATAACGTAGATGGAAAGGTAATCGCATTCTGTATTCCTGGTGATCGTGAATTAAATGAAACAAAGGCATTGAAATTATTGGGTGCTAATGAAATGGAAATGGCTAGCTTTGAAGAAGTTGAAAAGGTAACACATGCGCGTGTTGGCTTTGCGGGCCCAGTCGGCATTGATTGTCCTGTATATATGGATCGTCAAATCAAACATATGAAAAACTTCATTGTAGGTGCTAACCAATCGGATCGTCACATTAAGAATGTAAATTGCAAAGATTTCGAGCCTGTAGAAGTGGCAGATCTTTGTCAGGTTAAAGAAGGAGATATTTGTCCTAAGTGTGGTAAGAAGTTAACTTTCCAACATGGTATTGAAGTTGGTAACTTATTTAAATTGGGGACAAAATATTCTAAGAGCATGAATCTATACTATACAGATGCCAATAACCAATTACAGCCAGTTTGGATGGGAAGCTATGGTATCGGTCTAGAAAGATGTATGGCAGCCGTTGCTGACCAGCACCATGATGATTTTGGTATTAAATGGCCAGTTGAAATTGCACCATTTAGACTTGCGATTGTTCCAGTATCTTTAAAGGATGAAGAACAAGTTAAGATTGCCAATGATCTATATGAATTCTGTAAAGAACACAAATTCGATGTTATTTTGGATGATCGTAATGAGCGTCCAGGTGTTAAATTTAAAGATATGGAATTGATTGGGATTCCTTATCGTATTACTGTGGGTCGTGGTATTAAAGAGGGTAAACTTGAGTGGACAGATCGTTATACGAGTGAAAAGATTGAAATTACGATTGAGGATGTTTATTCTGAAATCGAAAAAGTTTTCGTCATGTAAACGCTTGTGCTTGAACTATAAACAAAAAATTAAGTTATACATTTACTTTCATACAATTTTCATGTATATTAGTCATAGTTAAAGGAGTGTAATTATGCAAAATAAAATTGAAATTTTTAACAACCAGGTTATTATCAACTATAATTTGGCATATCCAAAGAGTCGTGAGGTTTTATTAAAATCTCATACGTTCACAAAATTTGTTCAATATTTCATTGAATATCAAGAAACAGATAATGCGAACATGTACGCGTATTTGACAAAGAATGGTGAATTGAATTCAAAAGAAGCTTCTTGTGATTTCTGTCATTTCTTGCGTTTATTGTCAATCTTTACTTGTGAAGAATTAAAAGATGAATATTATCTTTCAAATAAAGATGCAACTTTAAGTGTTATTGAAGAGATGTATCGTAATTGGCGATCTTTACAACGTTTTGGATATATGAAGAGTGATAATTCAACGGATTTTGGTATTAATACATTAGTGGCATTTGACTCAGCTTCAAATGATTTAATTCTTCGTACATATCGTTTGTTTGAAGAAAAATTAATGGGGAGACCAAACTTAGTGTATCGCCAGGTTCAAGCTGGAACTAACGCGTGTTTCTCTGTTCATACTTTGGATAAAGTATGGGCTGATGAATATGCCGCATTACAAGATATTCCAATGATCGATACGGTTATGTTAAGAACTCCAATGATTTTGCATCCAAAATCAAGTAAACGTACAGGAATGTTTACTGAAATAGATACACAGCCAATGACATATTTCAAAAAGGGAGAATCAAACTGGTTCTGTTATCCTTGTAAGGTTGGAACTTTATTATGTTTCGTATACTTCAACTCAAAATATATGTCTAGTGCATTGAGTATGGCTAACTTGTTTGAATTAGCTACAAAAGAAGAGAGTGCTCAAAAACCAGATCTTGTTGTTATTTTTGGTAATGACGATGGAAATGATGCAACAAACTTCTATTATGATGAGGCCAATGATATTTGGGTAGGATGTATTAGTGACAATCCTCGTATCGAATACTTTGGATATTTAAAGAAAATGTGTTTAACTTTACATAACTTGGCACAGATGAAAAAAGGTTGGTTACCAATCCATGGTGCTTTCGTAAACATCTATTTAAAGGATGGAACTAAGAAAGGTATCATGTTGATGGGTGATAGTGGTGCTGGTAAATCTGAATCAATTGAAGCATTAAAGGCCACTGCTGGAGATATGATTCGTGAAGTAGAAGTTGTATTTGATGATATGGGAACAATTCACTTAGAAGATGGCGTTCCATATGGTCAGGGTACTGAAATTGGTGCGTTCATTCGTTTAGATGATTTGGATCCAGGTACTCCATATCGTGACATGGACCGTTCAATTTTCATGGCTCCAGAAAATCCAAACTCACGTATGATTCAGCCAGCGGCTCCATATCGCGTTGTTGTTCACAATCATAAAATCGATTTATTTGCGTACGCAAACAACTACACTAATGAATTTGGTCTAAAGAAATTAACTGTTCAAGAAGTAAAAGATACTTGTAAATTAGGTAAACGTATGGCTTTAGGTACAACTCAAGAAGTTGGTATTTCAACAACATATTTCGCAAACCCATTTGGTCCTATGCAAAAACAAGAACTTTGCGAACCAATCATCGACACAATGTTCCAGGCTCTAGAAGATAACGGAGTATTTGTGGGTGAAATCTATACGCACTTAGGATTCGATAAATCAAACCGTAAAGGTTTAAATATTGCGGCTCAGCAATTATTAGAATTTATCCAGAAAAAGGATTAACGCTTTATCTAAAGCGTTTTCTTTTTGTTTGGCATGAAAACGGCATAAAATAACTTCATTTTTTACCTTTTTTCTCTAATTTATCTATAAAATTTATCTATCAGAAAGAGGGAAAAAGGAAATGGCAGTCAAGAAAGACACAAAAACAGGTACGTGGTATTTTTACGGATCGTACAAGATGATGAACGGAAAGCAGAAGCAGTATAAGAAGCGTGGCTTTCCAAAAAAGAAGGATGCAGTAAAGGCGGAAATACTATTTAGGGCCGATATTAAGACTCCTTATAAAAATCTTACGCTTGAAGAACTATTTACTCTATATTCAGAGTACACTGAGAAACGAATCAAAGATAATACTTACAACACTCAGACAAGAGTTTTGCAAAGATGGATTGATATTATCGGTAAAGATACGTTGATTAAAAAGATAACAACTAGCAGTTTAGAAGATGCATTGGAATTAATGATTCGTAAGTCTAATTCTAATACTGCAGTCAACTATCTTAACAGATTAAATAAGATGTTTAGGTATGCAGTTCAAAAAGGATATTTGGAAACCAATCCATGTGCTCCTATAGAAGTTATCAAAAACCCAAACGCAAAAAAGAACGAAATGAAGTATTGGACATTGGATCAGTTCAATTTATTCATTCCATTTGTTACAAATCCTATGTACAATCTATTGTTTAAGAATCAGTTTTACAACGGAACAAGAATAGGAGAAGCACTAGCTTTAACTTGGGAAGATATAGATTTTGAGAACAAAACAATCACGATCAACAAGACATGGTCGAAAGATTTGCATCAGGTTACCACTCCAAAGACTAACAACAGTTACAGAACAATTACGATTCCAAGCTTCTTATGCGATAATTTCAAAGCCTATAAGGAATTATTGGATGTTCCTGATAAGTCGTTTATATTCGGTATAGACACTCCAATATCGAACACGGCAGTCAGAACATATCTTTTAAGAGCTATTAAAGCAGCTAACCAAAACAACGAAGAACAAATACCTACTATTCGTATACATGATTTAAGGCACTCATGTGCTTCTTATATGATTGGCAATATGGTAAGAGATGGAAGCTCTAATTTTAGCTTGTACGATGTAGCTAAACGACTAGGAGACAATCTAAACACTGTATTGAGTGTTTATGCTCATTGGCTTCCTCAAGCCGACAAAGGAATCGCAAAATTCATGGATAAAGACAATGCACTAGATTAATTTCTAGTGCTTTTTTTGTTAGCAAAAGAAAAACACACTTAAATGTGTGTTCTCTAAACTTCATAATTATTATTCTACACCGCTGAACTTACAAACTAGCTTTCCAATAACTCTAAAGCACTCGTTAGTAACGTCAATAATTATTGGATCGTACTTTGGGTTTGCACTTTCCAATACAATCATTCCATTATTTAATCTTCTAAATGTCTTGCATACACAATCATTACCATCATTGATGCAGAAAGAACCGATTTGTCCACTTTCCAACACGTTAGTTTTCTCAAATATTAGTGTGTCTCCATCATTGATTCCTTTTCCAATCATGGAATCACCTTTTGCAATATTAGCAAAGTACTCCTTGTTAGAATTTATATATCTATCCGGAACGGCTATATAGTCTTCGATATTTTCTTCAACAAATAATCCCATACCGCAACATATAGAAGAATATAAAGGAATTGATTTATCTTTGATATCTTTCAAAGGGAAATAATTAGGATCGTCACCCCAACCAATCAAGTAGAATGGTGAAATCCCTGTAGCACCTCCAATTGCATTTACGACATCAACAGGAACTTTAGTTGTTACTCCTTGAGAATATCTTTGTAAGGCTGATTTAGAAACTCCTGTCCTCTTTTCTAATTCAACAAATGAATACCCGCTTTTTTCTATTGCTTTTTTAATCCTATCAGATACTACATTATTCATTAATATCCACCTCCTAAAGTATTATCTGCTAAATATATTATATTTGTAATATCCCAATTTAGCAATGACATAATAAAAAATTTAAAACAAATATCCCAATAAAGGGTTGACACTTAAATCAAACGTGGTATACTTTAGGTGACCCGAAAATGGGATGAAAGAGGTGAGAATTTATGGACAGAGGGCTTTATAAAATGATGCTCGAAAGAAACAATATGTCACAAAGAGAGTTAGCAGAAAAGCTTGGAATCAGCAAAAACTCACTCTCTTTAAAAGTAACAGGCAAATGTAGACTTTATACTGATGAAGCTACTAAAATGTGTGAAATTTTGCATATTGATAAAGATGAAGACAGAGCAAAAATTTTTTTAAGATAAACATCCCGAAAAAGGGATATAAACAGAAAGGATGAATAAAATGGCAGAACCAAGTAGAAGAAAGGATTCAATCAGTTTAATCCATGAATCAGTACAAGCGGAAGGAAAAGTTCTTGATGTACTAATCAAAAACGGATGTAGTAACGAAGATTACGAAAAAGTTTCGACAATGCTTACACGCATTTATTTATGCGGTTTTGAAGTTGGAAAGAGATGTGTTGTCAAATGAAAGTTCTTCTTGGGTACAAAGACATTATGGCGCTTGGGTTCTCAAAGAAGACTGCATACAAAATGTTAAATCTAATTTGTGAATCTGAGGACTATAAAAAGTCCAATTTAGCAAAGGTTATTGATTCAAAGAAAGTTCCAACAAAACTATTCGTAAAGATGTTTCCTGAGTTCAAAGAAATAGTGGGGTGTGAGAAATGATGGACACAGATGATTTAAGGGTTATTCAAGATAACCGATTTATTGATGAAGATGAAGAAGAGGAGGAAGAAAGCTATGGGTACGAAGATTACTGCTACGACTTCTGCAAAGCAGAACGTGACGAAGAAGCCTGGTTCTAGATCAACCGCAAAGAAGAAAGCAGTTGAATTAGGCGATTGTATCACGCTTCCTTCTTTTGCTAATAACGAGTACGAAACTCAGTATTCAATGCTCGTTAGAAGTCAAAAACAGACTCATATGGTTAATCGAGCTGCTAAATTCAATTACATTTGTTCAATTGTTTTATTCGCACTCGCTATCGCATTTACAGTTTTCGCAAACTGGTACATAAGAGGATTGTAAGATGACACAGACAGAAAGAGTTATCAAGCACCTAAAGGAATATGGAAGTATCACTCCTTTAGAAGCAATTAAAGAGTATGGAATCACTCGTTTAGGTGCTCGTATATGGGATTTAAGAGATTTGGGATATGACATAGAAACTCAAACTGAAACTTCAAAAAATCGGTTTGGAGATAAAACATCATATGCCAAGTACGTATTAAAAGGAGGGGCTAAAAATGAATCTGTATCAAGACACTGAAAAGTTTAGTGTTGAAAAGTATGGAAGTCATGAAGAATGGCTTAAAAAACGTGGTTGTGGAATTGGAGGGTCTGATGCAGCGTGCTTCATGAATTTGAATCCATGGAAAACATTGAATCAGTTATGGCATGACAAGAAGTTTGGATCACAACAAATTACAAATGATGCTATCGAGTATGGAAACACTGCAGAACCTTGTTTAAGAACATTGTTCCAAGCTAAGCATCCTGAGTTGGATGTGCAATACGTGGACAATGTTACGTTGGTATCTAAGGAATATGAGTTTCTTAGATATAGTCCTGATGGATTGATTTACAACAAAGAAACAGGCGAAAGAGGAATCTTAGAAATCAAAACCTCTAAGATAATCAATTCTCAGAGTTTGCAGAAATGGGGAACAAAAGGAAATGAAACAGTTCCCGATAACTATTATTGCCAAACATTAGAGGGCCTAATAGTAACGGACTTCGATTTCGTGATCTACTGTGCAGAACTAAGATTTGCAGATGGTGATGCACGAATCATAGAGCGTTCATATCGTAAAGAAGAAGCACTAGATAGTATGAACGATCTAAAAGAAAACATGTTAGAAAAATGGGATAGGTACTTCATTCAAGATGTAGAACCACCTATCCCATTGTCTATATAGAAAAAGAGGAGATGGAAATATGGAATTTAATTTGGAAGTTAGTGCAAAGGATGGAAAGGTTTATACCAATGCATCCGATTTATTACCTGAAATTCAGAATGGTTTAAAGCACTATGACTACGTAGTTGACGAAAACAACTACAAACAAGCAAAATCTGACAGAACTGTATTAAACAACTTAGTAAAGATTGTCTCAGACAAGCGTAAGCAAGTTGAAAATGATGTATTCGCTCAGTGGTTGCAAGACAAGAAAGACATCATGGCAGTTGAGAAAACAATCAAAGCAGCATCCGATAAATTGGGTGCTGGAATCAATGATATTGATAACGCAGAAAAAGAATTGAAGCGTGGTCAAATCAAAGAGTTATGGACAACCATGACGAATGATAAATACCCATTTGATTTAGTGTTTGAAGAAAGATATTTGAATAAGTCTGTTAAACCTAAAGAAATTGAAGAATCATTGAATAACAAGTTCTTGAAAGCCGAAGAACAATTATCTTTTATCGAAGCTTCATTGCCCGAAGATGAATTACAAGCAGAGCAAGTTATCCAATTGTTCTGTAAGACATTGGATTTAAGCAAAGCTACAGAGAGAATCAACGAAATCAAGGAAGTCAAAGCAAAGCTTCAAGAAAAAGTAAATGCTCAGATTGAACAATCTAAGCAAGCTCAAATGGAAAGAGTAAATGCAGTTCCTGTTCAAACTCAAGTGAATGAGGTTCCAAGTCAAACAAAGCCTAACAGATATTGCGTGTTCAAAATGGAAGGCCCCATGGAAGAACTACAAGCGTACAATCCGTTGTTAAATCAATTTATTAAAGAACACAACGTAAAGGTAACAATTTTAGAAAAGGGAGAGTGTTAACATGATTCAAAACAATATTGCCAAAAAGCCTCAAGCATCATTCGCATCTTACGTTAAGTCTGATGCAGTGTTAGCCAACATTTCAAAAACTTTAGGTAGTGCAACGAGAGGAAAAAAATTCGTAGCATCTATCATTAGTGCAGTAAATACAAATAAACAATTGCAGAAATGTGACTTTGCAACAATCGTTAGTGCAGGTATCGTAGGAGATTCGTTAAACTTATCTCCTAGTCCTCAATTAGGACACTATTACATGGTTCCATTCAACGACACTAAAAACAATCGTACAGTTGCTACTTTCCAATTAGGGTACAAAGGTTATCTTCAATTAGCTATTCGTTCAGGTCAATACAAGAAAATCAATGTTGTAGCAGTTAAAGATGGGGAATTATTAAGCTATAACCCATTTACAGAAGATATTGATGTAAGAGCTATTACAGACCCATTAGAACGTGAGAAAGCTCCTACGATTGGATATTATGGAATGTTTGAATTGACTAACGGTTTTACTAAATCAATGTACTGGTCAAAAGAAACAATGGAAGAACACGCTCAGAAATACTCAAAAGGGTATGCAGCACATAAAGGATATACATTCTGGGAAAAAGATTTTGATGGAATGGCTTTCAAAACAATCTTACGACAATTGATTTCTAAATGGGGAATCATGAGCATTGAAATGCAAACTGCAATTGAAACAGATATGTCATTTAAAGATGATGTAAGTTCTGAACCTGTTTATTTCGATAGTGAAGAAAATCAACAGATTGAACAAACTCAAGTGCAACAAGAACCAACATACCAGGAACAACCCGAAGGTGTAAGTCTTGTATAAAAGCAAACGTAGCCAAGCTACAGATATTCCTAAATCAGTTAAAGATACTGTATGGGAAAGAGACGGGAGAATGTGTATCTTTTGCGGTTCTCCCTTCGCATTTCCTGAAGCACACATTTATTCAAGATCACAAGGCGGACTTGGGGTAGAAAAAAACATTATTACAGTGTGTCGTAAGTGTCATAACCTACTAGATCAGAGTTCCAAAAGAGAAAAAATGCTAGGCATTGCCAAACGATATTTAGAACGTATCTACGGAAACATTAGTGAAGATGAGGTGAAATATAATGCTAAGCCAAAATGAACTGTTGTTTAAATACAATCCATTTAAAGTTAAATATTGGAAAGACGAAGAAATCCAAGAACAACTTTCAATCTTAGTGGATGCATATATTCCTGATGAAAGTGCAGTAATGGAAATGGCATTAAATGTAGAAAACCTTGCGAATCAAATGTTCTTAATTGGTGAAATGATGGCTAGATTACAGGAACAATCGAACATTCTTAAAGCAGATATTGAAAATAAAATGACAAATGCAATTTATGTTGAGCGAAGCACTTGGGAACGTGACCATGATGGGAAAGCACCTAGTATTAAATTCTTTGAAGCATTAGCTTGTCAAAAAGTAGCTGATGAAAGAACAAAGCTTGCGAAAGTTGATTCTGATTTAAAGCGTTTTAAAACTGCTTATGAAAGTATCGAAGCCAAGATGAATGCTACCAAGAAAAAAATTGAGGTCACTAAGTTTGAGATTGGAGGTGCGTAAGATGATTTTAGGTATTGATCCAGCAAATGTAGAAAGCGCATATGTAGTTGTTGAAAATGATTTATCGGCAGTTGTAGACAAAGGGAAAATTCCTAACAAAGAATTGCAAGACAAAATCTCAAATTGGAAATCAGAGAATTATCCAATTGATTATGTAGCGATTGAAGGAATACAAAGCTTCGGTATGCCTGTAGGCCAAACAACATTTGAAACTTGTTACTTCATAGGGCGCTTATTAGAGCAATTTGAAGCCTTTGACATTGAGCCTACATTAATATACCGAAGTGAAGAAAAAATGACTCTATGCCACTCTATGAAAGCGACAGACGCAACTATTAGACAAGCATTGGTTGATAGGTTTGCCCCTAATACACCTAATAAAGGGAAAGGATATAAATCGAATCCAGGCTTGTTTTATGGATTCAAGTCTGACATTTGGCAAGCATACGCTGTTGCCGTAACATATTACGATTTGTATTCATCAAAAGAAAAAGAAGAAGAATAAACCTTCTTCTTCTCAGAGTATTCTTTAAGAATAGCAATGACTAAGGAGCTGATATGTATGATAAATGTTGAAGATAAAAGAATTGCTCATAATGAAGCAAATAAGAGATATAGAGAAAAGAAGCTAAAAGAACATCCCTATAAAAAATGTTCAAG
>ERZ831979.2282-NODE-2282-length-13661-cov-4.393797_pt1 | contig 13661 bp, 10 predicted proteins | sample MGYA00519952_ERZ831979 | MGnify/ENA primary metagenome ERZ831979 (study PRJEB31850, sample SAMEA3708723) | human gut metagenome | biome: human gut; feature: human-associated habitat; material: faeces | place: China | collected 2014 ...
TGTGCTTCCTGTCCTGTCTTTCCACGCAAAGATCGCCTCCAGATAATTCTCTAAAAGTTCTGTCTGCGCCAGTAGTCCTGCACCCTTTTTCTTGGAAACCACCGTACCATACGGACACCCGATATTCAGGTTCACTTCTCCGTATCCAAGCTCCTCAAATTTTTCCAGATAAGGAATTGCATACTCTCCGGAATTACCAAGCAGCTGCGGAACCAGCGTAATCCCCTGATTATTCTGTGGATCCACATCCTTCTGATCTCTCGATTTCGTCAGTCCCTCTCTCGTAGCTGCTACAAACGGACCGAAATAATTTGTAATTTCATGGTTCGTATCAAACTGCCGGTGAAATTCATTCCGGAACAGGTATCCCGTGATGCCCTCCATCGGAGCAAAATAAAATTGATCTTTTTCACAAGTTGACATAATGTTATTATTGTATACCTTTCATTTATAAGAAAGGGGCAGATCCAAGCTGCCCCTTTCCATGATTTATCTTATTTGATTTTACAAATCTAATCTTCCTTCGGAAGATCAATCTTAATATGCACATCACGGAGCTGCTTCTCATCTACGGTAGAAGGTGCTCCCATCATGACATCCTGTGCCGTCTTGTTCATCGGGAACGGAATGATCTCGCGGATGGAATCCTCGCCCGCGAGCAGCATCACCATGCGGTCGACGCCCGGGGCGATACCGGCGTGCGGGGGCGCGCCGTAGCAGAAGGCGTTGTACATGGCGGGGAACTTGGCCTTCACGTCCTCTTCGCCGAGGCGGACGAGCTCAAAGGCCTTGATCATGATCTCAGGGTCGTGGTTACGGACCGCGCCGGAAGAGAGCTCCACGCCGTTGCAGACGAGGTCGTACTGGTCGGCGGTGATGGTGAGCGGGTCGATCTCGCCGCGCTCGGCCTTCAGCAGGATATCCATGCCGCCGTTGGGCATGGAGAACGGGTTGTGGCAGAACTCCAGCTCGCCGGACTCGTCGCCGATCTCGTACATGGGGAAGTCCACGATCCAGCAGAACTCGTAGCGCTCCTTGTCGAAGTGGTTTTCGCAGGCGGCGCCGAAGGTCTTGATGAGCACGCCCACGGACTTGGTGGCGTATTGGCCTGCGGCTGCCAGCACCAGGGTGCCCGGCTTTAGGTCGATGATCTTGCCCAGCTCGGCCTCCACCGGGGCGACGAACTTGGCGATGCCGCCGGCCAGCTGGCCGTTTTCGTCCACCTTGAACCAGTAGGCCTTGCTGCCGGACTGGACCTCGCAGTCGGTCAGCAGCTTCTCCACCTGCTTGCGGGTCAGGGCGCAGTCGCTGATGGGCACCATCTTCACGGTCTGGCCCTTGAAGGCCTCGAACTCGCTGGCGACGAACAACTCGCTGACGTTTTTGCAGGTCAGGTCGATACGCAGATCGGGCTTATCGGAGCCGTAGATCTCCATGGCGGTGTTGTAGGGGATGCGGCGGAAGGGGGCGGAGGAGGCCACGTTGTAGGTGCCGAACTTGGCGAAGATGGGGGGCAGCACGTCCTCCAGCACGGCGAAGATATCGTCCTGGGTGGCGAAGGCCATCTCCATATCCAGCTGATAGAACTCGCCGGGGCTGCGGTCGCCGCGGGCATCCTCGTCGCGGAAACAGGGGGCGATCTGGAAATAGCGGTCGAAGCCGGAGGTCATCAGCAGCTGCTTGAACTGCTGGGGGGCCTGAGGCAGGGCATAGAACTTGCCAGGGTGCTTGCGGGCGGGCACCAGATAGTCGCGGGCGCCCTCGGGGGAGCTGGCGGTCAGGATGGGGGTGGTGATCTCCAGGAAGCCGTGCTCCATCATGGCGGCGCGCAGGGCGGCCACCACCTGGCAGCGCAGGATGATGTTCTGCTTCACCGCCGGGTTACGCAGGTCCAGATAGCGGTACTTCAGCCGCTGGGTCTCATCGGCCTCGCGGCTGCGGTTGATCTCGAAGGGCAGGGCGTTATAGCGGCAGCGGCCCAGCACCTCGATCTTGGTGGGGACCACCTCGATCTCGCCGGTGGGCAGCTTGGGGTTCTTGCTGGCGCGCTCGCGGACGGTGCCCTCCACGCTGATGGTGGACTCCTTGTTCAGACCCTTGATGACCTTCAGGTCGGCCTCGTCCTCCACCACTACCTGGGTGGTGCCGTAGAAGTCACGCAGCACCACGAAGGCCAGATTGCCGCCTACCTCGCGGACATTCTCCATCCAGCCCACGATCTTCACGGACTTGCCCACATCGGCCAGCCGCAGCGCATTGCAGGTATGTGTACGCATCTGCATCATTGTTGTTTTCCTCCCATTTATGATTGTGTTTTGTATAACTTAATTGAATTATTACGGATTGTTTATCAAAAACGCCGCCCCCTACACCCGTCTGCCGGAAATGCTTTGCGCCGTAGGGTAAGGCGCTTATTTCTCCACGATGACCTTGCCCTTGTTCCTCTCCGCCAGGCCGTCGCGCACCCGCGCCAGGGTGGCGGCAAAGTCCAGGGTGGTCTGTTCGCCGCTGGTCATATCCTTGCAGGCGATGACGTTGTTTTTCACCTCGTCCTCGCCCAGGAACACCACATAGGGCACGCCGGTCTTGTCGGCGTAGTTCATCTTGGCCTTGAACTTCTTCTTTTCCGTGTAGATCTGCGTGCTGACGCCCGCGGCGCGAAGGTCGGTCGCGAGCGAGATGGCCTCGCTCAGGTCCTCGGTCATCGGCAGGATAAGCACGTCCGCCGGCGCGGTGCAGATGTCGCTATTCAGAAGGCCCTGCTCGCCGAGGACATAGAACAGGCGCGTCACGCCGATCGAAATGCCGACGCCGGGGAGCTTGCGGTCAGTATAGTACTCCGCAAGGTTATCGTAGCGGCCGCCGGAGCAGACCGAGCCGATCTCGGGGTGGTCGAGCAGCGTCGTCTCGTACACCGTGCCGGTGTAGTAGTCGAGGCCGCGCGCGATGGTCAGGTCGACCGCGAAGTTCTCCTGCGGCACGCCGAACGCGCCGAGGTACTTGGCGACGGTCGTCAGCTCGTCGAGGCCCTGGTCGAACATCTCGTTGCGGCCGCGGTACTTTTCAAGAGAAGCGAGCACCTCTTCGTTCGTGCCCTTGATGCCGATGAAGGCGAGGATCTCATCCGCCTTTTCGCCCTCGATGGCGTAGTCGTCGACCAAGATCGCGCGCACGAGGTCAGGGCCGATCTTTTCGATCTTGTCGACGGTGCGCATGATATCGCCGGACTTGTCGGAAAGGCCCAGCATCGCGTAGAAGCCGTTTAAGATGCGGCGGTTGTTGATGCGGATCTGGAAACGGGACAGGCCGAGGCGGGAGAAGACGGTATAGATGATGGCGGGGATCTCGGCATCGTTCGTGATGTCGAGCTCGCCGTCGCCGATGACGTCGATATCTGCCTGATAGAACTCGCGGAAGCGGCCGCGCTGCGCGCGCTCGCCGCGATAGACCTTTCCGATCTGGAAACGGCGGAACGGGAAAGCGAGGTCGGCATAATGCAGGGCAACGTATTTCGCCAGAGGCACCGTCAGGTCGAAGCGAAGGGACAGGTCGCTGTCGCCCTTGGAGAAGCGGTAGATCTGCTTTTCAGTCTCGCCGCCGCCCTTGGCGAGCAGCACATCGCTCGCTTCGATGATGGGCGTGTCGAGCGGGGTGAAGCCATAGACGCCGTAGGACGAGCGCAGCACCTCCATAAGGCGCTCCATCTGGGTCTGCGGCGCGGGAAGCAGCTCCATAAAGCCGGATAAGGTGTGAGCTTTGATCGTTGCCATGATAGTGTGTGTCCTTTCCTAATAGAATGTATGGACAGCGTACTGTACTGCGGTGGCACAGCAGCGTATCGGAGTGGTTGACAGATATTTTACGGTACGGCGCAGGGATTGTCAAGCGTCCGCGGCCGTTTTTTTCACTTTCGAGACAGTATAGCATTTTCCGCGCGGAATTGCCATAGCTTTCGCCGCCTGCGGTGCAAAAATTTTTCTTTCCGTCGCGGACAGTGTTCACGAAAAATGAAGATATCCGCCAAAAAGCACGAATTGCGCTTGACGGAACTGCCGCTTTTTGTTACCATAGAGACAATATCAACGGGCAAGCTCCGAAAACCGAGGTTTGCCCGCAAGCAGCTTCCGGGCAGCCGTCATTCGGCGTCCGCCGCGGCCACACCGCGCGGGCAGGAGTCGATCCGATCGGATCGTTGAGGAGGAACGTTGGATGTACCAGAGCAAAATGAAAAGCGAAGAGACCGATCACCTGTTCAAGGCGATCTTATCTTTGAAAACGGAGGAAGAATGCTACCGCTTCTTCGACGATCTCTGCACCTTCAGCGAGATCGAGGCGATGTCCCAGCGCTTCGAGGTGGCGTCGCTTCTCGCCGATGGCAAGACCTTCACGCAGATCTCGCAGAAGATCGGCGTTTCGTCCACGACCATCACGCGCGTGAATAAGTGCCTTTGCTACGGGGCGGACGGCTATAAGCTGCTGCTCGAGCGGGCCAAAGAAGAAAAGTAAGCCATTCGTCATTTTGATCAGAGCAGGCGCTAAGCGCCTGCTCCTTTTTGTCTGTTTTACTTTATTACAATGCCGTAAAAGCATATCAGCATAACATCACGTCATCCTGATATAGAAGAATTGACTAAAATATTTTTTGGAATCTACGCGAATTTTATTGCTTTCGCTGAACAGGTATGTTACAATTAGTTCACAAATAGATTAGGGATAGGGCGCGAGGCGTGCAAGAAACCGTTGCCCGACGGTGCCGCGTTCCCTGCCTGTGTCTGTTTTTCTGTGGGACCCCTCCACAGAAAACGCACGTCCCCTTGTGCGGTGTGAAGCGTGCTCGTCTTGGGGAGAAGCGGTCATCCCGCTTCCTGGCGGGCAAGTATTTTTATGAAGAGAGAGGTATTTTATCAATGGCAAACGAAAAGAAAGTCGCACGGGAGCCCAGTTTTATTCTGGCGCTGATCCCCATTGTGGCAATGATCGGGTTCATGCTTTATTGCTTCCTCGGTCATTCCGAATCCGGTTATCATGACGCGCACATGCCCCTGGTCCTGTCCATCGTCGTCGCCTGCATCGTCGGCTTCGCCTGCGGCCACAGCTTCCAGGATATGCTCGCCGGTATGATCGATCGTCTGGCAGCTTCCATGGAAGCCGTTCTGATCCTCTGCACCGTCGGTTTCCTGGTCACCAGCTTCATGGGCTCCGGCGCGATCCCTTCCATGATCGTCTACGGCCTTGACCTGCTGACCCCGAAGCTGTTCCTGCCCATCGGCTGCATCCTCTGCGCGATCGTCGGTATGGCGTGCGGCTCCTCCTGGACCACCACCGCCACCATCGGTCTTGCATTCCTCGGCATCGGCGCGGGCCTTGGCATCAACCCCGCCATCACCGCCGGTATGATCATCTCCGGCGCGTACGTCGGCGATAAGTTCTCCCCCCTGTCCGATACCACCAACCTTGCCGCGGCTGTTGCCGAGACCGGCCTGTTCGACCACGTCACCGCGATGGTCTCCACCACCGGCCCGACCCTCGTCATCTCCCTGATCATCTACACCATCCTTGGCCTGAACGTTGACACCAGCGCCTATGATCCCGCTGTTGCTCAGAGCATTCAGGACGCGTTCCGCGGTTCCTTCAATATCTCCCCGGTTCTGCTCATTCCCATCATCGTTGTTATCGTGATGTGCGTCCTGCGTGTGCCCGGCCTGGTCGGCATTGCCGCCTCCGTCGCCACCGCAACGATCTTCATGATCATCTTCCAGTCCACCGACATCTACGGCTCCCGCGCCCTGGGCGACATCTTCAACACGCTGCACTACGGTATCGGCGTTGAGACCGGCAACGAAGTCGCTGACTCCATCCTCGGCAAGGCCAAGGGCATGGACGGCACCATGTGGACCATCAACCTCATCCTCCTCGCTCTCGCCTACGGCGGCGCGCTGGAGCGCTGCGGCTGCATCGAGCGTCTGTTCGGCGGCCTGAAGCACAAGATCCACTCTGTCGGCAGCCTGATCCTCGCCACCCTGCTGACCTCCATCTTCTGCGACGCCACCATGTGCGACCAGTTCCTCGGCATCGGCGTTCCCGCCCCCATCTATGCTGACAAGTACGACGAGCTCGGTCTCGGCCGCAATATGCTCTCCCGTTCTCTGGAAGATGCCGGTACCCTCTGGGCCGTTATGTTCCCCTGGACCGGCTGCGGCGCTTATCAGCAGGGCGTGCTCGGCATGAGCCCGGTGGTGTTCTTCCCGTATGCGTTCGTCAACCTGCTCAACCCCATCTACGCTTATGTGACCGCCCTGCTCGGCCGCAACATCTTCTGGGCTGACGGTTCCTACACCAACCTCTTCGGCAAGACCAAGGCCGGCAAGCCCGCCGGTGCTCCCGAAGAAGCCCACGCCAAGGCCATCGCGAACCTCGAGGCTCGCCGTGCCGCCGGCAAGGCCCCCAAGATCAACGCGTAATCTCTCCCCCGCTTACTTAGAAAGGAATCACCGCTGTGAAACATTCGCTTCCCTGGGAATCTGTCCCTCCCCCGATCTATCCCGCACAGGCGTCGCTCAAGCCGCGCAAAAAGTGGGTGCAGGTCGGCGGATGGATTCTGGTCGTCGTGCTGCTGCTGTTCGGCATTTCGACCCGCAGCAGAAATCCGCTGCTCGCCTTCGTCTCGCTCGCGTTTTCCGTGCTGTATCTGCTGACGCTGATGACCAAAAAGGACGCCGCTCTCACGAGCCGCGGACTTGAGATCTTCTACGATATGCAGTTCACCACCAACTATGAGTTCTACCCCTGGGAGGACATCAATGCGATCGTGTGCGAGGACCGCGGCCATGCCGACATGGTGCGCCTGCACATCGGCCACGGCAACACGGAAAAGGCTCTCTTCTTCCCGCGCGAAGACCTCGACGAGATCTACGCGTTCATCAAAAAGAAGAATCCGGCGATCCGCATCATGGATTATGCCGCGCCCGAACCGAAGTCCAGCAAGAAGCACAAGAAGTGAACAACTGTGACCTTTCCACAAAGAATGAAGGGCGCCCCGCTTTTGCGGGGCGCTTTTTTTATCTATTCTGTCTAATTCTATCACTGTACCCTGATAGTGTGTTATCCAAATATGGTGATAACGCACAACAAAGAAAACTTTTTCCGGCAAAAAACTATTGATTTTGCACAAAAATGTGCTATACTGTTTCCAGAACGATCCTGTGGGACTTTTCCACAGGCGGAGCGCCATCCACGCACGGGCATGCGCGGAAAGTAAGGGGAACGCTTCGACACGTTTCTTGCACTTGGACGGTTCGGGCAACCGAACACGCCGACCGGGCCACACCGGAACTTTGAGAAAAGAGAGGACACTACCATGATCATGAATCCTACCGCGATCAAGCATGTCGTCGTCGATGGCCACAGCCTGACGCTCGAATCCTTCGTCGCCATCGCTCGCTACAATGCGACCGTCGAGCTGGCTCCCTCCGCTCTGGAAGCCATGAAGAAGTCCCGCGCCCTGGCCGAGAAGATCGCCGCTGAGGGCCGCGTCGCTTACGGCATCACCACGGGCTTCGGCGAGTTCCAGAAGGTCGCCGTCCCCAAGGAGATGAGCAATCAGCTCTCCACCAACCTGATCCTCAGCCATTGCACCGCCGCCGGCGAGCCGTATGCTGACGAGATCGTCCGCGGCATGATGCTGCTGCGTGCCAACGCTCTGTGCGGCGGCGTGAGCGGCGTTCGTCCCATCCTCGTCGAGATGCTGCTCGAGATGCTCAACAAGGGCGTGACCCCCGTCGTCCCGCAGAAGGGCTCTCTCGGCTCCTCCGGCGACCTGGCTCCTCTCGCTCACATGACGCTCCCCATGCTCGGCAAGGGCGAGGCCATGTACGAGGGCGTGAAGATGCCCGGTGCTGAGGCCATGGCCAAGGCCGGCATCAAGACGCTCGACACCCTGGTCTCCAAGGAAGGCCTCGGCATGACGAACGGCACCTGCGCGATGACCTCCGTCGGCGCTCTCGCGCTGTACGACACCATCTGCGCCGCCCAGCTCGGCGACGTGATCGCGTCCATGTCCTTCGAGGGCCTGACCGGTCTTCGCAACGCCTTCGACCCCCGCATCCATCAGGTGCGCGGCCAGAAGGGCCAGATGCTCGTCGCCGCGAACATGCGCAAGCTGCTCGACGGCTCCGAGATCCTCGACAACTGCCAGAAGGACCGCGTTCAGGACGCTTACGCCCTGCGCTGCATCCCGCAGCTGCACGGCGCCTGCCGTGACGCTCTCGATTACGTCCGCGAGAAGGTCGAGATCGAGCTCAACGCCGTCACCGATAACCCGCTGATGTTCCTCGATGACGAGGCCGTTATCTCCGGCGGTAACTTCCATGGCGAGCCCATGGCCCTGCCGTTCGACTTCCTCGGCATCGCCGCGAGCGAGCTGGCCGACGCTTCCGAGCGCCGCACCGAGCGTATGGTCAACCCCGCGCTCTCCAACGGCCTGACCGCGTTCCTGACCACCCAGGCCGGCGTCAACTCCGGTTTCATGATCGTTCAGTACGCTGCCGCTTCCATGGTCAGCGAGAACAAGATCTACGCTCACCCCGCTTCCGTCGACTCCATCCCCTCCTCCGCCAACCAGGAGGATATCGTCTCCATGGGTACCACCGCTGCCCGTAAGGCCAAGATGATCCTGCAGAACACGCAGGACGTCCTCGCCGACGAGCTGATGACCGCCTGCCAGGCCATCGACATCCGCCGCCGCCTGAACACCCACGGCCAGGGCATGACCCCGCTGCATGAGGCTCTCTATCAGCACGTGCGCGAGAAGGTCGCTTTCTATGAGATCGACCGTGAGATCTGGCCCGACATCCGTGCGGTGGAAGCGATGATCCGCTCCGGCGAGCTGCTGGATATCGTCAAGGAGTATATCCCCGACTTTGAGTAAGTCAAAATTGCGTCAACGCAATTTTGAGACCTTTCATTTGGGCCATCGGCCCAAATGAAATAGGGGCTTCAAATATTTTCGCTCACCGCGAAAATATTTGTAAGGTGTCCCTGCGGACGCACATGTCGTCCTTCGGGACTGATCAACATCATTTGCGGCGTGCGCGGCCGCAAATGTGATGCGTCTCAAAAATGGTTATTGCTACCGATTTGGGGACAATAATGCTGAAAGATTTGTGTTTTGACACGAATTGACAGGATGTAAAAGAAGGTGTAAAGTTATTTTGGCTTTACACCTTCTTTTTTTAGGAGGAACTTGCTATGGAACTGAACATTTTACGGGCGGACCCGGCGGGGAACATTACGGTGTTCGTGCTCGATCCGGTCGAAAAGGCACAGCGCGCGGCCATCGCGGAGAAGATCATGGCGATCCCCGCACTCAAGGCCGAGCAGGTCGGCTACGCCTGCCCGTCGGAAGACGACGTCGACGGCCACATGGAGATGATGGGCGGCGAATTCTGCGGCAACGCGACGCGCGCCTACGGCATGTATATTGCCCAGCAAAAGGGCGGCCTTTCCTCGGTCAGACTGCGCGTGAGCGGCTGCGACCATGCCGTCACCGCGCAGGTCGATCTGAAATCCGGCACGGCGCGCGCTGAAATGCCCTGTCCGCGCAGCGTGAAGCGTGTCACGGTGAATGGTCACGAGGGCACGCTCGTCGACTTAACAGGCATCGCCCACTTCGTCGTTGAGGGCGTGGAGCCGAGCGAAGGGTTCTTCCGCGCGGCGGAGTCGATCTTTTCCGGAATTGCAGGGCTTGACGCCTGCGGCGTCATTTTCCTCGATGCGGAAAAGCGCAGCATGACCCCGCTCGTCAAGGTCATCGAGACAGGCTCCCTCGTCTGGGAGGGCAGCTGCGGCAGCGGCAGCGTCGCCTGCGCCGTCGCGCAGAGCGAACGCATGGAAAACGGCGGTTTTTCGTGCGAATACCGGCAGCCCGCGGGCACGGTCCGCGCAAGCGTCGAGCGCCAAGGCGGAAACGTCATCGCCGCGAGCATCGGCGGCGAGGTCACGCTGGATGAGCCCATGCGCATCACGCTGTGACGCGGCAGAGTGAAATGAAAGCCGGGCGCTGGCAACTTTCGCTTTTCTCGTTTTGACCTTTGCCGCAAGCGTTGAAAATTCGTCCAAAAATCTCCCGTTTTTTCTTTTTAAGGCACGCGAACCAACGCTTAATTTTTTAAGGTTTTTGGAAAAAAGAGGCTTGCAAAACAGTTTACCTTTCTCTATCGTTCGGCTATAATTGATTTTGTCAATAAGAGACAATTCTCCGCTTTTAAATACATAATTATTTAGGAGGTATTCCCCATGACCGACATTGAGATCGCCCAGGCACATGAAATGAAAAAAATCGTCGACGTCGCCGCCAAGGCCGGCATTGACGAAAAGCACCTTGAGCTCTACGGCAACTACAAGGCCAAGCTCGACTTAAGCGAGATCCGCAAGCTGCCCCGCAAGGCAAAGCTGATCCTCGTCACCGCTATCAGCCCCACCCCCGCGGGCGAGGGCAAGACCACCACGTCCGTCGGCCTTGCCGACGCGCTCAACAAGCTCGGCAAGAACACCATGGTCTGCCTGCGCGAGCCCTCTCTCGGCCCCGTGTTCGGCGTCAAGGGCGGCGCTGCCGGCGGCGGCTACGCTCAGGTCGTCCCCATGGAGGATATCAACCTGCACTTCACCGGCGACTTCCACGCCATCGGCGCTGCCAACAACCTGCTGGCCGCTCTTCTCGACAACCACATCCAGCAGGGCAACGTGCTCGGCATCGACCCCCGCAAGATCGTGTGGAAGCGCGCTGTCGATATGAACGACCGCCAGCTCCGCCACATCATCGACGGCCTCGGCGGCAAGGCCAGCGGCGTGCCCCGCGAGGACGGCTTTGAGATCACCGTCGCGAGCGAAGTCATGGCAGTTCTCTGCCTTGCGACCGGCCTCGCCGACCTCAAGGAGCGCCTCGGCAAGATGGTCGTCGCCTACACCTACGACGACAAGCCCGTCACCGCGCACGACCTGAAGGCCGAGGGCGCGATGGCCGCGCTCTTAAAGGATGCCATCAAGCCCAACATGGTCCAGACGCTCGAAGGCACTCCCGCGTTCATCCACGGCGGCCCGTTCGCAAACATCGCCCACGGCTGCAACTCCATCCAGGCCACTGAGACCGCGATGCGCCTGAGCGACTACACCGTCACGGAAGCCGGCTTCGCCGCCGACCTCGGCGCCGAGAAGTTCCTCGACATCAAGTGCCGCGCCGCGGGCTTCCACCCCGACGCTGTCGTCATCGTTGCGACCGTCCGCGCGCTCAAGTATCACGGCGGCGTGCCCAAGGCCGAGCTCAACAGCGAGAACCTTGAGGCGCTTGAAAAGGGCCTGCCCAACCTCCTCCAGCACGTCGACAACGTGAAGAACGTCTACGGTCTCCCCTGCGTCGTCGCCATCAACGCGTTCCCGACCGACACCAAGGCCGAGCTCGACCTCGTCGAGAGCAAGTGCCGCGAGCTGGGCGTCAACGTCCGCCTGAGCGAAGTGTGGGCCAAGGGCGGCGAAGGCGGCCTTGCGCTGGCTGAGGAAGTCGTGCGCCTGTGCGACGAGCCCAACCACTTCCAGTTCGTCTACGACGTCAACGACAGCATTGAGGACAAGCTCAACGCCATCGCTACCAAGGTCTATCACGCTGACGGCGTGGTCATCGCCGCTTCCGCCAAGAAGCAGCTTAAGCAGCTCACCGAGCTCGGCTTTGACAAGCTGCCCATCTGCATGGCCAAGACACAGTTCTCCTTCTCCGATGACGCCAGCAAGCTCGGCGCGCCCCGCGGCTTCAAGATCACCGTCCGCGACCTCAAGGTCAACGCCGGTGCGGGCTTCCTGGTCGCCAAGACCGGCGACATCATGACGATGCCGGGCCTGCCCAAGGTCCCGTCCGCCGAGAAGATCGACGTCGACGAAAACGGCAAGATCACCGGCCTGTTTTAATTGTACAAGCCCAGGAACAGGTGGAGCGCGCCTCCGCCTGTTCCTGATGAATTTTTAATTTTAACCCAGGGAGGGCACTATGAAGATCGCAGATATGAAAGTAACCGAGCTCATCAACGAAGTCGGTTCCGGCACTCCCGCCCCCGGCGGCGGCGCGGTGGCAGGCCTTGCCGGCGGCGTCGGCGTGGCGCTGACGATGATGGTCAACGGCCTGACGCTCGACAAGAAGGGCTTTGAAAACGACCGCGAACGCCTTTTGGACGCCATTGCCAAGGGCAATGAGCTCAAGGAGCGCTTCATCGACGTGATGAACCGCGACAGCGAGGTCTTTGATGTCCTGATCGAATCTCTGGCCCTCCCGAAGGACGACGATGAGCACAAGGCCATCCGCCGCGGCGCGGTGCAGGCAAGCTTCCGCAGCTGCACGCAGGTGCCGCTGACAATGATGGAAATTTGCTCCGAGGCCATCGACCTGTGCGCCGGTCTCGTCGGCACGACGAACCCGAACGTCGTCAGCGACCTCGGTATTGCCGCGCTCACGCTCAAAACCGCGATGGAGAGCGCATGGCTCAACGTGCTCATTAACCTCTCGTCCTTAAAGGACAAGGCGTTTCGCGACGAGTGCTGCCAGAAGGGCGAGGCGCTGCTCGCGCACGCTGTACCTATCGCCCAGGAGAGCTATGAAAAGGTGATCAAGGTCATCACCGAAAAGTAAGCGCTCCGCCTTTTCGTCTTTTGTCATTCCACGCCGTCCGCCGCGTCAAGCACGCGCCGCGGACGGCGCGCTTTTTTCTTTCCTGAATTTTTGCAATTTACAGTAGCATTTTGCGGATTTTGTGGTACAATACCATCGGTTCATATTTTATCGATCTAAATACTGCACGAAAGAGGCTTTTTTCATGGATTTTGTTGCAAACGGCTCCAAAAACGTTGAAATTGAGACGTCCACGGGCGTCTATCTGCGCCACGCCATCCAGACGCACTTTGTCGAGATCGGCGAGGATTACATCGAACTCGTCAACCGCTACGTCAAGCCCCTCTACGAGGAGGGCGACCTGCTGAGCATCAGCGAAAAGATCATCGCCCTGTGCCAGAAGCGAGTGGTCTACCGCAAGGATATGAAAATTTCGTGGCTGGCGAAATTCCTCAGCCGCTTTGCCATCCAGCACAACAGCGCCGGCATCGGCGTGGGCGAGGTGTGCAAGATGCAGTTCGCCATCGACGAGTGCGGCGCGTGGAAGGTCCTCTGGGCCGCGATCTGCGCGGGCTTTGGCAAGCTCGTCGGCAAGCACGGCATCTTCTATGATATGGTCGGCATGGAGGTCACGGGCCTCGACGGCTTCTACCCCGACGTGTTCCCCGTCTACGGCGACTACGGCATCCGTATTCCGGAAAATCCCTCGGGCGTGTGCAACGAGATCTATGAGAAGACCGGCGTGCGCGCGATGATCGTCGACGCAAACGACTTCACGCGCGACATCCTCGGCAAGGGCGACAACGTGACCCTCACCGACGAGCAGCTGTGTGAGATCATCCGCGATAACCCCGCGGGTCAGGATGACCAGTGCACGCCGTTTATTCTGATCAGGAAAAAACAGTAATTTCCCCCTGCGGGGGAAGCGTGTTGTTTCCCTGCTGGCAGGGGAACGGGCAAAGGGGGCCATTCTCTCACGTGAGAGAATGGCCCCCTTTAGATCCCCCAAGAG
>ERZ831979.2301-NODE-2301-length-13525-cov-2.402970_pt1 | contig 13525 bp, 10 predicted proteins | sample MGYA00519952_ERZ831979 | MGnify/ENA primary metagenome ERZ831979 (study PRJEB31850, sample SAMEA3708723) | human gut metagenome | biome: human gut; feature: human-associated habitat; material: faeces | place: China | collected 2014 ...
AATGCCGGAGCATTCTTGAATGGATGAAAAACACTTCTTTTTGATAAGCGATAAGCCATAATTTTATATCGTTTTATTGAAAAAATGACAGATTTTGAAAAAAGTCGTTGATCAATGAAAAAAAAGTAGATTTCTGTCGCCAGAGGTTGTATAATAAAAACTGTATGTAATTTCATCTCTGATTGAGTTTACACGCAGCCAGAGATCAGACACTTTACAGGAACGTACAGTGATTTTGAACAAAATTACAGTGAATGAAGCAGAATAAAAACCCCATTTTGGGAGATAAAATAAACACAGGAGGAAGAAACAATGGCAGTAAAATACGTATTTGTTACCGGCGGAGTAGTATCCGGACTTGGAAAGGGAATCACTGCCGCATCACTTGGACGTTTGTTAAAAGCACGCGGATACAAAGTGACCATGCAGAAATTTGACCCATATATCAACATTGATCCGGGAACTATGAACCCGATTCAGCACGGTGAGGTTTTCGTTACCGAGGATGGTGCTGAGACAGACCTGGATCTGGGACATTACGAGCGTTTTATCGACGAGAATCTGAGCAAGAGCTCAAATGTGACAACCGGAAAGGTATACTGGTCCGTATTGCAGAAGGAGCGCCGTGGTGACTATGGCGGTGGAACTGTACAGGTAATCCCGCACATCACAAATGAGATCAAGAGCCGTTTCTTCCGTGATTTTACAACAGAAGAGACACAGATTGCCATCATCGAGGTTGGTGGAACCGTTGGTGATATCGAGAGCCAGCCGTTCCTTGAGGCCATTCGTCAGTTCCAGCATGAAGTTGGACATGAGAATGCAATCCTGATCCATGTAACACTGATCCCGTATCTGTCCGCTTCCGGAGAGTTAAAGACAAAACCGACCCAGGCAAGCGTAAAAGAATTACAGGGAATGGGAATTCAGCCGGACATCATCGTATGCCGTACTGAGCATGAGCTGGATCGTCAGATTCGTGACAAGATCGCATTATTCTGTAACGTACCGAAAAAATGCGTACTGCAGAACCTGGATGTAGAATATTTATATGAAGCTCCGCTTGCAATGGAAAAAGAAAATCTGGCTCAGGTTGCCTGTGAATGCCTGAAACTGGATTGTCCGGAACCGGATCTGACAGACTGGATCGAGATGGTACAGGCTCTGCGCAATCCGAACAAAGAAGTTGAAATTGCACTGGTTGGTAAATACATCCAGTTACATGATGCATATATTTCTGTTGTAGAGGCATTAAAACATGGTGGAATTTTCCAGCATGCGACTGTAAATATCAAATGGGTAGATTCTGAGGAACTCAACGAAGAGAACGTAGACGAAGTTCTTGGCGGTGTACAGGGAATCCTTGTTCCGGGTGGATTTGGTGATCGTGGAATTGACGGCAAGATCACAGCTATCAAATATGCAAGAGAGCATGAAGTACCGTTCCTTGGTCTTTGCCTTGGCATGCAGCTTTCCATCGTTGAGTATGCGCGTCATATCTGCGGACTGGAAGATGCACACAGCATCGAGCTTGATCCGAACACAAGCGCACCGGTGATCGCACTGATGCCGGATCAGAACGGAGTAGAGGATATTGGTGGCACCCTGCGTCTTGGTTCTTATCCTTGTGTTCTTGCAAAAGACAGCAAAGCATATGAGTTATACGGTACAGAGACCATCCATGAGCGTCATCGTCATCGTTACGAATTTAATAATGCCTATCGGGATTGTCTGCAGCAGGCAGGACTTACCTTAAGCGGCCTGTCTCCGGACGGACGCATCGTAGAAATGTGTGAGCTTCCATCACATCCGTGGTTTGTAGCAACACAGGCTCACCCTGAATTTAAGTCCAGACCAAACCGTCCACATCCATTGTTTAAGGGATTTGTCGGTGCTGCTTTGAACTATCAGGACAGCCATCAGTAATATACTCCCTATATAGACGATATATCCAAAAAGGAGCTACGCACTAATTGCTTAGTGCAGAAGCTCCTTTTTTATGGTATAAAGAAATTTGCGTTAATAATTAGACCACACCTTTGCCTTGTCGGCATACGCCTCCATCTGTGGATGCTCATATTTTTCCATCTGCAGATCACGGTTGGAATTGCGGAATACATAAAAGCTGCCATCAATAAATAGTCCGCGACACCAATAATCTGCACGACCTTTGGATGTTGAGCGAAGAACCTGAGTTACAGATTCATCTGCAGTATAATGCAATAGCGGATACTGCAAGCCTTCCGCATTATACGTTGCAAATCCCAAGTAAAATCCTTTCTCCGTCTTCTGCACTAAGATTTTTGTATGGTCTGCTAATGCGCTGGAATCATGCTGCCGCAAACCATAACTTGCAACCTGTTTGATGTCAGATCCCTCCGTTGCCCAAAAAACCGTCATATCCAGTTCTCCGGTTGTTGTCTTCCCGAGTGAAAAGATCATCGATGGATCCGATGGGAACAAATGCAGATAATGAACCTCATCGGCTAATTTGATCTGTGCGAGGACCTGTGGATCTGCTTCTGCTGCCATTGATACCTGTATCATTTTACGGTCATCATTTCCCACCAAATATAATGTCTTGTTCAGGAAACGTGCACACTGCACCGTTTCTCCTTTGCATATTTCAGAACTTGTTCCAATCTCCTGCAGCGAATCATCCAGTGCATATACACTGACATTACGGGAACTCTCTTCTTCTCCGCAGAGCATTTTGAGCTGTCCCGTATAATGTGCAAGTAATTTCCAGTTAAAAGGTACCTCTGCCTTTTTCCATTTCCACTCTGACTTATAATGATGCACCGACATACACAGCCACAAATGTCCACCCTGCTCTTTAACCGCAAATCCCTCTCCTACAATTCCTTTGACAATATGGGTCGCTGTTGCTTTCACTGTCCCCTCTGAATCCACAACAAACTTGGTGATTCCGGTGCGTTCTGTCTCATCAAACCGCTTCGCAACGGTTCGGCAAAGCACATATACATTTTTGCCGGACATGTATACTTTCATCGCTGTTCCTGCTAACGCCTTATGACCGACCGGCTCTAACTGCGTATGATCTGCCATGCGGTAACTGCAGACAAGCGTATACCCCGGCTGATACAGATCCCTCTGCCAATATACATCCTTAACCGCCAGCTTTTTGTCATTAATTTGCGGATCTTCAATGCTGATAACACCATCGGCATCGGTATATGGCTGCATCACAGAGGCAATGATCAACTTCTCTCCGGATACGCGTGTGCAAAGATTTTGACCGCTTTGCCGAAGCATCTTGCCAGCCTGTGGTTTCTGAGGATCCGATACATCGATCGGTATCACATAGGTCTGTGCTCTCGTATTCTTCACATATAGCAAGCTCTTTCCACACCACATCAGACCATCTTCATAGCTAGCACTTTCATCGCCGTACAGATCATCTTCACTACTGGCATTCTGATATGGATCATTAATTTTAAGGGATACTTTGCCAACTTCCTCGCAGATACCATTCTTCTCTCGAAGAATGTACAGTTGATCCGTCGCACCCTCTTGATCCGTAGCATTGCTCCTTATATAGGAGCCATCGTTATAATAAAGCACATAGATTAAACCATCCTTCGTCAGGATCTGATCCATCTCTGCCTCATCTACATTTTCTGTGTTGGTCGTACTATCCTGTGTGACCAGTTCCGGCCAATCTTCCTGCGTAGAACCCGGCTCTCTGTCTAATACCCCTTCACTGACAGAGGATGCTGCCGACTGCATTAAACTTCCCAGCGAACAGTTATATGCCATTGGCAAAGGATCTGACTTAAACGGATCCTCATAAAATTCATAGCGTGATACCACCTTTTGCTGTGCTTTGATCACACGCCTAAAACTTTTTTCAATCTGCTTATAACTGGATGCTGTCTGAAGGGATCCTTCCGCTCTCAAGTAAAAAGAGCACGCCCGCATATAACATCTGAATAACGATTGCAAGTATGACTGCGATCAATACATAGCGCAGGATCTTCCTCCATCTGCCTCCCTCCGGCTGCTGATCCTCCTCATATAGGGACATATTCTTTTTTAATGTAGTTTCCATTAGATTATTTTCGCATCTCATAATCTTCTCCTCCCTTCAAACTTACTGCTTTCGCTATATATATTACCGGAAAGGAGACAAAAACCGCCTTATATATATCCTAAACATTGTGCGTTGGTACCATAAAAAATATCATCGCGTCCACCAAGCATTTTGCAGAATTCTTCTATTCGCTCCCAATTGTTGTTTACATCAAACTCATAGCTATGTCCCCACACATAAAACAACATTGGTTCCTCTGGTTTTGCAGCCAAAAACTGTTCTGCCAGCTCAAACAACTTATCATCGTTATGATGACAGGTTGCATTAAGCCTCAGCGGATCCTGTGGCAACGTAAAACTATGTGTACTCTCTACCGTTCTTCCGTAACGAATACCAATATCTTTCAAATACGAAACGACCGGATCTGGAACATCACCATAGGCGTACGCCATGCCAACCGGATATTTTCCATATAGTTTCTCAATGTTACGGGCATCCTGCAAATATTCCTGCGAATAATCTTCCGGTTTGATACCGGAGGGCGATGCATGTGTCAAGCCGTGCAAAGCGATCTCATGTCCCTCATATAATTTTGCCAGTCCCTCCTGCTCCATGCGGGCGATCTTTATCCCCTCGATCTCAAAATTACTCTCTGGAGACTGAATTCCCGTATTCAGATTAAAGGTTGCTTTCATACCATATTTATTAAATATCTCCACCAAGCGCTCATCCTGATAAATACCATCATCATAACTAAACGTTAACATTTTCTTACACATACTCATCCGTCCTTCCTTGTGCTTTATTCTTTCCTCTATTTATTTCCAAAGTGCGATCAATGTCCGGAACAGCTTCTGCGGATCGATCGGTTTGACCAGATGTGCATTCATTTCTACCGCCTTACTGCGCTGCACATCTACATCAAACACGTTGGCTGTCAGTGCTATGATCGGGATTAATCTTGCATCCGGCCGCTCCAGCATACGTATCTTCTTACTTGCTTCAATGCCATCCATGACCGGCATCTGTATATCCATTAGGATTGCATCATAGCTATATGGAGCACTTGCTGCATACAACTCAACCGCCTCTTTGCCGTTTTTGGCCCGTTCCACCTGTATTTGCTTGCTCTCCAGCAATCTGGTCACGATCTTGGCGTTTAAGTCATGATCTTCAACAAGCAGTATTCGATGATCCCAAAGCAATTCCTCTTGTATTGCACATTTTTCTGCCGATTGTTCCTCCTCTGCTTCTTCCGCAAGCTGAAATGGCATCGTTACAAAAAACTCTGTTCCCACACCCAGCTTACTGGAGCATCGTATTGTTCCACCCATCAGTTCAACCAGGTTCTTTACGATTGATAACCCTAGTCCCGTTCCAATGTTAAAGGTATTGGTATCATTTTCTTCCTGTGCAAAGATTTCAAACATATGCTCTTGAAATTCCTCACTCATTCCGGTTCCTGTATCCTTAACTTGAATAGTCACTAAGTATTTGTCGCCAATGATTTCACGCTCTATTGCACGAAAATATACCGTACCACCGGGTGGTGTAAACTTGATCGCATTTGACAGCAGGTTGCTAAATATTCGCTGTATACGCACCGGATCTGCATACACGGTATGAATATTTTCACCCGGTTCAAATACAAGATTGATTCCTTTGTCGGCACATGTAACTCCAAATATCTGCCGCATATCCTGTATGATATGCTGGATATCGATCTTCTTGAGATGCAATTCCAGTTTACCGGATGCCAACCGGTTGGTATCCAAAATGTCGTTAACCAGATTCAGCATAAAATGACCGGAAGATATAATGTCGTCCAAATATTCCTGTACCATATCCGGAACTTCATCTCCGAAAAGCTTCGCAAGCTCTGCCGCCCCAATAATTCCATTCAGAGGAGTTCTAAGATCATGACTCATGCTTGACAGGAACTCATCTCTGGCATGACTGGCACGATTGGCAATTTCCAAGGCCCGCTGCAACTCTGCATTTTGCTTTTCCTGTTCGGACATGATATCTGTAACATCTCTCTGCACCATCACAATGACGCTCTCATCATTTTCCAAAAAGAAAGCAAAAATACGCTTAGTACGTACACCAAGTTCCTCATCCTGTGCGTGATACATAAAATCCCAACTGAGTCCGTGTTGGATCCGGGCATGTATTACTTCCCACGACATCTGCGCATTGATGATTTCTCTTTCCTCCGGAATGACCAGATTGATCAACTGTTCTTGCAGTTTCTCCACCTTTTTCTTACCCTCAAACGAAGCATCTACCTGATAACATTCATACCGAGTAAAGATCTGACTGTCATTCGCTGCCGTATTCCAATATGCGATGAAGTCGATCATCGAATCAACTACCTGCCCACGAACAAGTTCTTTTATGACATTACGATCTACATCCTGCAGCGATACAAAGCCATATATATCTTCCCCCTCGCGTGCCGTCATATCTAAAACAATCTTCATCCACAGCGTTTTTCCCGAAAGACGTTTACTACGAAAGGTATAGGATACCTGCCTCTGCCCGCTTTCAAATAAGTGGATCAGATTATTTCGATGAAAAATACGGGTAAATTCCTTTTTTTGCTCTTCATCGGTAATATGGTCGATCATAACACCAAACGGATCATTCTCCTTCCCATGAATCAACACAAATTCTCCGGCATAATCTAATACTTTCCATGCCGTAATATTGATTCGAATAACCGATGTCATATTATTAAAAAGGAGTTGATGATACATATTCTCCTGACTAAAACGCTTTTCCTCTTCCTTTTCTTTCGTAATGTCTAATGCCGTAGCTGCGATCATCGTCGGTGCTCCCTGCTCATTACGATCTGCAACCGTATAGTTTTGCTTAGACCATATCCAGTCACCTCGCATCGGACGTCGTATTTCCATCTCTAGGGAGATCGAATCCTGCTTGCCCGTCATAAGCAGCTTCTCCAACCGGATTAATTCTGCCCGACCGGACTCGGTCATCAACCTACGTGGTTATCCCACTTGTCGCCGTGCTACCGCAGGCACTCCAAAATCTTGCTGCATTTTAGAGTTATAAGTGACCGTATTAGCTTCAATATCATACAAAGCATAATAAACACCACACTGATCCATCGCTGTCCGCATCGTTTTAATGTTGTGCTGCAGCTTTTCCTTCATGCGCATACGTGACGTCACATCTTGATATAATGCATAGATGATCGTTTCACCATCTGACCGATACTGAAACTGAAAATTAGATTGAAACCAGACATACTGTTTCAACTTCCGTCTATAAAACCGTGCCTTGATTTCTAATGTATCCCTTTTATCAATAATTGCCCGGTCAAAACTGCTGTAAAGGTTCTCTCTATCATCCGGATGTATCTGCAGCAGCTCTTTACAAGTACTTGTCTGAACATCTTCTTCTGTCACCCCAAGTATGTCACGCATTTTAGCGTTGAGCGCTACCGTACGCAGACATTTCCCATCATGTCTAAATATTCCGATACAGCCCGGCATCCACTCAAACAACTCGCCCTTCCAATCTATCATAAATGTTTCTATCCTCCTTCCTAACATCTTCTCTTTATTATACCTGTACTTTTCGTTATCGCCAACCTATTCCCCCATAATTTTCTATTACGTAAAAAAAAGCAAAGCCCCTCTTCCCTGCCATCATAGATCCATAACAGGAAAATGGGGATTTGCCTTTGTTGTATAACTTCGAATTGCTCTATTTACGTCAATTACAGTCTCTTTAAGAGCTCTTCTCTCTCTGCCTCATAGCCTGGCTTACCAAGCAATGCGAACATATTTCTCTTATAGCTCTCAACACCCGGCTGGTTAAATGGATTTACACCAAGGATATATCCACTTACACCGCAGGCGAACTCATAGAAGTAGAATAACTGACCCAAATAATATTCATTCTGTGCCGGAACCTTTACGCTCAAGTTTGGTACACCGCCATCAACGTGTGCCAACTGTGTTCCCTTCATCGCACTCTTGTTGATGAAGTCAAGGTTCTTGCCAGCCAAATAGTTTAATCCATCAAGATCAACCGGCTCTTCCTGAATCGTTACATCTAATGTCGGCTCTTCTAATTCCATAACTGTCTCAAACATGATACGGCTTCCGTCCTGAATGAACTGTCCCATGGAATGCAGATCTGTTGTCAAATCAACTGCTGCCGGGAAAATACCTTTCTGATCTTTACCTTCGCTCTCTCCGTATAGCTGTTTCCACCACTCAGCTACATAGTGGAATGCAGGCTCATAGTTGCAAAGGATCTCCACAGATTTCCCCTTGCGTAATAAGATATTACGGATCGCAGCATACTTCATAGAATCATTGTCTGCGAAATCTTTGTCCAAGCAAAGTTCACGCATGGATGCTGCACCTTCCATCAACTTAGCAATGTCTGCACCACTAACAGCAATTGGAAGTAAACCAACTGCAGTAAGTACGGAGAAACGTCCTCCGACATCATCCGGTACAACAAAGCTCTCATAACCTTCTTCTGTAGCAAGGTTCTTCAACGCACCTTTCTGCTTGTCCGTTGTTGCATATATTCTCTTAGCAGCTTCCTCTTTACCATATTTCTTCTCTAACATTTCCTTGAAAATACGGAATGCAACAGCAGGCTCCGTCGTAGTACCGGACTTGCTGATAATATTTACGGAAAAGTCACGATCACCGATCACGTCGATCAACTGTGACAGATATGTGCCGCTCAAATTGTTACCACAGTAATAAATCTCTGGTGTTTTACGAATTTCTTTGGACACATTGTTATAAAATCCATGTCTCAAGAATTCAATTGCTGCTCTTGCTCCCAAATAAGAACCGCCGATACCGATTACCAAAAGCACTTCTGAATCAGACTGAATCTTCTCAGCAGCTTTCTGGATACGTGCGAATTCTTCCTTATCATAATCAATCGGAAGGTCAATCCATCCTAAGAAATCACTTCCTGCTCCTTCTTTGCTAAGTAATAATTCTTTTGCGTCGTTTGTAATTTTCTCCATTGATTTGATCTCGTCTGCAGAAATTACGTTCTCTGTCAGAGAGTAATCAAAAGTAACCTTGTTTGCCATGGTTTCCTCCTATCCTTCCTTGTTGCAATCTCTATACTCGGTCTATCCTTTGCGGGATTCCTCAGCCACAAAGCATGAATCCTGGTTGGTTGTATTCAACCTTATATATTCTAATCAATTCCTGCCTGTAAATCAAGTGTTAATTTCTTTCCTGTTCCAGATTTCCAAACTTCGTCAAGTTCGCTAACCATGCCAGTTTCACCGATCCTGTCGGACCACTACGCTGTTTTGCGATAATGACCTCTGCCACACCTTTTTCCTCGCTGTCCGGGTTATAATATTCGTCACGATACAAAAACATAACCATATCGGCATCCTGCTCGATCGCTCCGGACTCACGCAGATCAGAAAGCATCGGTTTCTTGTCCGGACGCTGCTCAACTGCACGTGATAACTGTGATAAAGCGATCACCGGAACGTTTAATTCTCGCGCCATAACTTTGAGAGAACGGGAGATTTCCGAAATTTCCTGCTGTCTGTTCTCGCCTTTGCGCTTTCCACTGCCCGACATCAACTGCAGGTAATCGATAATAACCAGATCTAATCCCTGCTCGATCTTTAACTTACGGCATTTGGAACGAAGCTCTGTCGCCGTGATTCCTGATGTGTCGTCAATCACAAGATGTGAATTACCAATTCGCCGGACACTGCCCACCAGTCTGTCCCAGTCCTCGTCTTCCAGATTACCGGTTCTTATCTTTTGGGAGTCAACATGAGAATTCATCGAAAGCATTCGTTTCACAAGCTGCTCCTTACTCATTTCCAAGCTAAACATCGCAATCGTACTCTCGCTATGCAATGCAATATATTCTGCCAGGTTCAGTACAAACGCTGTCTTACCCATAGCCGGACGTGCTGCGATCAAAATCAGATCGGACTTTTGCAGACCCGCTGTCTTGTAATCCAAATCCCGAAATCCGGTCTCCAATCCGGTAATATGCCCTTTCTGTTTCGCCGCCTGCTCAATACTATCTAAGGTACGCAAAACAACATCTCGAATCGGTTCAAACTCACTGCCGGTACGCTGCTGCATCACCTGAAAGATATTTTTTTCAGTCGCATCCAAAATATCTTCTAACGGTTCTTTGTCCATATAACAAGTACTGGCAATCCTCTCAGCTGTCTGTATCAGCCTTCTAAGCATCGCTTTTTCTTTGACAATCGTGGCATAATACTTCACATTTGCAGAAATCGGCACACTATTTAGCAAACTGCCAATGTATTCGACACTGCACAGTTCCGGCGGAGCTTCTTTTTCACGAAGCTTGTTTTGCAGAGTGATCAGATCTGTACCAATCCCACCGCGAAACAGATCAAGCAATGCCTCAAAAAGTATGCCATATTGCCCCTGATAGAAATCTTCTGCTGTCAGCATCTCTGAACATACCAAAATGGCATCCCGGTCCATGATCATCGAGCCGATCACCGCTCTCTCCGCCTCAATATTATGCGGCGGAATCCGTTTGATCACTGCTTCTTCCATCTACGTTTCTCCTTTTGTGCGATTATACCTCTTTGACGATTACCTTTAACTCGCCCGTTACCTTAGGATGCAATTTGATCGGAAGTGTAAAGATGCCCGGACTTTTGATCGGATCCTGCAGCACCATCTTCTTTTTGTCCAATTCATACCCAAGCTGCTCTTTAGCTGCAGCTGCCAATTCTTTGGTCGATACCGACCCAAAGCTTCTTCCACCGGAGCCGGTCCTAATGGATACGGTGATCGATTTTTCTTTCATCTCCTCCGCAAATGCTTTCGCTGCCTCTAATTTTTCCTTTGCCAGCTTCGCCTCATGCTGTTTCTGCAATTTCAGGTCATTTTTATTCTTTGCGGTGGCCTCTATACCAAGATTTTTCTTCAACAAGAAATTTCTTGCGTATCCTTCATTAACTTTAACCAGTTCACCCTTTTTCCCCAATGATTTTACATCTTCTAATAAAATTACTTCCATGTCTTTATCCCCCGTTTCCGTCTATTTTCCAAAAATGTCAACACCACTATATATGCCTCTGTCCGCATCTCATTGCCAATCATCGCAGCTAAGCCGGATTTCTATTGCCGATCATCGCGGCTAGTCTGCATCTCCATTAGCGATCATTGCATCGATCAATGCACGGATCTGTGCTTTTGCACTCTCCACATCCAGTCCCGGAATCTGCGCACCGGCCATATTAATATGACCTCCGCCGCCAAGTTTTTCCATCATTAGCTGCACATTCAGCTCATCGATAGACCTTGCGCTTACAAATACTTTGCCGTTGTATTTTGTCAATACAAATGATGCCTTTACCTGTTCGATATTCAACAGGGAATTGGCAATCTTTGCACCAAGCACTGTCGGTGTCTCCACCCCACGAGACTCACTTTCTGTGATTGCATAGTGGTCCAGATACAATTCCGTATTCTGAATGGCCTCTGCTTGTATTTTGTACTCATTGATATCCTCACGAAACATCTTGCGGATACGCACAGAATCAGCACCATTCCGTTTCAGATAGGCCATTGCCTCGAACGTGCGCACACCTGTCTTGTCCGTGAAATAATTCGTATCGATCATTACACCGGCATACAGCGCTTCTGCCTCGGCTGCACGCAGCTTCAATCCGCCGCCAATATACTGACAGATCTCTGCCACCATTTCACTCGCTGACGATGCATATGGTTCAATATAAAACAATACGGCTTTTGCAATCGCATCACCGGCCTGTCTGTGATGATCAATCACCACAATAGACTGAGCCAATTCAATAAGCTCCGGACACTCTGTATGTTCTCCCTTGTTGACATCGACAATAACTAACAACGTAGTCTCATCCACAAGCCTGACCGCCTCTTCGCCACTTACGAGCATATCGTCATCATAATCGTTCGTATAAAAGCGTTCTTTTAACGGGCGTACCGAAGCATTCACCTCATCGACAACAATATGTGCCTTGCGGTTTAATGCCTTAGCAATACGGTAAATGCCGACCGAAGCTCCAAACGAATCCGCGTCTCCGATGGAATGCCCCATGACGACAACACGCTCTTTTCCTTCGATCAACTCTCGCAAAGCATGCGCTTTGACACGAGCCTTAACACGGGTATTGCGCTCGATCTGAACACGTTTGCCCCCATAGAATTGTTCCTGATCACCGTTTTTGATCACCGCCTGATCACCGCCACGTCCAAGCGCAAGATCAATAGCTGCACGCGCCCATTCATAGCGTTCGTTAAATGTTCCCTTACCGACACCAATACCGATCGAGATCGTTGCTGTCTGCTCATTTCCAATATTGATATTTCGTATCTCTTCCAAAACAGAAAAACGATCATTCATCAATTCCTGTAAATATTTCTGCTTAAATACAAACAGGAATTTGTCCTTTTCTATTTTTTTACATATAGCATCGATTGCCTGCATTGTTTTATTGATCTTACGGTCGATCAGTGCTGTCATCAGAGATTGGCGTACTTCATCAATACTGTCTAACATTTCATCAAAATTATCGATGTAAAGAAGGCCTACGATAAGATTCTCTTCCTCTCGCCGCTCTTCCAATTCGATCATTTCCGTCTCATCGTACAGAAACATTGCGATCAACTGCTTTGTTTCCAACAGCTGATCCATTGGCATGATCTGATCATCCACGTTGAATCCATCATCTGACACTAACGAAAGTACCGCCCGATAATATTTATCTCCAGCGTGTATGTGTATTACTTTCCTGCCACCGTCCACCGGAAGACTATTCTCCGAAATCTCCGGAAATACATTGGCAATATTGCGTCTGGCTGCTTTTTTATTGACTGCTATGCGTACAAACTCATCATTGCCCCAAAGCAGTTGCCCCTCTTCGCTCAATACCGCAAATGGAACACTGAGTTCTTTCATCGTCTGCATCTGCATCTGACCATATGTGCTGGCAAAATGGATCAAATCCCGCCGCATCTTCTTGTGACCGCCGTAGCGAATGATCAATGCACATAAAAAGAATGCAAGAAAATAGCACGTTCCTATGATACCTGCTTTACGGTCTGCAATATATAGTTGCATCACCATAGGCAATAAGAGAATGCTCAACCACAATGGCCAGCCAAGATGAAGCCGCAGTCTACCTCGCAGCTTGAAACCTCTTTTCATATATCTCCTTTCTTGCCGCAAATGATCTTGTCATTCTAGGCAAAACGAAACATTTCCCTAATTTATATAGTATACCATCATATGCCACGATACGTCAAATTGCTCCATAAAGACCAATGCCGGAGTTTTCCGGTTTTTTAGAAATCACCAAAAACGAAAATGCGGCAAGGCAATTACTATAGTTCTCGGATGGCAGAAATCGCTCTTTGGTGGCTGCAAAATGCTATAAAGTCATTGACATAATAAGTAATA
>ERZ831979.2303-NODE-2303-length-13517-cov-14.314069_pt1 | contig 13517 bp, 7 predicted proteins | sample MGYA00519952_ERZ831979 | MGnify/ENA primary metagenome ERZ831979 (study PRJEB31850, sample SAMEA3708723) | human gut metagenome | biome: human gut; feature: human-associated habitat; material: faeces | place: China | collected 2014 ...
CCGTGGAGAGACAAGGACGAAGACGATTTACAATGGGCTCGCAGATGCGCTCGTGTTGCCAACCGTTCGTTAGGAAAGAAAACGAAAACAGGATTAAAACGATAAGCCTATGAAGCCAAACATGAAAAAGAAATTCGATTTTTCCGCTGAAATGAATGAAGCGGAATCCATAAAAGCCACTCCAAAGAATGAATATCTGGAGGAAGAGAAACGGCTACTCAAAGAGAACATCAAGGAACTTGCCAGCCTGAATGACAACGTGCATTATATAATTACAAATCTGGACAATCTGCTCGAATTTCTACGAGAGTACAAAGTGGCTATTGCACAAGGGACGCAGGAACAGGCGGAAAAATTCGGGCAAACTGTCCTTGATAAGTTCCTTCACCAAATTCAAGACAAATGTAATGAAACTGAGCGAAAAATCCGTAAGGTTGACAGCCATATTTTCATACCATACACGATATTCTATATCTTGATTATCATACTGGTTGTCCTATTTTCTTTTTTCGCTAGCATCATAGTGGTCAATACGGAGATTTTGCACTCGGCATTGATTTGGAAGGCTGCTTTATGGACTATTCTGATTGCTACGGCTGGAATTACCATAATGATACTTCTTTCGAAAGTATTGAACAAGCCCAAATAGCAGATTACTACAAAGCGACGAGTCTTAAACCTGAAAATCAGGATTGAAACTCGTTGCTTTTTACTCTATATCATTCAATCAATATCCAAAGGGGGAGAATTACCATCGCTGAATCGGTCAAAGTCGGATTGAAACAGTTGGTCTTGAATAACCCTGTACTTTTCAAACTCTGTTTCTGCGAACTCTTTGGCAAATTCGGCTGACACGTTTCCGTTATCTTGTAATATCGGGAGGTCTGCCACATCAATGAATTTGTCAATACGCTTTGCCCAATCTTCCATTGTCATTGGAATGTGACGTTTAGCCATATTTTCTGCTATATCAAGAAACGCATTCACAATCCTGCCCATTGCTTCCAATTCGTTTTCTCGCAAATAGTTTTTGGCAATGGACACATCCGTTTTTACTATCTTCCCCTGCGGACCTTTCTCCCATGTAGTCAGTCCCATGTGTTCTCGTTCCGCATTGGCTCTATCAACAATCAGCTCGGCAGCCGTATGACCGTGCACCGCATAATGCATCTTGTTCTGAACCTTTTTGAAAAATGCACGCGTAGTTGGTGCATTGACATTATAATCAATACTGGTGGCATATATATCAGTGAGTTTCTGATAAAAGCGTCGTTCACTCAACCTTATCTCCCTAATTTCGGCAAGCAAATGTTCAAAATAATCCTCTCCGATAAACGAGCCATTCTCCATTCGTTTCTTGTCTATCACATATCCACGAATAGCAAACTGGCGAAGCACATATGTACACCATTGCCGGAACTGTGTGGCACGAGTACTATTAACCCGATAGCCAACACTAATGATAGCATCAAGATTATAGAATTTCAACTTACGATTTACTTGACGTTCACCTTCCACCTGAACAACCGAGAAATACTCGGTTGTTACCACTTGTACCAACTCTCCACTTTCATATATATTTTTCAAGTGAAGTCCGACATTATCTGTGGAGCAGTCAAATAATTGCGCCATAGCTTTCTGTGTACACCAGATAGTTTCATTTTGATACATTACCTGCACTCCATTTTCTTTTCCCTCAATTTGAAAAATCAGGAACTCTGCTGTACTATTTCGTATTTCTATATTTTTTGCCATAGCTCTCTTATTCTTTTAAGGTGACCTTTATTCCGAGATGTAAAACTTCAGAAACATTCTCGATAAAAGCCTTTTTCATACGATTGTTGCTATGGGTAATCAATAACCATCCTCCACCCAATTCTTTCTGACTTTTACCGTACTTTGCATCCCTTCGGTTTGAAATTACGGGTACTTTGCAGAATTTGAGATTATACTCTTCCACCACCTTGCGAACCTCAGCCACTCCTATTTTTTTGACAACATTTATAAGTGTTTCAACAGCAGTTTTCTCCGCTATTATAGTTCCGTCAGGAAAAACAACCGTCATATCTCTTGTCGGACCTCTTTCTATCTTTTCATCCAGACGAGAACCATTATTCCGATGTGTTACCTCCGGATCGAGCACCATCTCCTTGGCATCCGTCAACTCCGCTGCAAAGTTACGCTTACGGCTAAGATGAACGCTCAGGGGCTGTTCCGGCACATAATCCACAACTAAAACAAGTTCACGCTTTACAGGTTGCAAAGCCGGCTCTATTGTTTTGCTTAACACCGGAAGAATCTCTTTCTTGATAATTTCTTCTTCTAACTCATTTGCCTCTTGAATAAGATCTTCATTAATAGACAAACCTAATTCCTTTAGGTTTTCCATTGTCTGATATAGTTTGCTTAATCTGCTCATAACTTTGATTTTTAACTACTGATTAAAATGATTTTCTTTATCGTTTCCACATTCACCGTTTCTGTAGTGGAAATACGATGCGGACAAAGACCAAACTTTGTGAGCAATCGGTCTTTGAGGGCATCCCGTGATTGCTGTACATCGCTATTCTGGTGAAAATGCCAACCATCAACCTCAATCGTTTGAAGTGGTTGTTTAGTGAGCGAATTGTAAATAAGGAAATCTATATGAGAAAACGGACTTTTTGCAAAAGCCTTTTCTTCTTCACTAAGCAAACTCCAATCGCTAATCAATCGAGAGAGCGGATAATGACATAATATTTCAGCGTTAATCAAATTCAAATCAGCAATAGCTTTTACCAAAACCGTATAAACAAGGTTTTCAGATAGATGGTTCGATACCGAAGGATGGGCAGCTTCATACGCCAAACGTTCTGCAGTGTATTGCTTATAGAGCAAATCAAACACAGAGTGGAGTTTGCTTTCCTTGACCTCGAAATTATTGTATTGTATATAGGCTATAAGCTGGGCAAGATTCGATTCTTTCGGCAGCTCATTGCCATTGGTCACGATGCACAAACGAGTCTTGGCACGTGATATGGCGACATTGAGCAAGTTGGCATCGTCGGAAAACTCCGTTGGTTCGTTGTCTACTGTGCTTATGATGATGCTATCGCACTCCCGACCTTGATATTTATGTACCGTACTGGCAATATCATGCCCTAATGCCTTATTTGTTTCTTCCGCTTGGTTGCGATAGGGAGTAATGATGCCCACGCTATCCATATACTTATATTCAGGCATTACCTCCTGTATGATGACATCAATCTCTCGCTGATTGAAATGCTCTCTCGCATGATTGCCTTTAGTGGTACGGACTACCTGCAACACATTCTCTTCGCCGTTGTCAGTGGTCATGGCCACCAGCTCACCATTATAAAACCGTTGATTGCAGAACTCAATAATCTTGGGATGGCAACGATAGTGCTCCCGCAGCAACGTGACAGGAGCTTCCGTGAATACCTCCACACATGATTGCAGAAAGCTATGCGTCAGAGCGTTGTATCTGTCATCTACATTATAGGTTGTCTGAATTGCATTTAGAGCAAGTGCTTCTTCACGGCTCACTACATTAGGTAATTGTTTGTCGTCACCAACAATCACGGCATTCATCGCACACGAGAGTGCCAATGCTCCGGTCTTAATGTCTACTTGTGACGCTTCGTCCATAATCACATAATCAAATACCATATCCTTACTGATACAACTTTTGGCAGAATAAGTGGTGCTGAGTACGACAGGATATTCTTTCAAGAACTCCTCTGTTTTGGGCTTGATGTCCCTAATAGAGAACCTTTTCCTTTCGCTGGTTCCATATCGTTTGGCAATCTTATTCTTCAAAATTTGCAAGGAAGAGGAACGCAGATCTTTTACAGACTGGTTAATATCAATGGATTGAAGCGTATGGACTATGAAGCCCAATTCTTGCTCGATTTCAGCCTTACGAGAGAAATAGTAGGCTTCTTCCAATCCAGCTATCACTTCGGTAACTTTACCGTTAAGGAACGAGAATATCTTCATTCCCATAGCAAATGACCACTTCAAACGAAACCAAAAACCGAGCTTTTGCTCCTTCTCTACCATCATTTGGTAAAGGTTGAGCAGCGTTATCAGTTTGGCAGATGGTTTACCATGAAGCCAGTTGTTATCAGTACTGTTTGCGCCTAATAGCGCATTATATTTGCTCTCTTTCAGCAACGCATCATATTCCGTCTTTAGTTGAGCTTGACGTAACTGCCCGTCAAATCCTTGTGACACGTTTTGGAGAGAATCTTTCGCCAATTGATAAATTGTTGAGTGCTCTTCTATACTCCAATCGGTCATATCGGGATAATTTGATTGGTTGACAATAAACGTCTCTTTATTCTTTGTACTACCGAGTTTGGCTACGATAAAGCCAAGACCTTCACCACCTAACTTTTCAGCCACATTCTCTACAGCAGAATTGTTGTTAGACACAACAAGCACTGTTTTTCCTGCCACAAGCAAATTGGCTATGATGTTGAGAATCGTTTGCGTTTTACCTGTTCCCGGAGGTCCTTGTATAATGCTTACTTGATGCGCCAATGCCTTCTCCACCGCAGACTTTTGGCTGGCATTGCATCCAAAAGGATAATAAACCTGCTTTGGCAAGCGATATGTTGCTAATTTTGACTTGTTCCCAAGATATTGAGCCAAAGGAACATTGTCGCGCATTATATCTATCAATTCATACTGCTTGGATAAGATATTATCTTCATCCTCTGTCATCAGACCTGTTTCATCAGCCAATTTACGAAGATATTCCCAAGTAGAGCCACCATTTTTTTCAATAGGAGTACGAGTGATATAGATATCATTTCCCTCAAAGTTCTCATAGTAACCATTGGTATAGGTCACTCGATAGAATGTATGACGAGTGTCAGAAAACCGCAATACTTCTGCCACATTGTTGATGTGCTTATTCTTGATATACAATCCTTTTTCGCTGAAATCTATGGTATCTGGATCTGTATAATATAACAGACGGGATTTGTTGTAATTGAACACACGAGGGGATGTAGAGAACCGAACAGCCCAAAAACCGTTCTTATTCTCGCTGATAAAGGAGACTTGTTCGGTGATAAACATACGCTTATCGCCACGTCGTTCTAAATCTACTATCATGTATTGCCTCGTGTCCATAATATACATCTTTTATTCGCTACATATGACTCGGCAATCAATGTTTGCCATTTCATGAAGAACCTGTACTGTGTTACCTAATAATATTCTCATTTCACTGGAGCATTTAGATTTACTCATACCAGGTTGAACTATTACTATGTGGTAACGAAGTTCTTTCTTGTTAGAAGCTTCTTCTCGCAATTTTATAATTTCAGAGGTATTCCCTTTTAGTAAACTACTACTCTTTCCTTTTGATTTCTTTTGTTCATCTCTTTTTAGAATATGCTGAAATACTTTATTACCACCTACATATTTCCAACGAATAGACTTTTGTGCCTGACCACAAACTTGGTAGAGGTTTTCTATCTGTCCTGTCACTTTCCCGCCTTTAGCATATTTCAAATGATACAGAGTGACATCTATTTGATGTTCAGAATTGTCTATTGCGACCAAATCAGCAACTTCTCCACATCCATCATCATCAATCAAATAATCATGTTTGTCAATAATAGTTTGTACCATATAATATTGTATAGAATCAGTACGATACGGAGCTGATTCTTGGGATTCTTTTGAAAGATCGACCCCTTCCCATGTTAGTGTACTAATCATGCTATTTGGAATTTCTTCGGCTTTACGTTTAGGTTTACAATACTTTATACCGTACGACATGCTATTATCAGCATAAAATATGGTAGGTGGGCAGTCCACAAAAAAATCTTCCAAATAAATTTCAGAATTGGCGCAAATAAATGTTATTGAATCTCCACTAACTTTTGTGTATTTCATTTGATGATTTTTGTCTTTTTGATTAGGTAAAATATCTATTCTGTATTTGCAATTATAGCCATCATTCTTTAAACTGAAAATTATATTATTACCTACACACGTATCTTCCTCTATTGTTATCTCAATTTCATCAAATGGCAACAAACTCTCACCAAAATGTACTAGTTGTGTATAGTGCTCATACATTTCAGGATTCCAGTCCATACTAATTGGATAGGCTTTCGGCCATTTTTTCAGTATTTCATATGATAGCATATTTTGTAACACAACATTGGTATCTATATTGGGGTCAAATATAATCTTACCGATTTCATTACACCATTTCTGATAATGTTGTAAATCACATCGTTCACGTGACCAAATCTTACCGTTACTGGAACATCCAATACTTATAGGATTTCCATTTTTGTATCCTACACCATACAAATTATTTTTCAACAGTTTACCCTGAGAAAGAAGATCAATTCCATCCTGTACGCTACTTCCAAAGTACGATTGGAATGAAATATCTTTTCCCTGAGGAAGTCGTGCACCAACATTAAATAGTCGAAGTCTCTGTACATTGGCAAAAACTCTAAATAGACTATCATCTTGAACTTTTATTGGGTTAGAAAAAATATGCTTTAAAAAGTTCTCTCCTTTCAACTTGATAGACGAATTTAGATAAATTCTTTTCGTTTTTGCGTCAAAATATACAATGATAATATCCCAAGAAAGATCTTGTACAGTTTTTGTATCACCCCATAAAACGCAAGACTTTTTGCCCAACACTATTACCAATATGTTAGTGGAAAGAGTATGTAAAACATAATCATATTTGTTAGCATGGTTTATGCCTTTCTTCCAATTATTAAATGCGGTTGTTGTTGAATTTGTAGTATATATTTCAGCACTCAATGCAGGTCGAATATCTTCCAATGATATTTCATCCTTTAAATCACCTCGAAAGCCTTCTAAAAAATCTGTAAGAGATTGTTGTTGAGTAGATACTTCTTCATTTATACGAGGTAATATGTAATTCCAATCTGCATCGATTTGATACAGGCTATTAACTTCTTCTTTTATTGGAGGATAAGCTATATTTGTGATAAAGCTCGCTTTTCCCAATTTGATGTCATTTGTTCTAGTAAATCGCCCAATGAACTGTAATGTAACAGCTAAACTCTGCCTTTCATCATGAATGGCGGCTATTTTAAGTTGAGGCAAGTCATAACCTTCCCCTAACATATTAACGCAAACTATTATCCTGTGTTTCTTTTCTTTTATTGCTTTGAGTGTACCAATTGCATTAGGCATTCCACTATACACAATCACCGGATCATAGTCTTGATATTGCTGATAGATTTTGTAGACTTCATTAGCTCTGGCTTTATTTTTACATCTTGCCATAACTATATGGTCATACCCTTTAGCCAAATCTGCTTTAAGAATCTCAACCGCTTTCTCTGCAATAGCTTTATCGGCATCGGATGTATTGTATTTGGTTATTTGGTAATTGTTGATTGCTTCGTAATAATGTTGTTCTTGAGCTTTTTTTAATGAAAAATTGAATATAATTTTACCAGCTAATTTTTGTCCATCATTTCTAAATGGTGTAGCAGTAAACATAATAACTTTGGAAGGAGGAAAAATTCCGATAAAATCATTCCAAGTTTCAGCTTTGGAGTGATGAGCTTCATCTATAAATGCAAACGATACACTCTCTCTAATGTATTGACGTATCTTATATGATATACTAGCAGCCAATGACATTGTTGTAACAATAACGTTGGACGAGTCTATTGTTTGCTTCCATTCATCATCTTTTAAATTATGCATAACCTTTGTGACAATGGGTAAATTTATATCAGAAGGAACTAATCCTAACTTAGGGAGTAGTCCAAGGGTCTTAAATTTTTTATATGTTTGATTTCTTAGCGCATCAGAAGGGACAATTACAAAAACTTTATGACATACATTAGCAATGAGAAATGCTAACATTGTTTCTGTTTTACCTGTCCCCGTAGGCATTACTACTATCGCACGTTCTTCATTACATTCGACATGAGCCATTAATGCGTGAAGTGCTCCAATCTGTGGAGAACGAAGTCCAGATGTAGTATTGGTTTCTTTTCGAAAGCTAAATCGCCCTTCCCATGATTTTGCAATCTGCTCAGAATCAAGCTGTATATTTCCCATATTGTTGGATATCATTTAATTAAAGCAATGTTATTTTTTTTAATCTATAATACTGTTGTCGTTATACATAGAGATTCCTCTCTTTGCAAAAAATGTTAGACGAACTATTTATTTTATTACCGCATTATACAAATCCTGATAAGTCTTCACCACACTATACACCACATCACCAGTACTGATAGCTGCAAAGTGGCGACGAGCACATTCTATCTTAGCATCCTCGGAATGACGAAGTTGTGATACTTCGATGTCGTTACCTTTGGTTTCCGCTACGAAATATACGTGCTTCACAGTGCCTTCTCGGAAAGCTACAGCCCAGTCGGGATTGTATTTGCCCATTGGGGTGTTGATGTAGAAACCTCCCGGCAGTTTGCTATATACCACTACATCATCCTCGGCTTCCAGTGATTCGGCAAAGCTCTTTTCGATTCCCTCACTATCCACTACCACAAGGTCGTAGAGCGACTTGGTGCTTTCGATGGCGTCCCTACCGAGTGTACCGCGTAGTGTAGCTTCTTCAAAGATGTCTGTGCCAAAAGTACCGGTACGTTTTTCGTATTGGATATGCTGGATGAGGGAAATTGCTTTACAGTCATTGATGATGCGTCCGGCCTTGATGATAAACTCCTCAGGGTTGAGTTTGAACTGATGGAAAGTAGCAGGACTGATGCCTTTCAGCATTTCCACAATGGTACGGCGAGTAAGACCCGTAGCCTGTACCAGCTCGCCCACAAGGTCATACGTTACCTCTGCACCAATGGCTTCCGTCACACGGATAGTCTTCACCGTGGCTGCGTTCATAGCAGTTCCGGCTTCCAACTCCTCTCGGTCACGGATGCTTTCCATGCCGCCACTTTCCACAACGATACGAATCTCTGTCACATTCAGATGCTTGTCGAGTGCATCAATGGCAGCCTTTATGAGCTTTGGAGTTTCAAAGCGCACATTGTAATAGGTACGTGTATTGATACGCTTCCACAGCTCTTGCCACTCTTTTTTGTTGAAGTTGTCTTTCACGAAATGAGCCTCCGTCTTGTTGCGCCCATTAGCTGGTTTGAACGCATCGGGATTGAATACCTTATCCAACTGCTTGACGACAAACGAGCGTAGATTTTCCACTTCACCAAAATTGAGCGTTCCGGCTTTCTTTTCATCAAAATACTTCTGCGTTAGCTTACCCTTTTTGATGTAACCTTGCCCAATAAGTTCCTCGTGGATTTCCACAGCCTGCTCAGTGGTTATCTTTATATTATGTCCGTCCTCGGTTTGCGTCAGCTGATCGGTAAACAACGTAGGTGTTACAATCACCGGACGATTACCACAGGCTTCCGCCATATCTGTTTGCAGCTTCTTGGCAAAATCGTCATAGCTTTCGCTGGCGATAACGGTCAGTATATTGGTATCAAATACACGATCGCCTAATACATCGGCATCTTGGCGTTCGCCCTTGTCGTTAACACATAGGCGCATACCACGCCCCACCTCCTGACGTTTCTTGATTTCGTTGGAAGTGTCTTTCAGCGTGCAAATCTGGAACACGTTAGGATTGTCCCAACCTTCTTTCAAGGCCGAGTGAGAGAAAATAAAGCGAACGGGGCAACTTTGGCTAAGCAAACGCTCCTTATCCTTCATGATAAGGTCGAAACCACGCTCTTCGTTTTCGCCTTCCTTATTCTTCGATTCCACACTCTTTCCTTTTTTATCGATAGAGAAGTAACCATCGTGAATGTTTTCGGGTGCATTCTTCGGGTCGGAAAGAAAGCGTGTGTAAGAGGCATCCGTAAAGGTAGGCATAAACTCCTGCAAGGCACGTTGGTACTCCTCTTCAAACATCTTTGCGAACTTACCCTTTTCCACGTTGTCTTTATCGTAGATGCGGTAGCTATCCACGTGGTCGATAAAGAACAATGACAGCACTTTGATACCGCGAGCGAAAAGTTGGCGTTCACGCTCCAAGTGGGTTTTGATGGTTTCTCGTATCTGGTTGCGGCGGAGAATGTCCTCGTTCACGCTGCCCACCACCTCACCGGGATGAAGCGTCAGTCCGTTGAGGAAATGCACGGTATTGGTCAATCCGTCTATACGTTCCACTTTGAAATTATCGGCATACTCCTGCAAACCACCACTTTGCTCTTTGAGGTCGAATCCTTCGCCGACCAAGCGAATGGTTTGGCGTGTGCCATTGGTTGTCTTGACATCGAAGCCCAATCGAGCTTGTGGATTACCTTTGCTAATGACGATTTCATCCAGATAAACATAGCCATTGGTAGCTGTAGAACCCACTTGATGCACACTGCGTACCTCTATTTTCTTCACTAGCTTCTTATTGTAAGCGTCAATGGCATCGAGGCGATATACTTGGTTGAATATCTCACGGTGTGTGGCACTATAAAGCAAGGTAAAGAGCGGATTAAACAGTTTGATACCTTTGCGTGTGGCATTATTCGCATCAGTGCCTAGCACACTTTGCGGCTCATCAATAATCATAATAGGATTCGTTTTCGCCAAGATGTCAATCGGCTTTCGCGAACCAAAATCGTCACGCCGTGAGAATATGATACGGGCGGTTGCATCACCGGCACGTCCTTCCTTGTTCTTATCTTCGTTGAGCGAGACATTAAAAGCCTGCGTGTTGATAATCATCGCATGGATATTGTTGTCTGAGGCAAACGCTTCTATCTTGGCGAGCTGCTTGGAGTTGTAGATAAAGTATTGCATACGCTTGCCGTATTCTTCGGCAAAATGTTCAGCCATACTCTCAAAACTCTTGAACACGCCTTCGCGGATGGCAATACTTGGCACTACAATCACAAATTTCGACCAGCCATAGCGGGCGTTCAGCTCGTACATGGTCTTGATATAGGTATAGGTCTTACCCGTACCTGTTTCCATTTCGATGGTAAAGGTACGTCCGTCTCCCTCCAGATGCTCCACGGGCTTCAATCCTTCTGCCATCTGTATACCACGCACATTCTCGCAAATGCTTTCATTGTCAAGTACAAGGGGCAGATTGCCGAAGCCGTCGAAACTGAGCGCACCAAACTTGTTCAAGAAGGTGCGGCTGCCGTCGTGTTTGGGTTGTCCCTGAAATACGTCGCTCACGCATTTGGTGGCTTCCGCTTGAAAGCGTTGATGTTTATATCTTATTTTCACTTTTTGCCTCCTTTCTTACTTTTGTCGCTAATCGCCTTGATAGCGTTCAAATAATCTTGCTCCACATCGCTGAGTGTGCGTTGTTTATATTTACGATATTCAGTAGTGGCATGGTCCATCGCTTCTTGATGGGATACTCGGCCTCCATCCAGTAGGAGTTGTTCTCCAGTTGAGGTGAGTATGCGATCCAGATAGTTTGCCCAATCGTTCATGGTCATGGGTTGCTCTTTCTCGGCTTGACGTTCTGCGAAATCAAGATATCCGGACACCAACTGTCCCATGGATCGAAGTTCTTTATCATCAAGATAGTTTTTTGCAGTACGAGCTTCGGCCAGTGTAGGTTGGCTTCCCTTAAAGGTGAGTAGTCCCATGAAGTCTTTCTCTGAGTCGGCACGTTCCACTATCAATTCTGCGGCAGTGCGACCGTGGATAGCATAATGTATCTTGTTTTGCACTTTCTTGAAAAATTCCTGTGACACTGAGGCGCGAGGGTCGTAGTCAATACTGGTGGCATAGATTTCCAGCACTTGGCGGTAGAACACCTTTTCCGTGGCACGAATGTCACGGATGCGTTCCAATAGTTCTTTCCAATAGCCACCACCACCCAACTTTTTCAGGCGCTCGTCGTCCATAGTGAAACCTTTGGTGATGTATTCCTTCAGCCGTTGGGTAGCCCATTGGCGGAAACGTGTGGCAATGATGGAGCGGACACGATAACCTAAAGCGATAATCATGTCGAGATTATAGAAGGTTGTCATGTACGCCTTACCATCTGCGGCAGTTGTTCGGAATTTCCGAACAACTGAGTCCTCTTGTAGTTCGCCTTCTTCGAAAATGTGCTTAATATGCTCACTTACATTGGATTTGCTTGTCTGATACAGCTCGCACATCTGCGCTTGAGTAAGCCATAAGGTATCTTCCTCAAGTTTCACATCTATCTTTGTCAGACCGTCATTGTCTGTATAGATTAGTATTTTGTTGTTCTCTTCCATGAACACGTTAAATTACTCTGATGTTATTAAACGCATCATTATCCGCCCAGTCCAAGGCTTGCTTGAACTGCTCATAAATGTTGATTTTCTGAGCATCTTCTTTGAAACAGGCATCGCGAAAGAGTACACGTAAAGGACTTTTGTCTGCCATCGCAGCTACTACCTTATCGGTAATATCTGGAGAAAAACAAGCCACGAGGTCGCCTTCATTGACGGTGTAGATGGTGCAGCCATCCACGGTTTCTGTCAACAAGGGTAAGTCTAAGCGAACGCCCCATGCCAACATAGAACCATAGAGCAGGTCAAAGTCTGTACGGTCAGCCTTGATATTATTGGCAAAGAGGTCGAGCTGGTCTTGCTTGTATTCCTTAGGTGAAAGTGATACTTTCTCGTAATTACTTTCATCGAGGCGATAGACACGGAAACCGGTGTCGAGATTTTGCGTAGTAAGCGGAGAATCAGCCTTGATTTTTGCACCGGCACGACGAATACGCTCTTTTCCTATTTCGCAGATATTTTCATAACCTTGATCTTTCTTTGTATCACTTACTTCTTCAGGTAATTGAACCATAATAAATTGGCAATTAGTGTTCTTCTCTAAATTAGTCTTCATCAAGGCATGAGCGGTACTCGCCGAACCTGAAAAGAAGTCCAATACGATAGAATCTCCTTTCAAATTGGCCAAAGTAATAAGACGTTGAAGCAATCTTACAGGCTTTGGCCCATCAAATACACCTTTGTCTCCAAAAAGAGATACTACTTCTTTTGCACCTTCTTGACTATGTCCAACTTCTTTATAAAAAAGTATAGATGTTGGAGCCATACCATCAAACTTAAGTTCAGATAGAAACCTTTTGATACATGGTACGCTATTACCATCGACACCAAATGAAATTCGGTTGTCGCGGAGTCTCTCGAAGAACGCGTTCTTCGAGAGACTCCAGCAGCGTCCTGCTGGAGGCTCTACGATTTTCCCCGAAGGGGTCGTGATGGGATAATCACATGCTGCATTATATGTCTTAACAGACATATCACTTGGTTTCCAAACACCTCGTGGATCATTGTCTGGATTAGAATAACGAGCATTAGCTTCTTCTGTTCTCTCTAATCGTCCAATCGTAAAGTCTTCTATTTGTTTGGCAAACATCAAAATATAATCATGGCTATTTGAGATGTATTTTGCGTCATTTTTGGGTGAGTAAGCTCTTTCCCACACTAATTGTGCTACAAAATTATGTTCCCCAAATACTTCGTCACAAATATTTCTCAGATTGCGCACCT
>ERZ831979.2305-NODE-2305-length-13515-cov-6.678083_pt1 | contig 13515 bp, 11 predicted proteins | sample MGYA00519952_ERZ831979 | MGnify/ENA primary metagenome ERZ831979 (study PRJEB31850, sample SAMEA3708723) | human gut metagenome | biome: human gut; feature: human-associated habitat; material: faeces | place: China | collected 2014 ...
GGCAGGAGCCATGGTATGTGTTTCTGGACGACCTGCACCTGATGCCGGACCGGCGGGTGGCCCGCTTCTTGTGCGAATTGGCGGCAAGACTGCCGGATAATGTGCATCTGATCGCCGCCAGCCGGGACAAGGCCCTGTCCGGGGACCAGGTGCTGCGGCTGGGCGGGCGTCTGCACCGCATCGGGGCCGGGCAGCTGCGGCTGGAGGGCGATGAGCTGGCGGCCTATGCCCACCGGTTCGGCGCGGCCCTGGACCGGGAGCAGCTGGCGGAGCTGCAGCAGGCCACCGAGGGGTGGATGGCCGCCGTGTATCTGCATTTGCAGGCTCTGGCGGACCGGGGGACCGCCCCGGCGGAGACGGCGGCCCCTGCGGCCAAGCCCGCCAAAAGCCGCGGCCGCAGACTGTGGGACGACTACGGCTACCTGCTGGTGACGCTGGCGGCGGTATTCGTGCTGTTCAAGGTGCTGCTGCAGCTGGCCTATGTGCCCAGCGGCTCCATGGAGACCACCATCCCCACCAAGTGCCTGCTGGTGGGCTGGCGTCTGCCCTACCTGGTGTCTGACCCGGTGCCGGACCGGGGCAACATCGTCACCTTCTGGGACGAGGAGCTGAACAAGGTCCTGGTGAAGCGCGTCGTCGGCCTGCCCGGCGAGACGCTCTCCTTCAAGAACGGCTATACCTACGTCAACGGTGAGAAGCTGGACGAGAGCTATTTGCCCACCCAGGGCATCACCACCCTGCCGGACAGCATGACCGGCAAGACCTTCACCGTGCCGGAGGGCTGTATGTTCGTCATGGGCGACAACCGCACCGGCTCTAATGACAGCCGCTTGCTGGGCGAGCCCTATATTCCGGTGGAGGCTGTCCAGGCGCGGATGCTGGTGGCCATCTCCGTGGGCAGTGACCAGAGCTGGCAGGGCATCCGCTGGATCGGCTGAGAAGGGAGACGGGGAGAAATGGAAAGAAAACGTTTCAGCGGCGTCATGCTGTTGTTCATCGTGCTGGCGGTGGTGCTCATCACCCAGGTGGTGGGTAACCTCGGCCGTTCCGGCGACGTGAGCTACAGCGATATGCGCGCCTATTTCACGGCGGAGAAGGTCAAGTCCTTCACCGCCACCGACACGCGCCTGGTGGCTAAGCTGCAGGACGGCTCCAGCGTCAGCTGCGCCCTCCACAGCTTCGACACGTTTTATAACGACATGAACGATCTGGTGGTGTCCCAGGCGGAAAAGGGCGTCATCACCCGCTATGACTACGCCGCCGGCAACGAGAACAGCTGGCTGCGTACCCTGCTGCCCTATGTGCTGGCGGCCATGGCCTTCATCCTGCTGATGAACCTGATCGCCCGTATGGGCGGCATGGGCGGCGGCGCCGTCAACGATAAAATGGCCCGCTTCGGCGAGGCCCGTATCCAGGATATCCCCTCTGACGGCAAGAAGGTCACGTTCAAGGACGTGGCCGGTGCCGACGAGGAGAAGGAGGAGCTGGAGGAGATCGTCCAGTTTCTGCGCGATCCCCAGCGCTATACCGAGCTGGGCGCGCACATTCCCAAGGGCGTGCTGCTGGTGGGCCCTCCGGGCACCGGCAAGACGCTGCTGGCCAAGGCCGTGGCCGGCGAGGCGGACACCGCCTTCCTCTCCATTTCCGGCTCCGATTTTGTGGAGATGTATGTGGGCGTGGGTGCCAGCCGCGTCCGTGACCTGTTCGAGCAGGCCAAGAAGCAGGCTCCGGCCATCGTCTTCATCGATGAGATCGACGCCGTGGGCCGCCAGCGGGGCAGCGGCCTGGGCGGCGGCCATGACGAGCGCGAGCAGACCCTGAACCAGCTGCTGGTGGAGATGGACGGCTTCGCCGCCAATGAGGGCGTGGTGGTCCTGGCGGCCACCAACCGCGTGGACATTCTGGACCCGGCGCTGCTGCGCCCCGGCCGGTTCGACCGCCAGGTGTTCGTGGGACTGCCGGATATCAAGGGCCGCGAGGAGATACTGAAGATACACGCCAAGGGCAAGCCCCTGGCGGAGGATGTGGACCTGGGCTCCGTGGCCCGTGCCACCTCCGGCTTTACCGGTGCGGATCTGGAGAACCTGTTGAACGAGGCGGCGCTGCTGACCGGCCGCCGCGGCCAGCGCTTCATCACCGAGGAGGCCATCCACCAGTCTGTCATCAAGGTCATCGCCGGCCCGGAGAAGCACAGCCGCGTGGTGCCCGAGTCCGAGCGTCGGCTTACCGCCTATCACGAGGCCGGTCATGCCGTGGTCATGCAGGCCCTGCCGGACCTGGACCCCGTACACCAGATCACCATCGTCCCCCGCGGTCAGGCCGGCGGCATGACCATCTACCTGCCGGAGGAGGACCGTTCCTACCTGTCCCGCCGCTATATGCTGGACAGAGTGGCCGGCCTGCTGGGCGGCCGCGCCGCCGAGGAGATGATGCTGGGTGATATCTCCACCGGTGCTTCCAGCGACATCCAGCGGGCCACGGCCATCGCCCGCAAGATGGTGGGCACCTACGGTATGTCGTCCAGGCTGGGCAACGTGGCCTTTGACGCCGGCACCGACGAGGTGTTCATCGGCAAGTCCATGGCCCACACCCGCCCCTACTCCGAAAAGACGGCGGCGGAGATGGACGCGGAGATCCGCGCCATCATCGACGAGGCTTACGAAAAATGCCGTGAGATACTGGCTCGGTACAAGACGGAGCTGACGGCGGTGGCGGAGTACCTGCTGGAGCATGAGACCATGGACGGCGAGGTATTCAAAAGCTACTTTACCGATCATGAATAGCGCATCTGCACGCACAAAAGTGAACACAAAGAGTACAATAAACATACAGAAAAGTGAAGCAAATGTTTGAAAAATCAAGTGGAAAACCCGGGCTCACTTGTGCAAAACAGCGCTTTGCTTATGGAAAACCGGAAAAGGCGGGCGCTGTGGCGCCCGTCTTTTGTGCATAATAACGAAGAAATGCGTCCGCCACCGGGGGACAATTCCCGTGTTCGCCTCGCCGGAAATTTCCAGAAAACGTTACCGGGAAAAATCAGGTGGATTTCAAACGGATGTGTACAAAAAATACATAAAACAGGCACGTTTTGCACAAAAATGAAACTGGTCTCCTGCCAAAAAGTCATAAATCCAAAACCGACCCGCCGCGCGCAAAATGGAACAGTATGCCGCAAAAAGTCGTTTGTCCGCCGAGAGAGGACAAAAACGCGTAGCAGGCCTGTGTGCGCTGTCCACGGGAGAACGAGAAAGCCGGTATTTTTAGAGGTTGTTACAATTGTCTTTGCCGCATTTTTCCGATAAAATACACATATTCTGTGAGCGGTCGACAAGCTTGACCGCTGCAAGGGAAATTTAGGAGGAATATACCATGAAAAAGTTTTTAGCAATGATGCTGGCGCTGGTCATGGCTCTGTCTCTGGTCGCCTGCGGCGGCAAGACGGACGATGGCAGCAGTGATGCCAGCGGCGACAAGGTCGTTAAGATCGGCGTGTTTGAGCCCACTTCCGGTCAGAACGGCGGCGGCGGCAAGAAGGAGATCCTGGGTGTTGAGTATGCCCACTCCCTGAAGCCCACCGTTACCATCAACGGCGAGGAGTACAGTGTGCAGTTGGTCTATGCGGACAATGCTTCCGACCAGGCTAAGGCACCCACTGCCGCGCAGACCCTGATTTCCCAGGGTGTGTCTGTGGTGATCGGTACATATGGTTCTGCTTGCGCGATTGCTGCCGGCCCTCTGTTCGAGAGCGCTAAGATCCCTGCCATCGGCACTTCCTGCACCAACCCCCAGGTGACTGCGGGCAATGACTACTACTTCCGTGTCGGCTACATTGATCCGTTCCAGGGCGCTGTGATGGCCAACTTTGCGTTCAATGAGAAGGGTAGCAGCAACTGTGCCCTGATCATCGAGTCCGGCGATGACTACTCCGCTGGTTTCGGCAACTACTTCCGTCAGGAGATGGAGCGTCTGGGCGGCAAGGCTACCACTCTGGAGTTCCAGAAGGGCGAGGCTGACTTCTCCACTATCATGGCTTCCATCAAGTCCGAGGGTTACGACGGCATCTTTGCTCCTGTTTCCATCGAGACCGCGGCTATGATTATCTCTCAGGCCCGCGATGCCGGCATCACCTGCCCCATCATGGCTGGCGACACCTGGGATGACATCTCCATCGCCCAGCGTACCGGCAGCAAGGCTACCGATATTTACTTCTCCGCTTTCTTCGATGCCGCCGATACCACCAATGAGGCCGGTAAGGCTTTCGTGGACGGTTTCACCAAGTGGGTGGCTGAGGATGCGACCCGCGTGGAGAACAACGGCGGTGTGTCCGACGTTATCTCCAGCGTGACCCCCTGCGGCTATGATGCTTACATGGCAGCTGTGGGCGCGATCGAGGCGGCCCAGTCCACTGACGGCGCCACCATCCGCGATGCGCTGGCAACTCTGGAGATCTCCGGCCTCATCACCGGTGACCTGAAGTTCGACGAGAACGGCGACGCTATCAAGAACTACGCGGTTATCAAGACCATCGAGAACGGTGAGATTGTGTACTTCAGCACCTTCAACGGTTTGGAGTAAAAGACGGCATACGTCGAGTCTGAGACGAACCTCATTGTAGGATAACAGCCATTGTGGGGGGAGCGTGCGCTCCCCTCACAATGCAACTTTCATGACTCTTGCGTTTTTGGATGCCGATGGCATCGCCCCCGGTCTCCGAAAGCGCAAGATTCATATAAGGAGGATGCTTTACTTATGCATGACGCAGCGTATTATATCGACTTGCTGCTCTCCGGCGTAACGGTGGGCAGCCTGTATGCGCTGATCGCTATCGGCTATACGATGGTGTATGGCATACTGCGTCTGATCAACTTCGCACACGGTGACATCTTTATGATGGCGGGCTTCTTTATGGTGTATGCCGCCACCTGGATGCCGATGGCAGTGTGTATTCCCCTGGTACTTATTGCCACAGTGGCGTTGGGTGTTCTGATCGAAAAGGCGGCATACAGCCCCCTGCGTACCGCGCCCCGCATGTCAGTGATGATATCGGCCATCGGCGTCAGCTATCTGCTGCAGAATCTGGCCACCTATATCACCGGCGGTATCGCCCGTGCGTATCCCGACATCCCGTTCCTGACCCAGGTGATGCAGGTGGGCAGTCTGAATGTCAAACGTATCACCATTATCACCCCCATTTTGACTATCTTGCTGGTGGTGGTGTTGGTCATTCTTATCCAGAAGACTAAGATCGGCATGGCCATGCGTGCGGTATCCCGCGACTTTGAGACGGCGCAGCTCATGGGCATCAAGATCAACAGCGTTATTTCCGTGACCTTTGTTATCGGTTCGCTGCTGGCGGGCGTGGCCTCTATTCTGTACTTCTCCAACTATGGTCAGGTCAGCCCCATGATCGGCGCTATGCCTGGCCTGAAAGCCTTTGTAGCAGCGGTGTTCGGCGGTATCGGCTCGATCCCAGGTGCGGTGATCGGTGCGTTTATCATCGGTATCTGCGAGTCGCTTATCAAGTCCAACGCCGATATGGCCGTGTTCAGCAATGCCTTTACGTTTGCACTGTTGATCGTGATCCTGCTGTGCAAGCCCAACGGCTTGTTCGGCGAAAAACTGACGGAGAAGGTGTGAGATATGAAGAACAATAAGAAAAGAAATCTGTTGCTGTCTCTGATCCTCGCCGCCGTCTGCCTTGCTTTCCTGCTGTATGTGGACAAGTTCCAGCACTATTCCATGTTGGCGACCGTGCTGAAAAAGGGTGCGATCTACTCCCTGGTGGCAGTGTCGTTGAACTTGCTGAACGGCTTTACGGGTCTGTTCTCTTTGGGACAGGCGGGCTTTATGATGATCGGTGCGTATACTTATGCAATCCTGACTATTCCCGTGGCTTCCCGCGCTGCCGTGTATCAATATTTTGACGGTGGTATCGTGCAGTTCTGCCTGCCCATGGTGGTGGGTCTGATCCTGGCCGGCGTGGTGCCGACGCTGTTTGCGTGGCTTATCGGCCTGCCAGTGCTGAAGCTGAAGTCCGATTATCTGGCCATTGCCACGCTGGGCTTTGCTGAGATCATGCGCGCTATCATTCAGTGGAACAAGGTGGGCCCGCTGACCAACTCCTCTAACCTGCTGCGGCAGTTCGCCAACTTCGACAGCGTGCTGTTCCCGTTCATTGTTTCCGGCATCTGCATCGCTATTATCGTGCTGATCATCAACTCTACCTACGGTCGTGCCTTCAAGGCGATTCGCGATGATGAGGTGGCGGCAGAAGCTATGGGTATCAATCTGGCCAAGCATAAGATGCAGGCGTTCCTGATCAGCTCCTTCTTTGCCGGTATCAGCGGCGCGCTGCTGGCCATGTTCCAGGCCAGTATCCAGGCCAACGCCTTCACCTCCACCATGACCTATGAGATACTGCTGATTGTGGTCATTGGCGGTATTGGCTCCGTGACCGGCTCCATTCTGGGCTCTTTCCTGTACATCGCCTGCTCCGAATGGTGGCTGCGTTTCCTGGATGACCCCATGCCCTATCTGGGTGTGAACATCCCATTCATGCGCGGCGGCTTCCGTATGCTGGTGTTCTCGGTGATCATTATGATCGTGGTGCTGTTCTTCCGCAAGGGCATCATGGGCGACAGGGAGTTCTCGTGGGATGCCATCATCAACTTCTTCGGAAAGCTGTTCAAAAAGAAGGATAAAGCGGCGAAGGAGGTGGCGTCTAAATGAGCAAGAGCGTTCTATCTGTTGAAAATGTCACTATGCAGTTTGGCGGCGTGGTAGCCGTGGACAATCTGAATCTGGAGGTCAACGAGGGCGAGATCGTGGCGTTGATTGGCCCCAACGGCGCTGGCAAGACCACAGCGTTCAATGTCATCACCGGTGTGTATGCGCCCAGCAACGGCCGCGTTTCCTTCAAGGGGAACTGCATCGTGCGGAACCATCCCTCCGGAAAGATGAAGAAGCAGTATAAGGGTGAGCACGCGGATATGTACACCGCCCAGTTCGCCCCGGAGGAGGAACTGGACGACGAGGCGCTGAAGGCCTGGAAAAAGGGCCAGAAGGCGTTGGACAGCTACGCATTTACTGACCATGTGCTGGCCCCTACGCCGGATAAGATCACGGCGCTGGGTATGGCCCGTACCTTCCAGAATATCCGTCTGTGGAAGACCCAGACGGTGTTTGACAATGTGCTTATCGCCAAGCATATGCGGCGCACCAGCAATCTGTTTACCGCGGCGTTCCACCTGAACGCCAAGGAGGAGATGCAGCAGCGCGCCGAGGTGCTGGAGCTTCTGAAGGTGGTGGGTCTGGAGGATGTGCAGAACGAGCTGGCTACCAGCCTGCCCTACGGCAAGCAGCGCCGGCTGGAGATCGCCCGCGCGCTGGCCACCGAGCCCACGCTGCTGCTGTTGGATGAGCCGGCCGCCGGGATGAACCCGCAGGAGACGCTGGAGCTGGCGGAGTTCATCAAGGAGATCCGGGATCACTTCCACAAGACGATCCTGCTGATCGAGCACCACATGGACCTGGTCATGGGCATTGCCGACCGGATTTACGTGTTGGATTTCGGCAAGCTGATCGCCAAGGGCACACCGGAGGAGATACAGAACAACGAGCGCGTCATCGACGCATACTTGGGGGTGGCAGAAGATGCTTAAAATCGAGAATTTGTGTGTGTCTTACGGCGGCATCAAGGCGCTGCGCGGCATCAGCCTTGAGGTACCCGACGGCAAGATCGTCACCCTGATCGGCGCCAACGGCGCCGGTAAGTCCACCACGCTGCGGACTATCTCCGGCCTGGTAAAGGCGGACAGCGGCTCCATCGCCTATGACGGACAGGAACTGCTGGGCAAGCCCATCAACAAGATCCTGGAGGCGGGCATCGCCCAGTCCCCGGAGGGCCGGCGGGTGTTCGCCAACCTGACCGTGTTGGAGAACCTGAAGGCCGGCGCGTACCTGCGGAAGGACAAGGACGGCATCGAGAAGGACATCAAGTGGGTGTATGAGCTGTTCCCCCGGCTGGAGGAGCGGCACTGGCAGCTGGCCGGTACGCTGTCCGGCGGCGAGCAGCAGATGCTGGCCGTGGGCCGCGCGCTGATGAGCCGCCCCAAGCTGCTGATGCTGGATGAGCCGTCGCTGGGCCTGGCGCCGCTGGTGGTGCAGGGCATCTTTGACATCATCCGCACCGTCAACGAGCAGGGCGTCACCGTGCTGCTGATCGAGCAGAACGCCAACATGGCCCTGAAGATCGCGGACTACGCCTATGTGCTGGAGACGGGCAACATCACCAAGTCCGGCACCGGCGCGGAGCTGCTGGCGGACGAGTCCATCAAGGAAGCCTACCTGGGCAAAAAGAAGAGCTGAACAAACATCCCCCGGCCGTCAGGCCGGGGGATGTTCATTTTGCGGATTGCCTTTCCTGCGTGAAGTTGTTATAATAGCCGGGAATATGACAGAAAAGGCGGTGTGCGCGGTGGAATACGCAATGATGGGGCTGGCGGCGCTGGCGGGCGGTGTGATCCAGCCACTGACGGGCTTTGGCGCGGCGGTCATTATGATGGTGGCGGCCAGCGCGTTTTACGACATGACCATCGCGCCCACCATCGTGGCGCTGATCTGCATGGCCCAGTCCGGCACCATGACGTGGATGTACCGCAAACACATCGACGTAAAGCAGATCGCGCTTCCTATCGGGCTGTACACCGTGTGCAGTCTGGTCATCATCAATCTGCTGGGGAATTTCGACCTGCACGTGCTGACGGCGCTGTTCGGGGCGTTCCTGATCGCGCTGGCGGCGTACTTCCTGCTTTTTGCCAAGCGGGTGAAGCTGGACCAGCCCGGCCTGGCGGCGGGGCTGGTGTGCAGCGCCTTCTCCGGGTGCTGCGCCGGGGCGTTCACCATCGGCGGGCCTATGATGGCGCTGTATTTCGTCGCCATCGCCCGGAGCAAGGAGACGTATGTAGGCAATATGCAGTTCCTGTTCTTTACCACCAACCTCATCAACTTCACCATGCGGACGGTGCGGGGCTATTTCAGCGCGGCACTGCTGCCTATGGCGGGGCTGGGTATGGCGTGCATCCTGCTGGGGCTGTGGATCGGTACACGGTTGAGCCGAAGGATGTCCGGCGACGTGGCCCGGCAGGTGGTGTACATCGGCGTGGGCGTCAGCGGCCTGGTGACGCTGGTGCAGGAGCTGATGAAATAAGATCAAAAAAGAAGCGGCGCACCGCGCCGCTTCTTTTTTTGCTTATTTCCGCAGAATGGTCTCCACCACGCCGTCCAGCCAGTGACCCTCGAACTGCTCGATGCAGCCGTCGTCGGTCAGCTTAGCCAGCGCCGGGTCGATGGGCATTTTCGCCAGCAGGGGGATGTGGTACGCCTTGGCGGCCTCCTCGGTTTTGCCTTCGCCGAAAATATAGAGTTTCTTGCCGCAGTCGGGACACTGGACGTAACTCATGTTCTCCACCAGGCCCACGATGGGGATGTTCATCATCTGCGCCATCTTCACGGCCTTCTGCACCACCATGGATACCAGGTCCTGGGGGCTGGCCACAATGATGACGCCATCCACCGGCAGCGACTGAAACACGTTCAGCGCCACGTCGCCGGTGCCGGGAGGCATATCCACGAACATATAATCCACATCGTTCCACAGGGTGTCGCCCCAGAACTGCTGCACCACGCCGCCGATGACCGGCCCGCGCCAGATGACCGGGTCCGTCTCGTGCTCCAGCAGCAGGTTCACGGACATCAGCTGTATGCCGGTGGCGGTGGTCACGGGCACGATGGCGTCGCCCTGCGCCACGGCCCGGCCGTGGATGCCGAAGGCCTTGGGGATGGACGGGCCGGTGATGTCCGCGTCCAGAATGGCGGTGCGGTAGCCCTCCCGCCGCAGCGCCACCGCCAGCTGGCTGGTGACCATGGACTTGCCTACGCCGCCCTTGCCGGACACCACGCCGTAGACCTTACCTACGCGGCAGCCGGGGCGGAGGGGCTTTTTTTCAAATACGTTGGCTTCCTTGCGCTCACCGCAGCTTTCGCCGCAGGTGCTGCAATCGTGGGTGCAATCGCTCATAACAGGTTCTCCTTTTAAAAATTCTTACAGCTCGTCCCCGGCGGTGTAGACATAGCCGCACAGGGGACATTTGGGATAGTCGAAATCGTGGGCAAAGCCGCATTTCGGGCATCGGCGCTGGTGCAGGCCGGGGTCGTTGCCGCTGGGCTGGGAAACGCCGCCGGTGAAAAATTCCAGCTTGCCGCAGGCGGGGCAGGCCATGATGGACACGTCCAGCGCACCGGCCATCAGGTTGGGCAGGTCGCCGAACAGCCAGCTGGTCTTGCCCAGCTGCAGCTTGTGCTGGCCCACGAAATGCATGGCCGTGCCGCAGCGGAGACAGTCAAAGTCAGGCATGGCAGACTCCTTTCGATCTGTTGTATATGGTATAGCACGATTTGAGGGGATTTGCAAGGGGGGGACGGAGTGCGGTGCCCTCTTGAGTACGTTGTAGGGGGCATCCGTTTGCCCTTTCGTAGGGGGCGATGCCCACATCGCCCCGCCGCACCTCTGTCCGGGCGGACAGAGTCGTCCGCCCCTACGCGTTCTTTGCGGGACGCCGCACGCTGCGCGCCCTAAGGATGTTCTCTGGTTGACGCATATTCATCTATGATATAGTTAGCGTATCTGGCTGCCTGCCGTTCTCTGCCTACAGGCGTTAGTTGAATGGTATTGATCCATTGATAGTAATGCGTCAATTCATGGGCCAAGGAAAGAAGGATCGACGCCAGGGCATTGTCTTTCCCTAAATGGTTCGCCAATTCATTATAATCACCCGCTGCAATTCGGATATACGGCTCATCCAAGTATGAAAAAGGTTCAAAAAAGCTTCCTACTACATGATCGCCATCTTTTGTGCGAATGGTTTTTGCTCCTTTGACATAAACAACGACTCTTAGCGGAAAGTAATATTGGGTTCTCAGCCAAATCGCGAATTGTAAGCACGCACGTTTTACTTCGGGGTGCGTATTCCTGTCGTATCGAAATCGCAAGCCGGTTCTTCTGAGGGAATTATCTGGAAGGTTCTTTTTCCAATCAGTAATTGTCCAAATATGCATATCCCGACCTCACAACTTCGTGACGGTCACGTTTTCCTTGCCTTGCAGATAGGCCATCTCCCGCTTCTGGCAGGTGAACAGTAATATCTGGCGCCTTTGGCTTTCCTCCAGCAGATAGTCCAGCGCTGCGTGGAGCCGCTCGTCGTCGAAGGTCACCAGCGCGTCATCCAGAATGAGGGGCACACGCTTGTCGGCGGGCAGCACCATGTCGCAGATGGCCAGCCGCACCGCCAGATACAGCTGGTCGGCGGCGCCCTGACTCAGCAGGCGGACGCTGCGACCCACCGGGTCGCCGGCGGGCTCGGCGGACAGGGAGAAGTCCCGGCTCAGCAGCACACGGTCATAGCGCCCACCGGTGATAGCGGAGAAGATCTCCGCCGCCCGTGCGCCCAGCGCCGGGGAAAAGCGGTTCTGCAGCACGGTGTTGGCCTGTGACAGGGCGTCCATGGCCAGCGCGATGGCATCATATTCATCCTGCAGGGCGGTCAGCTGTTCCTGCTTCTGCGCCAGCTGGGCCTCCAGATCGCTGGAGCGATCCAGCGCGCGGATGCGGCCGGTGAGGGTGTCGAACCGGGTGCGCTCCTGCGCCAGCAGCGTCTGTGTGCGCGCCAATTCCGCGGCGGCCTCCTCGCGTGAGAGCGCAGGGCGCTGGATAGAGCTTTCGGCGGCCGGCTGTTCCGGCAGCTGCACCCGCAGGGCGTCCCGGTACAGGGCGGCTTCCCGGGCCGTCTGCCGGGCGTCGGCCAGCGCGGTCTTGCGGCGCCGGGCGTCTGACAGGGCCAGCTGTATGCCGGACAGATCGGCAGCGGCGGGGGCAAAGACGCGTACCTGGGTCAGCAGGTCCCGCAGCCGGCGGCGGCAGGCATCTTCGCTGTCCGCGGCGGAGACTTCCGCCCGGCGGGCGGCCTCGGCGGCCTCCTCTGCCTGCTGCCGCAGGGGGAGATATTCTGCGATTTGGGTCTCCAGCGCGGCGCGCTGTGTTTCGGCGTATTTATGCCGTTCCACGATGGCCTGACGGCGGGACCTTGCAGCGAAGAGCGTGGCGATCATGCCCAGCCCCGCCATGCCGATGAACAGCCAAAAGGGCAGCGGCCGCTGCGCCCGGAACAGAAATGCCAGCGTAGCGGCGACCACGATCAGCGACGCGGGGAAGAGGACCAGGAGCAGAGAGGGAGTCCTATCGGGCTGGATGGCTTCGGCGCGCTGCCGCAGCTCCGGCTCGGCGGCGGGGTAGAGGGGGTGCTGTTCCAGAGCGTTCCGGGCCTGCTGCACGGTTTGCGCGGCCTTCTCCGCGGCGCTGCGCTTTTCCGTCAGGGCGGACAGCTCGCCGGGAAGTGCGGCGGCCTGACCCTCCAGCAGCGTCAGCGAGGCATCGTCCGGCAGGGCAGAGCAGTCGGCCGCCAGCGTGTCGGCCCGGGCCTGGGCGGTCAGTGCCGCCTGCGCCGCCTGCTGACAGGCGTCGGCCTGCTCCTGAGCAGCCAGCGCCTGCCACTGAGCCGTCTGCTGCCGCAGGTCGGCGGCGCGGCGCTCCAGAGCATCCAGCTCCCGGCGCGACTGCTGCGCCTGGTCGTTCAGCGCGTCCAGCTCCGCCAGCGCGGCGCGCAGCTGGTCGGTCTCCCGTTCCAGGGCGGGGATGAGCCCTGTCTTGTTGTGCCTGCGGCGGTTCAGCTGCTTTTTCAGGCGGTCGTAGGATTCGGTGTAGGAGGTGTCCTCCTCACCGGTGGTGATCAGGGCGGCGATGCGGCGCTCCAGCTCGGCGTCCTGGTCCACGGCCAGAGCGTTCTGGCCGATAAAGGCGCTGCGCTCAAACACCTCCCGGGGCACGCCCAGCAGCACCTCGCCGGCGTTCTGGCCGGTAATGCCCGGAACGGGCGTGCCGGTACCGGTGTAGGTGCAGGAAAACTCGCCCAGCGGTGATGCGGCGCGGCGTGTCTCCCGCAGCAGGGTGCAGGCATCCCCGTGCGTCGTCAGGTCCATGCGGCCCTGCATGGGCGCGCCGGTCCAGGGGGCGTAGCGGTTCTTGTCCGCCAGCGGCCCGCGCTCGCGGGTGGACAGGCCGTACAGCATGGTGCGGATAAAGGCGCCCCAGGTGGACTTGCCGGTTTCGTTGGGAGCGTACAGCACATTCAACCCCGGCGTGAGCGATAATTCGCTGTGATCCAGGCGGCCGAAGGTGCCGGTCAGGTGCAGAATATCCACGGAGTCATCCTCCTTTAAAAGTTCATAAAATATTATTTAAAGTATAGCATGACTTGCGTTAAAAGTCATTACATTGCCGTATACAAAAAATTCGAAAAAATTTAAAAATAGTGTTGACAAATCCGGCCGCAAGTAGTATCATATCAACTGTTCCGCGGTTATGGGACGTGTACCTTGTAAATTAAACAACGAACGAAACGA
>ERZ831979.2316-NODE-2316-length-13456-cov-26.072607_pt1 | contig 13456 bp, 10 predicted proteins | sample MGYA00519952_ERZ831979 | MGnify/ENA primary metagenome ERZ831979 (study PRJEB31850, sample SAMEA3708723) | human gut metagenome | biome: human gut; feature: human-associated habitat; material: faeces | place: China | collected 2014 ...
TGGAACTAATTTCAACAAGGTTGGAACTAATTTCAACAAGGTTGGAACTAATTTCAACAAGGTTGGAACTAATTTCAACAAGGTTGGAACTAATTTCAACAAGGTTGGAACTAATTTCGAGAATCGCGGCACTAATGGCAGCAAATCACGCCGAAGTGTTTTCAAATGGCCGAATCCTTGCCCTCGTCCCCCGAACAAAGCAGGCAGATGGAGTAAAAATGTAGCGTTAATTTTAACATGCGCGTTCTTTGGCTGTACAGTCGGTTCACTTCAAACAAAAAGTGCAGCTCCACCGGGCATACGCCGCGGTGCAGTCTGCACTTTTTTGACAAAGTCATTCAATCGTATTTTCAATTCATTTTCAGCACAGAAGTAACACACTTCTCCTTGTAGGGCATTGCGCTGAAAGCAATGCTCAGTCGGCATCGCGTTCCTCGGCCGATCGATATTTATCGATAAAGCGGTCGATAATTTCGATGCCCTTCAGTGTGGCACATCCGCGTATATACGGAATCACCGTGTTGATGAACAGTTCGCGTTGCGAAAATTGTGTCAGTTCGCGGCTGTTCATGCTCAGTTTCAGTCCGAGCGTGAGTTGTCGGTAAATAATCACAAAGTTCACGTCCGGACGGAAGTATCCCTGTTCGATACCCTTGTTCAGAAACTCCACCGCCTCGTCCTCGTGCGCCCTGTTGCGTTTGGAAAAGTAGGTAGTCACTTTGGGGTATTTGCCCAGTTCCGTAAAGAAGTTAGGCGTAATAACCTCAAATTCGCGCATACGGTTTTCGAAGATGTGCAGTAAAAAGTCGAGCACATTGTCGTAACGTTCGAGTAGTTCCATGTCGGTTTTTACGTTTTCCTCCTCCTTTTGTTGCAGACAGGCCAGGAGCAGTTCCTCCTTGTCCGAAAAAATTTGGTAAAGCGTACGTTTCGACATAGTAAGGCTGTGGGCGATGTCGTCCATCGTCACACTTTTTACGCCATGAGTATGGAAAGCCTTAATGGCCGTGTCGATAATGTTAAGCCGCATTTCGTTGCGGTGTGATGATTTCAGTGGTTCTTTAGCCATGCTTGTAGTTTCGCCTTTTTTTTGAAGGTGTGAAATGTGGTGAGCGCAGCCATATCCGTGCTGCGTCATCGAACTGTTTTTCAGCCAAGTGTGTCCGGCTTTGTCCCGAGGGAGTAATTTGCCGTTCAACCTATCGGAGGTGAAAAATCAAAACAGCTACTTCTTCATACAAAGGTAGGAAACTTTTTAGTGATTTATCGTTTTGTTTTCAAAATTATTTCATTTATCAGCAAATTAGTTCACTATTTCCCCGAAATAAGAAAGTTCTTGGTATTCCCAACAGTTTTGTTCCTTGATTTCAGGCTCATTACAGTTCGTGTGTAAACTTGTGATTATTACTTTGTGCATCTTACTACGTCGTCCCTTAAAAAGCGTTATCTGCAAAGTTTTAATGGCAATGGAGCTGATAATAAATGGATAGTGGCGGCTGGAGGGGCTATCCTACAAGGCATGGCACTGAGCTGCTATGCCTAAATATTGCGTTGTCAAGGCAGACACATATACCGACAGAATTGTTCATTTTTGTAAAAAAGGTGGCTATTAAGCATTGTAAAAGGGTAATATGTATCAAAAAGATTGTATCTAAAAAAATAATTCATCATTTTGTTGTATTATATATGAATTCTATATATTTTTGCAATATCACCATAAAGCAAATGATTATGAAAAAATACCATGTTTAAGTTGGATTATTATTTTAGCGACATTGGGTTTGGGCAGTTGTAATGATAATATTGAAGTCGTCTAAACTTTTCTGACGAAGATTGAATTTCATAAAAGTTCAGACGACTTCAGTTTCAAACATACAAAAAGCAAATATTATATTGTGAACCACTAATTTTTCAAGAACTATGAAACAAAAACTTATGACATTCGTTTTGATAGCAGTAATGTCTTTCCTGCTTCTTGTAGCAGTTTGCTGGGTAAACGCTTTCAGTTTCACCGCAAATGCCTGGTGTCAGACCATTTGCTATTTTGCATTCACGTACTATGTACTATGGAAATCACAATTACGCCAACTACCTGTACTATTTGCGGTATCAGCCATCATTTTAGGACGAGTTTTACCCACAATGGTACTCATGTTCGACGATATCAGGGCTGTAGGTGCCAACAGCATTGTCGATTTATTCGTTATCTGTGCCATAATATTGGCAGCCATCTGCTTTCATGAAAAGCGTAGCTATGCTTTCCTACTCTCAATAACCATATCTGTTTTACTTAACACGTTGGCCTTGAACCAATGGATTCAAATGTTGGCAGAACACAATATGAAGGTTTAGTGAACTACCGTTAAACTAAAGATTTAGCGGCTTCGGAGATACCCATACTTCCTCTCTTTTCCTGCTTCTTTCTGTCATCAGCTTTTTAGGAGGACACGAGGTCGGTCATTCACAAGAGGACAGTCCACAGGCTTGACTTTTCCACGCTCTGTGGGTAGGGTTTACAAGCTAAATTCCTTGATATTGCAAGCAGCATTGAAGTCACGGTCAAGACCCGTGCCACATTCCGGGCAAGTCCAGCTTCGCTCACTCAATTTCAATCCTTTATCCACATAGCCGCATTGTCCACAGGTCTTCGAGCTGGGGGCAATGCGGTCTATCTTGATGAGGTTCACACCATACATCAATGGAGAAAATATGCCGAAGAGTATTTACATTGGAGTAAAATTGACGTGGATTTTCAGATAAAAGACAAGAAGCACGCAAGTCATCTATGATGTCTTCCTTTGGGTGTTCCATTGCTATTACACCACTTTTTGAAACCTTTGCTGTCAAAGCCTGCATTAGCATTCAAAAACAAGCCATCAACATTAATATGTGCTTCTCGTAAAGTTTCAAAAATAAGTAGGTGTTCAAAATTATTTTTACATTTGAACCAGCGTTATTGTGCCGTAGTTGTTTGTTCTGTGCGAATGTCAGTGCAATCCAAACAGACTTCCATTCACCGTTTTTGCTCCGTTTTCGAAAATGGTAGAAGACAGTCTTGCAACTAAGAACTACATCACTGAACAATGCTCTTACAGGAAGTAAGCGCCACTGAATACCAGTCTTCAACTTGTATAAAATGCAGTTGACTACTTCTACAATGTTAGCTTTACATACAAAACCACGTTTTGCTATTGATAGATGTGGGAGAATTTCCGAAATTATCGTATCTTTGTCGAGTACTATGTACATATGGGAGTTTTTGTTTCTGTTTGTTTGTGGTAAACACAAAGATAACAAAATACTCCCATTTTAATAAACCGCAATTAGTTTAGACAATTTCAATATTAACCACAATGAAAAAGCATCTAACCAGCCGTTGCCGCCGTTGTGCAGCACTGATGATGGCCCTGCCTCTGGCAGTGGCCGGAGTAGCACTTGCGCCGCTTACGGCTGAGGCTGCCGGCTATGCGCAGCACGCCAGCCAAAGCAGCAAGGCCGAACAGGCAAACGAGGCTATCGTTAAAGCCGAAAAAATCAATCCCACGACCATCGAAATTACCTATGCCAATGGTAAGCACTTGACGGTCGACTTTTACGGTGAAAATATTTTCCGCCTCTTCCGCGACGACAACGGAGGCATTATTCGCGATCCGCAGGCTACACCGCCTGCACAAATTCTGGTAAATTCGCCGCGTCGCGCCACGGGCACCGTTGAACTGAAGAACACGGGCGGAAAAGTGATGGTCAGCACGCAAAAACTGACCCTGAGCTTCGATTGCCAAACCGGACTCATGACGCTGACCAACAAACTGAACGGACAAACCGTGGCCGAAAGCGTGCAGCCCGTCAGCTTTGACAAGGACGGTACGACCCTGGTGCTCAAGGCACAGCCCAATGAATACTTCTATGGCGGCGGCGTGCAGAACGGACGCTTCTCGCACAAAGGAAAGGCCATTGCCATTGAAAACACCAACAACTGGGTGGACGGCGGTGTGGCATCGCCCACGCCTTTTTACTGGAGTACGAAGGGCTACGGCGTGATGTTCAATACCTTCAAGCCCGGACGCTACGACTTCGGTGCCACCGAGGCCGGTAAAGTGATTTTGAAGCACAGCGAAAATTACCTCGATGCCTTCCTCATGGTGAACGAAAAGCCCGTCGACCTGCTCAACGACTTTTACCAGCTCACCGGTAACCCCGTGCTGCTGCCTAAATTCGGCTTTTACCAGGGACACCTCAATGCCTACAACCGTGACTACTGGACCGAAGCCGAAAACGGATTCATGCTCTACGAAGATGGCAAACGATACAACGAAAGCCAGAAGGACAACGGTGGCGTGAAGGAAAGCCTGAACGGCGAAAAGAACAACTACCAGTTCTCGGCACGTGCCGCCATTGACCGCTACATCAAGCACGATATGCCCCTCGGATGGTTCCTGCCCAACGACGGCTACGGAGCCGGCTACGGACAAACCGAAACCCTCGACGGAAACATTCAGAACCTGAAAGAGTTTGGCGACTATGCCCGCTCGAAAGGCGTCGAAATCGGACTTTGGACGCAGAGCGACCTGCACCCCAAAGAGGGCATCGAAGCTTTGTTGCAGCGCGACATTGTGAAGGAAGTGCGCGATGCCGGAGTGCGTGTGCTCAAAACCGACGTGGCCTGGGTAGGTGCCGGTTATTCGTTCGGACTTAATGGTGTGGCCGATGTGGGCGAAATCATGCCCTACTATGGCTCGAACGCCCGCCCCTTCATCATTTCGCTCGACGGATGGGCAGGCACGCAGCGTTATGCCGGTATCTGGAGCGGTGACCAAACGGGTGGCGACTGGGAATACATTCGTTTCCACATCCCCACGTTCATCGGTTCCGGCCTTTCGGGGCAGCCTAACATCACCTCGGACGTCGATGGTATTTTCGGTGGTAAAAACGTGCCTGTGAATGTGCGCGAATTCCAGTGGAAAACCTTTACGCCCATGGAACTGAACATGGACGGATGGGGCTCGAACCCTAAGTATCCCGAAGTGTTGGGCGAACCGGCCACGAGTATCAACCGCTCGTACTTGAAACTCAAGAGCGAGCTGATGCCCTATACTTACAGCATTGCACGCGAGGCCGTTGACGGAAAACCCATGATTCGTGCCATGTTCCTGGATTATCCCAACGATTATACGCTCGGAACAAAAACTGAATACCAGTTTATGTTCGGTCCCAGCTTCCTGGTTGCTCCTATATATAAGGACACGAAGATGGATAAGGAAGGCAACGACGTGCGTAACGAAATTTACCTGCCCGAAGGCAAGTGGGTGGATTATTACAACGGCGACGTGTACGAAGGCGGACGCATTATCAATAATTATGAGGCACCGCTGTGGAAACTCCCCGTATTTGTGAAGGCCGATGCCATCATTCCGATGACGAACCCCAACAATAATCCTTCGCAAATTCGCAAGGACTACCGTGCCTACGAAATTTATGCCGAAAAGCACACCGAGTTCTACGACTACGATGACGACGGTGCTACGCAGGAATACCTGAACGGACGTTGCACCCGTACGCTCGTGTCGACTACGGTCGATGGTAGCAAACTCACCGTTGACCTGGCACCCACTGAGGGCAACTTTGAAGGTTTTGTGCCCGAGAAGCAAACCGAACTCCGCATTAACGTGAGCGCACAGCCCAAAAAGGTGACGGCCAAGGTGGGCAAGAAGAGTGTGAAACTCGCCCCCGTAAGTTCGCTGGCCGAGTTTGAAAAGGGCGAGAACGTGTACTTCTACAACGAACGCCCTAACCTGAACCGCTTTTCGACGCCCGGCACCAAGGCTGCCGAAGTGGAAATTGTGAAGAACCCGCAGTTGCTCGTGAAACTGGCCAAGGCCAATGTGGCTGAACAGGCTATGAGCGTAACGGTGAATGGTTTTGCCTTTGCACCGGCCGACCGCCTGCTCACGCACACCGGTGCGCTGACGGCACCGCAAGGGCAGGTGGCTGAGAGCGGACTGGGTACCTTCGACCTGACCCCTTCATGGACGAAAACAGACAATGCCGACTACTACGAAGTGGAATTCGACGGTATGCTTTACTCTACCATCCGCGACAACCAGTTCACCTTTGCCGGCTTGCAGCCCGAACAAACTTACACCTTCAAACTCCGCGCTGTGAACAAGGACGGACACTCTGAATGGACCACCATCAGCGGTACCACGAAGAGCAACCCGCTTGAGTTTGCACTGAAGGGAATCAAGGCACAAACCACTTGTGAAAACCAGGGTGGCAACGGAGTTGACAAACTCTTCGACTTCGACGAAAAGGCCATGTGGCACTCGAAGTGGGGCAAGGGCGAGGCCATTCCGTGCGATATGACCATCGACCTCCGTACGCTCAACCAGCTCGACCGCATGGAGTATATGCCGCGCGAGGACGGTGGCAACGGTACGCTGCTTAAGGGTACGGTGTCATATAGCACCGACCGCCAGAACTGGAGCGAACCCGTAGCCTTCGACTGGGCTAAGGATGGCAAGGTCAAGACCTTCAAGTTTGACGGAAACCCCACGGCACGCTACATCAAGATGCACTTGAGCGAGGCTGTTGGCAACTTTGCTTCGGGTCGCGAAATGTATATCTTCAAGGTGGCCGACACCGAAAGTGTGCTGCAGGGCGACATCAACCGCGATAAGCGCATTGACGACAACGACTTTACCTCGTACATGAACTATACCGGTTTGCGTAAGGGCGATGGCGACTTTGACTATGTAAGCATTGGCGACATCAACAAGAACGGACTGATTGATGCTTACGACATTTCGTGCGTGGGCGTTGAACTCGACGGTGGTGTGCGCAACGACAACGAAAAAGTGGCTGGTTCGCTTGTACTGACACCCAATGTGAAGACCTATAAGGCCGGCGACATCGTAGAAGTAACGGTCGACGGCAAGGGCCTCCACGTAGTGAATGCCCTGAGCTTTGCCCTGCCTTACGACACTCGCGAACTTGAATACGTGGGTGTTGACCCGGTGGGCATGAAGGAAATGGTGAACCTCACCTACGACCGTTTGCACACCAGTGGCGACAAGGTGCTTTATCCCACCTTCGTGAACCGCGGCAACAACTTCCTGCTTGATGAGGGCGACCACAAGCTTTTTGTCATTAAGTTCCGCGCCAAGAAGAACGGCAAGTTCAACCTCAAGGCTTCGAACGGCATGCTCGTTGATCGCAACCTGGGCACTGCAACCTTTTAATCACTGACCGACACCCAGCTTTACAATGCTGAAAGTATGCGCTTACTGTCAAGGGTGGCGCATACCTTACCTTTAATAAAAGCCGACGCTGAAACCTCCTTCCGGAGAAATCAGCGTCGGCTTTATCTTTAGTGTTGGATGTTCTTTTTGTATCGGCCAGGTATGACCGATACTTAGAAAATGCGAACCATATCATAGCGCATTGCAGCTCACTCAGTAGCCACAAATGGGTATTTTAGCGGCAGCCAGCCCCTTGTAAATATGTTAGACAGCATATTTTGAAAAGAAAATACCCACTTTGCGAAAAAAAATGAGGATAAAGTTTGGAGGGTAACAAATAAACCTCTACTTTTGCATCGTAATCAAAAATGTAATTATTACAACTCTGTTAAATGAGAACACCGAATACGCTGGACATACTTACCAACCACGGCGTAAAGCCGTCAGTTCAGCGGCTGGCCGTGATGGATTATTTAGTTGAAAACCATACGCATCCGACGGCCGACGAGATTTACAGCGCACTGCACAAACAAATGCCTACGCTGTCGAAGACAACGGTGTATAATACGCTGAAACTGCTGACTGAACAGGGTGCGGCCATTCAATTAACGATTGATGAACGCAATGTATGCTTTGATGCCGATGTCAGTCCGCACGCACATTTCCTCTGTACCTGTTGCGGCAAAGTGTACGACATGTCGCTGACTGATCCTGAACTGGAAGACCATGTGGTGCTGCCCGAAGGATTCAAAACCACTCAAACGGCCCTTTACTTCAGAGGTTTGTGCAACAAATGTATTGCAGCGGAGACTGACTGATACGCTCCGGCTGACATGCAACTCCCATAACGATAATAAATAATAAGAAACATAACAACTCAAAAAAACGAACTCATTATGAAAAAGAAATTCATTTGCACCGTTTGCGGCTATGTACACGAAGGTGAACACGCTCCCGAAAAATGTCCTCAGTGTGGCGTTCCTGCCTCTAAATTCAAAGAACTCGTTGAGGGCGAGGGTTTGAACTTCGTAGCTGAACACGAAGTAGGTGTGGCTAAAGGCTGCGACGAAGAAATGATTAAGGACCTCAATGCACACTTCACGGGCGAATGCACCGAAGTTGGTATGTACTTGGCTATGAGCCGTCAGGCAGACCGCGAAGGTTATCCCGAAATTGCTGAAGCTTTCAAGCGTTACGCATGGGAAGAAGCTGAACACGCTGCTAAGTTTGCTGAATTGCTCGGTGACGTGGTTTGGGATACGAAGACCAACCTCGAAAAGCGTATGAACGCTGAAAGCGGTGCTTGCGCTGACAAGACCCGTATCGCTAAGCGTGCTAAGGAACTGAACTTGGATGCTATCCACGATACAGTTCATGAAATGGCTCGCGACGAAGCTCGCCACGGCCGCGGCTTCGAAGGCTTGTTCAACCGTTACTTCAAGAAGTAATGACCCCGTGCCCGAACGGGTACGCATTTAGTATGGCTACAAAATAGCAATATTCCACATACTCTATCATCAGATGCAGGCTTTCTGGTTGAATGCATAAGTTTCGTGGCAACAGTGATGTTGCTGATAGAAAATTATGTTGCCAACAGAAAGCCTGTATTGCTTTGACGATTACACAAACTCATAACCTACTCAACACATGAAAGATTTAAAAGGTACGAAAACCGAACAGAATTTGCAGGCTGCTTTTGCCGGCGAATCGCAAGCGCATACCAAATACCTGTACTATGCCTCGAAGGCTAAAAAGGATGGCTATGTGCAAATGGGTAACATTTTCGAAGAAACGGCACGCAACGAAAAGGAGCATGCCAAACTGTGGTTCAAATATCTGCACGGAGGCGAAGTGCCGGGCACTACGACGAACCTGGCTGATGCTGCTGCCGGCGAAAATTATGAATGGACCGACATGTATGCCACCTTTGCACGCGAGGCTCGCGAAGAGGGTTTTGCGGAAATTGCGGCAAAATTCGAAATGGTGGGTGCTATCGAAAAATTGCACGAGGAACGCTATCGCAAATTGTTGAAGAATATCGAAGACAGCGTGGTGTTCTCGCGCGAGGGCGAGTGCGTTTGGCAATGCTCGAACTGCGGACATATTGTGATTGGCAAAAAGGCACCCGAACTTTGCCCCGTGTGTAACCACCCGAAAAGCTATTTTGAACTGAGAGCCGAGAATTACTAATATATATATATGTGTTGCATCGCTTTTGAAAGCCTTTTGCATTTTCAATATCCCCAAAATGTAAACCGCGTTCATGAAGAGCGATGACAGCCGTACGCAGTGTCACTGTGAACGTTTCGATGAGTACACCGAAGCGTTCACAGTGTTTTTTTTGAGCGCATCGGCTTTGCGTTCCAAGTAACTTACGTAAAAATAATTATGAACACCTATTTAAAGATTGTAACTGCAAAAAAATGAAGACGATAAAGCAGAATATGTTTTGTTTATAGTAACTTTGCAAAGAATAAGCGGGTGCATCTTTCCTCCCGAAAAAATTATTTACGTACGAATAATTGGCGAAACAATTATAGAATAATTCATAGGGCACCAGCTTTTGAAGCATAGCTTCGCAACCTTTCAGTGAAAAACAATTCTTTCTAAACAATATCTATGAACAAAAAACAATTACTCGTTTCATTGGCAGCACTGCTCCTTCCGGCAGGTGCAGCAGCCCAATATGTGATTTACCCCGTTCCGCAAGAACAAGTGGCAGGAACGGACAAGGTAAACTTCACGTCCACCGTAACGCTGGTGTGTGAAGAGGGCATTGACGCTTACACCGTGAACCGTGCCAAACAGGTGCTGACCGAAGCCGGACTAAAGGTAGAAACGGCAAACGAACCTTCGGCCAACCAGTCGAACGTGCTGGTGGGCGTCAAAGGCAGCAAGGGAGTGGCTGATGCCAAAGCCGAAGCACTCGGACTGAAAATGGACGTATTCGGACTGGCCAATAAGTACGACCGCCACTTACTTAGCCTCAGCGACGGCGGAAACGGACGCGCTGACTTGCTGATTCTGGGCGAGAACACGGATGCCGCTTTCTTCGGTTTCGCTTCGCTCGAACAGATGTTTGACGCGGGCACGCAGGCCATGGCTGTCACCACTCTCTATGACTATGCCGACCAAAAGAGCCGCGGACTCGTTGAGGGTTACTACGGCTACCCCTATACGGTTGAGGTGAAAAAGGACTTGATGCGCTTTATGATGCGCCACAAAATGAACACCTATATGTATGGTGCCAAAAGCGACCCTTACCACTCGCAGTTCTGGGGCGATGCCTATCCCGAATCGCTCACTCCCGAACAGGTGAAGAACGGCTGGCTGTCGCAGGACATGATTAAGGACATTACCTCGACCTCGCACGAAACGAAGGTTAACTTTATCTGGGCCATTCACCCGGGAAATAACTTCGTGAGCAACGGGCAGACGGTGATTAACCAAATCATGGGCAAGTACGAAAAAATGTACGACCTGGGCGTACGTCAGTTTGCAGTGTTTGTCGACGACGTGGCCATACCGAACAGCGATGCCGACATGAAGAAAAATGCCGACCAGCTGACGGCTCTGCAACGAGCCATCGAGGCCAAATGGAACACGCCGGGAACGGCTGCCAATGACACGGTGCGTCCGCTGCACTTCGTGCCGCAGATTTACTGCCGCAGCTTCGCCGGTTCGCAGGACCAGCACGACCGCTTTTTCCGCGCCTTGGCTAAAACGCCCAAATACATCACCATTTACACCACGGGCAACGGCGTGTGGTCTGTGCCGAACGACGGCGACTTCAACACGCCGGCTACACCGCTGGAACGCGAAGTGGCCTGGTGGTGGAACTATCCCTGCAACGATAATGCCGACGGACAGATTTATCCCTCGGACATGTATTATAACTTCTTCGAAATGCCTGCGGTGGGCAATAACAGTACGCTGCCCAACAACTTGTCGCGCGGACAGGGCATCGTGAGCAACCCGATGCAGCAGGGCGAAGTGTCGAAGACGCCGCTGTTTAGCGTGGCCGACTATGCTTGGAACCACAGCGGTTTCAACAACAAAACCTCGTGGGAGGCTTCGTTTGCTGCTGTGCTGCCCGGCAATGAAGAAGCGCAGAAGGCTTACAAATTCCTGGTGCCTTATTTGCGCTGGAACAATGCCGACGAACTCATTACGCTAATCAATGCCTACAAGCAAAACAATGATGGCGCGGCGCTGCAAACGCTCATGCAGAACATCATGGCTAACGCCGATGTGCTGATAAAAATGAAAGATGCCACTGCCGAAAACGAACGCTTGCTCTACAAGGACCTGGCGCCCTGGCTGCTCCGTCTGCGTGCTATGGCTGAAGCTATTGATGGCTTTATCAGCGTAAAGGGCATGACGGGCAACGATGACAGCATTTGGCAAAAATTTGTGACGCAAATGGCCAAGGCCAACGAACTCGACACGAAGGAGGAATACCTGGCTTATGCACTCGAAGGTATGGGCACGGGTATCAGCGTGAGCGTACGTCCGTCGCAGCCGTCGCAAAAGTCGATGCCGGCTTTCGTTGAATACCTCAAACAAAACTCGCTCGGCAGCGAATACTTGCAGCAGGAAGCTGCGCCGACGCGCCCGATGGGTGTTACGAACATCGAAGGAGTGAAAATGTCGGCTTCGGGTACTACGGTGGTTTCGCCTACTACGAGCGGAAAATTCATTACCATGAACAAGGGCGACTGGATGGGCTTGCAACTGCCGAATCCCACCAAGGTCGAAAAAATTGTGGTTGCTGATACGCTCATTAGCAAACACAAGGTGGTGCTCAGCCCCGATGGTAAGCAGTGGACACGCCTTTTCGATACGGAAACCACGCCCGAAGGCTATGTGCGCTACGTGGGTGTGCTCAACGATAAGGATACGCCCGTTCAGGTGCGACTCACTTCGCAGAGCATTCGCGTCACTACTCCTGCTGCCACACGTGTCACTGCCGCTTCGGTGCCCAATGGTGATTTCTGGGACAACCATACGGCTAACCTGATGCATGATGGTAAGTATAACACGTTTGTTTGCCTGAACCGAAACCAGCAGAACAACGATGAGTACAAACTGACGTTGGCGAAGGAACAGGCTATCGACAAGGTGCGCGTGGTGATGGGTACGGTCAACGGCGATCACATGAACAAGGCTGTGGTGGAAGTGTCGGCCGATGGCAAAAAGTGGACGGCTCTGAAAATCAAGGGTACGAAAACTACGACATTTACCATGGATATGCCGCAGGTTATGCCTTACTCTGACGAGGCTAAAATTTGCGACTTCGATGGCGAAATGAAGGATGCCAAATACGTTCGCCTGCGTCTGACGGAGGCCAATACGAGCAAATGGCTTCGCTTGTATGAAATTGAAGTGAACGGTGAGGGGGCCTTTGCGCAACTGCGCTGCACCGATGGAAACGGTGGAGGCTACGCACAGGTGTCGGATGCGAACCCTTCGACTTCGACGGCTAATGCTACGAAAACGGGTAAAACGGGTATGCTGACTTATTACTTCCAAAACTTCAGCCTCATCAATGGGGTTACGCTCTTTACTGACCCGGCTACGATGGAAGGAGTAACCATGGAGTACACCACCGACCTCGAAACGTGGACTCCGCTCAACTTCGAAGTGGGCGTGGGCGTTATCCGTTTGTCGCTTCCTGCCGAGGCGCAGAACCTGGCTGCCTTGCGTATCAACTGGACGGGCGATACGGCTCCGGCTATTTACGAATTGGTTGAAAAGGCTGACGAGAACAAGAAGCCTGTGGTTTCGAAAATTGAACAAATCACGGGTAGCCAGTCGGCGCAATCACCGGTTGTTTCGCTCCAAAACCATACGTTGAAGGTATCGGCTGCACAAGCCCTGAAGGGGGTTAGCCTTTACACGCTCGATGGCCGCCTATTGGCAAACGTGCAGTGCAACGGTGAAAAAGCTGTGGCACTCCCGCTCCTGAATGCCGGCAATGAGGTCATTGTGGCAAAAGTAACTTTGGACAATGGCGAATCATTCAGCTACAAATTGAAATAAAGCGCAGAAAGCACTGAAAAAAACGCAGAAAGCTTTTGGCTTTAGCTACAAAAAAAAGACCGACATTTCCACCTGGGAAGTGTCGGTCTTTTCATAACAAGTAAATGTGGAAAACCTTTGGTTATAGAGACTCGCATTTGAAAACCCCTAAATCTTCAGTTTAGGGGATGAAAAAT